>Ga0209515_10005946_pt1 | contig 15519 bp, 15 predicted proteins | sample Subgroupgradi54m_FD_187454 | JGI IMG/M metagenome (GOLD analysis project Ga0209515, IMG submission 187454) | Subsurface groundwater microbial communities from S. Glens Falls, New York, USA - GMW60B uncontaminated upgradient, 5.4 m (SPAdes)... ...
GCGGCATCGGGACCCCCACCAAGGGGCTTTGCCCCTCTGCCCTCCCCTTCTTCAGGAGCCTGCCAGAAGACCAGGGCAACCCCCGCGCCATGAGGATTGTCCTCGCTCCTTTTCCCCGCTACAATGGGCATGTTGGCGCGCCCCCCGGTGCCCCAACGACCGCTGGTGCAGCGGGAAAAGCCATCAGGGGCAACACACCTAGAAGGAGGAGGCCATGAAGACCACCCTGTCTATTCTGAAGGCAGACGTTGGCTCGATAGGCGGACACACCAAACCATCCCAAAAGATGATGGACGCGGTTCGGGAAGCGGTGAAGGGGGCCATCAGCCAGCACCTGGCCATCGATGGGTTTGTTTGTCACACGGGTGACGATATCGCCATCCTCCTGTCCCACACGCGAGGGGTGGGAAACACTGACATCCACCAGTTCGCCTGGAACTGTTTCGTCGAGGCCACCTCCATCGCCCAGCGGTACGGCCTCTACGGTGCCGGCCAGGACCTCCTGGTGGACGCACCGTCGGGAAACATCCGGGGGGCTGGCCCGGCGGTGGCGGAGATCGAGTTCGAGCACAATCCCATCAGAAGCAACAGGGTGCGGCCCGCCGAGTCGTTCATGATGTTCGCCGCCGACAAGTGCGGCCCCGGCGCCTACAGCCTTCCCCTCTTCCTGGCCTTCGCCGATCCCATGTACTGCGCCGGGCTGATGCTGCCCCGCTTGATCAAGGGCTTCACCTTCCGCATCATCGACATGGACAACACCTCGGGCGATAGCATCATCGAGCTGAACGCGCCGGAGGACTACTACCACATCTCCATGCTGCTGCGGGACAACGAGCGCTTCGGCATCGAGTCCATCATCTCCCGCACTGACGGCGAGCAGGCGGTGTCCCTCTCCGCCACCCGTCTTCACAACATCTCTGGCGTCTACAGCGGCAAGGACGACCCCGTCGCACTGGTGCGCAACCAGGGGATCTTCCCCGCCCCCGAGGAGATCCTCTCCCCCTTCGCCAAGGCCCACTACGTGGGCGGCGACGCCCGCGGGTCCCACGTCATGCCCCTCATGCCCGTTCCCATAAACACGCCGGTCACAGGCATGTACTGCCTGCCACTGGTCTCCTGCCTTGGGTTCTCCCTCGACGCCCAGGGGCACTTCTCCGACGGCTATATCGACTTCTTTGACAACGTGGCCTACGACTTCGTCCGCGTGAAGGCCCAGGAGAAGGCTTTCGCCATGCGGGAGCAGGGCTGGTCCGGCGCCGCCATGCTCCCTTACAACGAGCTGGAGTACAGCGGCTTCCGCAACACCCTGGAGGGCCTGCTGGAGCGGTTCGCCGTGACAAAGGACGGACACCAGCCGGCCGGGGCGACGGCCCCCCACCGGGCCACCCCCTAGCCTCAGAAAACCTGCCCAAACCCTCAGCGGCGCCCATTCGCCTGGGCGCCGCTGACTTTCCCCAAAAAGCCCCTACATAGCGTGATTGTACTTGGCGAAGCAGGGAGCAGTTATGGCTAATGTTTATCTCTTTACTGACGGCAACGAGGATAGACTCCAGCTGGGAAACAAAGGCGCGAATTTGGTCACGATGACCAAACTCAATCTGCCAGTGCCGCCCGGTTTTGTTGTTTCCCTTGGAGCCTACGCCGAGTACAAGAGGACTGGGCAGCTACCAATGCAGGAGATAGGAGCCGCTCTCGAAGCCCTCCAACGGCGAATGGGCAAGCGGCTGGGCGATCTGATGGTGTCGGTGCGTTCTTCAGGTCCTGTATCCATGCCGGGCATGATGGACACGGTTCTGAACGTTAAGGATGAGGACCACATTATTTCCTGTATCAAGGCTGTGTTCGAGTCTGCAGACAGCAATAGGGCGGTGGAATACAGGCGCATTAATAACATAGCAGCCGAGATGGCGGGTACTGCCGCCGTCATCCAGGCGATGGTGATGGGCAATGCGGACGAGAGGTCAGGGACAGGTGTGGCCTTCACGCGTAATCCCAGCACTGGCGAGAATGGCCTCTTTGGCGAGTACCTCCCCGTAGCCCAGGGAGAGGACGTGGTTTCCGGTCGCCGCACTCCGATGAATATTGAAATCTTCCGAGAGCAATTGCCGGAGGCCTATGCTGAGCTCAACAGGATAGGCCGTGTTCTGGAAAACCACTACAAAGACATGCAGGATATAGAGTTCACGGTAGAGAGGGCCACTCTCTACATGCTGCAGACCCGCTCAGGAAAGCGCAGCGGCCAGGCCGCAGTGAAGATAGCCGTAGACATGGTGAAGGAAGGGCTGATCTCCACTGAGCAGGCCTTGAAGCGAGTTACCCATCAAGATCTGGAAGCCCTGCTCCACAAACGAGTGGACCCCTCCAATACCATCAAGCCCCTCACCAAGGGTCTGAATGCAGCCCCGGGAGCCGCTACGGGCAAGGTGGTGTTTGACGTCCGCGAAGCGGTCGAGTGGGCGCAGAGGGAGCCAGTCATCCTGGTCAGACCAGAAACCAGCCCCGACGATATCGTAGGTATCCACGCCGCTATCGGTGTGCTAACGGCTCGCGGTGGTCTCACCTCGCACGCTGCCATTGTCACTCGAGCTATGGGTAAGGCCTGCGTCTGTGGGGCGTCTGAGTTAAGCGTAGACCTTGGAACCCAACAATTCTCGGTAGGGGGTCAAGTAGTAAAAAGGGGCGCCGAAATCACCATTGACGGCACCACGGGGAACGTGTACTTGGGTGCCCTACCCTTGGTGGAAGCCGTTGTTTCTGGAGAGTTGGACGAGCTGCTTGGTTGGGCTGATAAACACAGGCGGCTGGGGATCATGGCCAACGCCGACACGCCCGAGATGATACGACAGGCCATCAAGTTTGGAGCTGAAGGCGTAGGCCTATTGCGTACGGAGAGGCAATTCAATGAGCCGGAAAGGCTTGCCACCATTCGCGAGTTCATCCTGGCGGACTCTCCAGTGCATCGCTCAGAGGCCCTGGTAAAGCTGCGCAGGATGCAGCGGGACGACTTTGCAGAGATTTTCAATGCGCTGGAAGGGCGCCCGGTGATTATCCGTCTCTTGGACCTGCCGCTGCACGAGTTCTTGCCCCATGAGGCCGTTGATGACCCGGCTATCAGGAGCCGTATAGAGGATCTCAAAGAGGTCAATCCTATGATGGGCCACAGGGGCGTCCGTGTGGGTGTCACCTATCCTGAACTGTACCAAATGCAGATTGATGCCATCTCCGATGCCAAAGCCGCGGTCAGCAATGCCAACGCTCTGATAATGATCCCCCAGATCATCACCGTCCAAGAACTACTGTGGGTCAAGAAGATGGTGAAGGAGCCCTCGGTGAAGGTGGGCATCATGATGGAGACGGTACGGGCCTGCATGCGCGCCGATTCCCTTGGCCAGACGGCTGCATTCTTCTCCTTTGGCACCAACGACCTGACCCAGGCAACGTACTCTTTTAGCCGGGAGGATGTGGAGAAGAAATTCCTGTCTTACTACCTTGACCAGGGAATCTTGATGGATAATCCCTTTGAGACGATTGACGTTAACGGGGTGGGAAAGCTCATTGAAATAGCCATCAAGTGGGCCCGGCAGGTGAACCCTCACCTCGATATCGGCGTCTGCGGCGAGCACGGTGGCGACCCGCGCTCGATACACTTTTTCCACGACATAGGGATAAGTTACGTGAGTTGCAGCCCGTTTCGAGTCCCTATCGCCAGGCTTGTGGCGGCCCAAGCGGCCCTTGATGAGAAGGAACGGTTGATTCGGCTCACAAAGGAAGAGTGATGATCGGGTACGGGTTGGAAGCGACCGCTCGCGCTATGGTGGCTAAGGGTAAGGGCATCCTGGCCGCCGATGAGAGCACCGGCACCATCGAGAAGCGCCTCAAGAGCATCCACACCCCCAACACGGAGGAGAACCGCCGCGCCTGGCGCCAGCTTCTGTTCACTGCGCCCGGCATCGGCCGTTACATCAGTGGCGTCATCCTGTACGAGGAGACGCTAAACCAAAAGGCGGATAACAGCAAGCAGCTCGTTGAGGTCCTGACCGCCGAGGGGGTTATCCCTGGGATCAAGGTCGATAAGGGGACCAAGCCGCTGGCCGGTTCCCCTCAAGAAAGCATCACCGAGGGCCTCGACGGCCTCAGGGATCGCCTTACTGAATATCGGAATCTCGGGGCCCGGTTCACCAAGTGGCGCGCCGTCATCACCATCGGGGACCACATCCCCACGCCTTACTGCATCCAGGTCAACGCCCACGCCCTGGCTCGCTTCGCCCGGCTCTCCCAGGAGGCCGGTTTGGTGCCCATGGTGGAACCAGAAGTCTTGATGGATGGGACCCACGACATCGAGCGATGCTTGCAAGCGACCGAGGCAACCCTCAGGACCGTCTTCGACGAGCTTCGCGCCCAAGGCGTCTCCCTGGAGGGTATGGTCCTCAAGCCCAACATGGTCCTTTCAGGGTCCGAGGCGGCCAATCGCGCGGGCCCCAGGGAAGTCGCCGAAAGGACAGTCCAATGCCTAAAGCGGACCGTCCCCGCTGCGGTGCCAGGGATCGCCTTCCTCTCGGGCGGGCAGGGTGATGACGAGGCTACGGTGAACCTCGATGCCATCAACCGCCTCCCCGACAAGGGCCCGTGGGAGCTGACGTTCTCGTATGGCCGAGGGCTCCAGACGACACCCCTGAAGGCTTGGGGCGGCAACCCTGCCAACGTGAAGCGAGCGCAGGAAGCCTTCCTCCACCGGGCCAAGGCGACCAGCGCCGCCCGCGCCGGCGCCTATACGCACGAGATGGAGAGAGAAAGTGTCAGGGCCTAGCCATCGCAGAGGCACCCTTCGGCAAGCTCAAGGCAGGTGCCCCAACGAAGCCGAGAGAGGGCGACGGCGATGACCGGTGAACGGGATTCTTGGGGCAAAGCCCATCACGGATGATGGTGATGGCTGAGGAGGTGGAGCGATGAGGTTTGGCGTGCTCACTGGGGGCGGTGATGCCCCGGGCCTGAATGCGGCAATCCGAGCAGTGACCCGTAAGGCATTGAACGGCGGGCATGAGGTCTCGGGCATCAGGAATGGCTGGATGGGCCTCCTGACTGGCGAAAGCATGCCCCTCGACCGGGATGCAGTGCGGGGGATCTTGCCCCAAGGTGGAACGATCCTAGGCACCAGCCGGACCAATCCCTACATGCGGGAGGGCGGCGTCGCAAAGGTGAAGGAGAATATTCGGCGCTTCGGCCTCGATGCCTTGCTCCCTATCGGAGGCGAGGATACGCTCTCCGTGGCGCTGAAGCTTTCGCAGGAGGGCGTACCCCTGGTCGGCATCCCCAAGACCATCGATAACGACTTATCAGGCACCGATTTCTGCATTGGATTCGATTCAGCCATCAACGAGGTGATGCGCTCAGTGGACCGGCTCCACCCCACCGCGGAGGCCCACCATCGGGTAATGATTGTCGAAGTGATGGGCAGGAATGCCGGTTGGATTGCGACCCTCGGCGGCGTCGCCGGAGGAGCGGACGTTATCCTGGCTCCAGGCTTTCCTTTCAGCATCGGCGAGGTATGTTCTCGTCTCCGGGCGCGCCATGAGCAAGGGAACCGTCAATTCAGCATCGTTGTGGTCGCCGAAGGGGCCGCTCCGACCGATATGAAGGGCGAGGTCAGTCAGGACGTGAAGACCGACGAGTTTGGCCACGTTCGGCTCGGTGGAATCGGGCACCTTCTCGCGCCCGAGATCGAGAGGCGCACAGGGTACGAGACTCGAGTGACCGTCCTGGGGCATACGCAACGCGGTGGTTCGCCATCGGCCTTCGATCGCATCATGGCCACGCGGTATGGAGTGGCGGCTGTAGAGCAGGCGGAGCGCCGGAACTTCGGCACCATGGTGGCCCTGAGAGGGACCGAGATCGTTGCCGTGCCCCTACAACAGGCCGTGAGCCAGATGCGGCAGGTCGATGCCGAGCTGTACGAAATCGCCAAACTGTTCTCCTGAGACGAGACCCTTCTCCGCCTTGGGCGAGCTCAGGGTGACACGGTATCAGCGGGGTTTTTGTACAAGGCTCCAGAGAGGCCTTGCCACTCAAGGAGCTTTGTACTGCCGAGACCATGGCCACTCTGCTACCATAGGAGCAGATCACCGCTGCTCCAGGGATACACGTGCCAAAAAGCAGCAAGCCAAAGCTCCTCATCGCCACGGGGAACCCCGGCAAGGCCAGGGAGCTTGCGGACGCCCTCAAGCACCTGTCCCTCCGCTTCACCAGCTTGACCGAGGAGGGCATTGAGGCTACAGTAGAAGAGAGCGGGGCCACCCTGGAGGCCAACGCCCTTCTCAAGGCCAGGGCTTACAGCCAGGCCAGCGGGTTGCCCACCCTGGCCGACGACTCCGGGCTCGAGGTGGAGGCCCTTCACGGGGAGCCGGGGGTCCACGCCAAGCGCTACGCCGGCGAGCACGCCAGCGACGAAGAGCGGGTGCGGTTCCTCCTCTCCAAGCTAAAGGGCGTCCCCCAGGAGCAGCGGCAGGCACGGTTTCGGTGCGTTATCGCCGTGGTGCTCCCCTCGGGGCAGGAGGAGTTGTGTGAAGGGACTGTGGAAGGTTGTATCACGTTCGAGCCCAAGGGCGCCCTGGGGTTTGGCTATGATCCCATCTTCTACTTGCCTGAGCTCGACAAGACCATGGCCGAGTTGCCCCTGGAGATCAAGAACACACTGAGCCACAGAGGCAGGGCGGCGAGCAAGGCCGCTGAGATGCTCCGCCGCCTCATTAGCCAAAAGGAGCTTTCGTGACTGTCGTCGCCCAGGCCAGCATCACCGACGTCTTTGGCAGGCCCATGCGGGACCTGCGCATCTCCGTCACCGACCGTTGCAACTTCCGGTGCATCTACTGCATGCCCGCCGAGATCTTTGGGGAGCGTTACCACTTCCTGCCCAAGCCCGAGCTCCTTACCTTTGAGGAGATCGCCCGCCTGACCAGCATCTTCGTCAAGCTGGGGGTGCAGAAGGTCCGGCTCACGGGCGGAGAGCCCCTGGTCCGGAACGACCTGCCCCTTCTGGTGGCCCAGCTAGCCAAGATCGAGGGCATTGAAGACCTGACCCTCACCACCAACGGCTACCTCCTGGCCCAGCAGGCCCAGACCCTGAAGGACGCAGGGCTTCACCGGGTGACGGTGAGCCTGGACAGCATGGACGACGAGGTGTTCAAGCGCATGAACGGCCGGGGCTTTGGCACGGCCCGGGTCCTCCAGGGCATCGAGAAGGCCGAGGAGGTGGGCCTTCAGCCCATCAAGATCAACGCCGTGGTCCAGCGAGGCATGAACGACCACACCGTCCCGGAGCTGGCCCGGTACTTCAAAACCAAGGGCCACATCGTCCGCTTCATCGAGTTCATGGACGTGGGTACCATCAACGGCTGGCGCATGGAGCAGGTGGTCCCCGCCGACGAGATCGTGGCGCGCATCAACGCGGTGGACCCTCTGGAGCCCATCGAGGCCAACTACCGCGGCGAGGTGGCCCTCCGCTACCGGTATCGGGATGGCAGCGGTGAGATCGGCCTCATCGCCTCGGTGACCAAGCCCTTCTGCGGGGACTGCACCAGGATGCGCCTCTCCCCGGAGGGCAAGCTGTTCACCTGCCTCTTCGCCAACGACGGCCTCGACCTCAAGGCCCCCATGCGGGCCGGCGCCAACGACGAGGAGCTTGAGGGGATAGTCGCCAGCCTGTGGAGCCGCCGCACCGACCGGTACTCGGAGGAGCGGTCCTCCATGACCCCGGACCTCCCAAGACCAAAGGTGGAGATGTACCACATCGGCGGCTAGGGTTCCAAGACAAAGCGATGCAAGAAGTCGTAAGGGGCGCCAAGGCGCCCCTTACGCGTTGCCACGCAAAGGGATCGGGCCTAGCAGGGTGATGAGAAAGGGGAGTGCAGAGGGGCGAAGCCCCGGAGCCTGCCCTGAGCGAAGCCGAAGGGACGGGGGTCTGGGGGTGACCCCCAGATATAACTTATACCCCCTTCCTGGCTAGGAAGGGGGTAGGGGGATGGTCGAAGGGGCTTGCGATCACCCTGCTAGGAGAGGTTCACCCCTGCAGCGGCCAGGGCAAAGGCCCACACCACAGCCATCAGGACGCCATACGGGATGAGCCCCACCAGGGCAACAGCCAGGGCCCGCCAGGTGGAGGTGTAATCCAGGGCCTGCCGGATGGCGATGACCACCGCTGCCAACTGCCACGCGAAGATCCCCATGGCGATAATCGGGCCAATGGGGGCCGGAAGAAAGCCCAAAAACTTGAGCACACCTGGCGATTGGGCGAAGCCGATGGTTCGCGCCAATTCCCCCCAGTCCGTCTTGGTCTGGGGAGTCTTGAACAGGGTCGTGCCAATCAGGTAGGTCATGGCAGCCCAGAGGGCCCAGCCGATGACTCCCACCACGACCCCCAACACCAGACCCGCTGGCCCGGCCACCTGCATAAGCCCGATGCCCGAGGCGAGGGCGACCAGGACCACCACCAGCAAGGCCTGAATGGTGGCCGACTTGTCCGCCTCCACCTCTTCGTAGAGGTCTACCTTCAGCATCGCCGCCCGGATCATCCTTCCAATCATCGCCTTCCTCCTTGAACGGGCTCTCTTCCGTGAGCCTGCCATCTTGCCGGCTCCTTCGTGCCGTAGATAATACCACACTGCTTGTCTCGCCGGTCAACGCTTCCCTTTGAAGCCAAGGAACCGTTCAGCCCCCTGCCTCGGGAGGAAGCCGTACGATATACTGACCCGCAAGGGTTCCAAGCTTCTTGGAGGTGACGTGCTCAAGACCATCCAGATGACTGCCGGCATCATGGGAGGGCTGTGGGGGGTGAGCGCCTCACTCCTGCTCCTCTTCGCCGCAGGCCAGTGGGGGACGCCGGTAGTTCCTGTGCTCCTGGGCCTGCTCTCCCTTGGAGGCCTGGTGGGCGCCCTCCACAGCGCCAGCCAGCCTACGGCCGGAGGGACCCTCCTGCTGTGGCTGGGCACACTGGCAGCCTTGTTCCTGGTTGTATTCACCTTCTTGAGCTGGGGGGCCCTTTACACCCCCGTCGTCCTTCTGCTGGGCATCGCCGCTCTCCTGGCCACGGTGCGCGCCCGGTCGGTGCGCCTGACCTCCTGGATTGAGATAGGAGTGGGGGTCGCCGGGGGCGCCTTGGGGGTGCTCACGGCAACCCTCCTGCTCACCAGCGACCTCATCGCGTCGCCGCCCCAGACCTTCGGAAGGGCCCTCTTGGGGGCCTTTTCCCTTGCGGCCCTCGTCGGCTTCGCCCTTCATGCCTGGCTGGGCTCCCGGTGGGCCCTGCTTCTCATCTGGATCAGCGCTGGTGGACTGCTGTTCGGCGCCGTGGTAGGCTTCGTCATAGGGGGTATCTACTTCCTGCCCGCCGCTCTCCTGGCCATGGGGGCCTGTCTGGCTGCCACCGTGCGAGGAAGCTGGCGAGCGTAAGGCTGAAGCAAGACAGGAGCGCTCTCCATGGACGAACGGCAGCCCTACTACGAGGTGTACACCGACGGCGCCTGCAAGGGCAATCCCGGCCCAGGGGGATGGGCCGCCGTGGTCATGGGCGCCGACGGCAAGAAGACGCCTCTCTCAGGAAAAGAGCCGAGGACCACAAACAACCGCATGGAGATGATGGCGGCCCTTAGAGCCCTGGAGTCCCTTCCCAAGGGCTCCCAGGTCGCCCTCTTCAGCGATAGTTCATATCTTGTCAACACCATGACCAAGGGTTGGAAACGGGGGGCCAATCTGGACCTATGGCGGAAGCTAGACGCCCTGGTCCAGGACCGTCACGTCCAGTGGGGATGGGTCCCGGGCCATGCAGGAGTCCCCGGTAACGAGTTTGTGAACGCCCTCGCCGAATACGAAACAGGCGCCAGGAAAAGTCGCCCTCGACCTGAAGAGTTTTTCCCCATGGACAAACGAGACCAAGCGCCCCCAGATCAGCTCACCCACCTGGACGCGCAAGGGCGCGCCCGCATGGTGGACGTGGGCCAGAAGGAAGTGACCCAGCGCGAGTCGGTGGCCAAAGGCTCCGTGACCATGAAGCCCGAGACCCTGCGCCTGATGCTCCAGGGGGGGCTGGAGAAGGGGGACGCCCTGGGCGCGGCCCGTCTGGCGGGGGTCATGGGCGCCAAGCTGACCCCTCAGCTCATCCCCCTGTGCCACCCCATCCCCCTGGACCAGGTGACGGTGGAGCTGGACCCCGATGAGAAGGCCAGCGTCATCCACATCACCGCCACCGCCAGGGCCACCGCCCGCACCGGCGTGGAGATGGAGGCCCTGGTGGCCGTGACCACCGCCGCCCTGACCCTCTACGACATGGCCAAGGCGGTGGACCGGGGGATGCGGATCCAGAACGTCCGGCTCGTGAGCAAGCGAGGCGGGAAGAGCGGCGAGATCGTCCTGGAGTAAGAGATCATGGAGGTGCTCCCAGGCGTCCACAAGGTCGAAGGTGTGCGGGGGGGCAACGTCTTTCTTCTCGAGGAGCCCCAGGGCCTGACCCTGGTGGACGCCGGCCTGCCGGGTAGCCACGGGCGGATTCTTCGGTTCGTTCAGTCCCTCGGACGTGACCCTCGGGATCTCAAGGCCATCATCATCACCCACGGCCATATCGACCACATGGGCGGCGCCTCCCAGCTCCGCCAGCGCACCGGCGCCCAGGTCTGGGTGCATGGCGCGGAGGTGGGCAACAATGCCAAAGGTCATCCGATTGTCTTCCCGTGGAGCATCCCTAAGCCGTTCCGGCCATGGCTCTCCCCTCGCCTCCCCGCGGACCGCCTTCTGGAGGACGGTGAGGTGCTGCCCGTGTTAGGCGGCCTGCGAGTCCTTCATACCCCCGGCCACACGCCAGGGAGCATCTGTCTTTTGCTGGAACGCCACCAGGCCCTCTTCACCGGTGACATGCTCCTGAGCAACGGCCAGCGCCTGAGCCGTTCCATCTTCTTCCCCGGCTCCAATGCTCAGGACTACTGGCAGTCCCTCCGTCGCCTGGCCGCGTTGGAGTTCCAGGCGGTGCTGCCGGGCCACGGCCCTCCCCTCCTGCAGGAGGGGTCCCAGCGGCTTCACACCCTGCTGGAGCTGTACTCCACGGCCAAGCCCGGCTGGTGGCGCGCCATCCGCAACGTCCCCGGCCTTATGAAGTTTGGCCGGGCCTTCATGGAGCGCCGGCGATGACCCTTGCGCTGGAGGCTCGCGGGCTCACCAAGCACTACGGCAAGTCGCGGGGCGTTGAGGCCCTCGACCTCCAGGTGCAACCAGGAGAGGTCTTCGGCTTCCTGGGCCCCAACGGCGCGGGGAAGACCACCACCATCCGCCTGGCCCTGGACCTCATCCGCCCCACGCGAGGCGCAGTGCAGGTCTTGGGCCTGGACGCCCGCCGCGATGCAGTCCAGGTCCACCGGCGCGTCGGCTACCTGCCTGGCGAGCTTGCCCTCTACGACAACCTCACAGGCGGGGAGCTCCTTCGCTACCTGGCCAACCTGCGAGGCGGCGTTGCGTGGCCTTACGTTGAGGAGCTGGCCGAGCGGTTGGGCTGCAGCTTCACCCAGCGCATCGCCACCCTCTCCACCGGCAACAGACACAAGGTGGGCCTGGTCCAGGCCTTCATGCACAGGCCGGAGCTGTTGATCCTGGACGAGCCCACCGTGGGCCTGGACCCCCTGGTGCAGCAGGTCTTCCACCAACTGGTGGCCGAGGTGAAGGCCGAGGGGCGGACGGTGTTCCTCTCCTCCCACAACCTGGCCGAGGTGGAGCGCGTCTGCGACAGGGTGGGCATCATTCGAGAGGGCAGGCTCGTGGCCGTGGAGCGCGTGGAGGCCCTTAAGGCCCGGGCCCTCCGCCGCCTGGAGATCCATTTTGCTTCCCCTGTGCCCCGCGACGCCTTTATCGGCCTGCCGGGGGTGCGCGACGTGCAGGTGCACGACGCCGTGGTGCGCTGTGCCGTCACCGGCAGCGTGGACGCCGTCATCAAGGCCGCCGCCTGCTTTGAGGTGGTGGACATCGTAAGCCACGAGCCCAACCTTGAAGAGGTGTTCCTGGCCTATTACAGCGGAGATGCCAGCCATGTTGCGTAACGTCCTCCTGAAAACCCTGCGCGACTACCGCCGTTCCCTCCTGTGGTGGGGGATAGGCCTGGCGGCCTACACAACCATCGAGCTGCTCTTCTACCCCAGCTTTCGGGACTTCCCCGGCCTGAACGACATGGTCCGGCAGTTTCCCAAGGAGCTCATGGCCCTGTTCGCTGGTGACGTAGCTAGCTTCTTCTCACCCGAGGGGTTCCTTCGCGCCCAGCTGTTCTTCCTTTTCGTTCCCCTGCTGTTCATCGTGTTTGCCGCCGCCTTTGGCAGCGGCGCCATCGCCGGAGAGGAGGCCCGGGGCACCCTGGACCTGCTGCTGGCCCACCCCATCGCCCGTTGGCAGGTGGTGCTCCACAAGTTCGGCGCCATGGCCCTGTCCACCCTGGCTCTGGGGGGCATCTTCTGGCTGGCGCTGGCTGCCACCACCGTGGCAGTAGGCATGGAGGTCAGCCCCTGGCGGCTGGCCCAGGCCACCTTGAGCGTCGTCCTCCTGGCCCTGGCCTTCGGAAGCATCGCCCTGGCCCTGGGGTGCGCCACCGGAAACCGGAGCCTGAGCCTGGGTCTCACCGCGGCCCCGGCCCTGGGGGCCTACCTCTTGAATGCCCTGGCGCCTGTGGTGGAGGCCCTGCAGCCCTATCAAAAGCTCTCGCCATTCTACTGGTACATCGGCAGCGACCCCCTGGTGCAAGGGCTCGACCCCCTCCACGTGGCGTCGCTTCTCGGCCTGGCCCTGGGCGCTTTGGCCCTGGGCCTCATAGCCTTTGAGAGGCGAGACGTGGCGGTGTAGGCAGGGCTCCTTTGCTATAATGGCTGCGGATGACCTGACTAAACGTGGGGGCAGGGCACGCCCTGCCCCCACGGCCAAAGGCCGTCCGTAGAGAGTGCCGTTGGGCAGGACAACCTGCCCTTTTCTTTGAACAAGAGGGGTCTATGACAGAAGAGCAAAGGGTTCCCTACGGCATGAAGGTCCACCAGGGCCAGAACGGCGTCTGGGTGGAGGTCCAGTGCGCCCACCAGAACGGCGTCCTCTACGCCATCCCCGCCGAGGCCAGTTGGGTATGCACTCAAGACCTCCTCCACGCCCACGCCCTGGCGGGCTTCTTCCGGGAGCTGGTGGCCCTGGACGACCCCAGGGTCTACGGGCTGATGCAGCGATGGGGGCTGTACTTTCGTCCCCGTCCCATCGCCAAGGAGGAGGAGCAGCGCTAACCATGTCCTCCTCCCTTGGGGACCCGCCTCTCTGGAGGCGACGATGCCAAATGCAGACGAGCCACCGGCTCCCCTGGCGGGTCCAGGGAGGCCTTTCGCCCTGGAGCCTTCTGGGGTTAAGCCTCCTTCTCCTGCTCTTGGCCTTCTGGACGACCGCCTGCCAGCGGAGCGAGCCAGCGACGACGACCCCGGTCCCCCCCGTGCAAGTCGCCAGTCCCACTCTTACACCTCCGGCTGTTCCCACGCCCTCCCCGGCGTCACTTCCCACCCCGACGGCACCCCTCACCGTGACGCCTAGCGCTACCGCAACGGCTTCCCCTACGCCCACGCCAACCGTCACCCTAGCCCTCATAGCTACCTTGACGCCCACCCTTATTCCCACACCCACGGTGACGGCCACATCAACCCCTCTACCGACTCCCACTGCCAACCCTACGCCTACCCCCACCAGCACGCCCACTCCCACGGCTGCGCCTACCGCTACCCCTCCACCCACGCCGACTGCCTCGCCGACGTCTACACCTATGCCCACGCCGACTGCCTCGCTCACACCTACACCTATGCCCACGCCCACCCCCGACCTTCGCTACGGCGTCATCCTTCACACTAGCGGGGACCCCCAGGCACAGCGGTACTTCCTGAACGCTTTGGGTGTTCAATGGTATCTGGACTACCGGAGCGATCCCGCCGCTAGCGGGTCCAACAAGGTGCTTTTCGTCTCCGTCAGGCCGGCGCAGGGTCGCCTCACCTCGGACCAGATTTCCCAGATTGCCCAGGCCTCACCAGGCGCCTACTGGTACCTGGGTGGGGAGGCCAACGTAGCGGAGCAGGACGGGCTGTCGGGCGCCAAGTACGCCCCCGAGTTTTACTACTACGCAACTCAGATCAAGGCCGTGGATCCAAACGCCCACCTTATGAGCGCCAGCGTGCTGAACTGGGACTTCACCTGCCTGAGGCCTGAGCCCCACGGCTGTGGCTGGGACTACTCGGGAAGGGAGTGGGCCAACGAGTTTCGCACGGCCTACCTGGCCCTATACGGGCAGGAGCCTCCGGTGGAGGTGTGGTCCCTGGACGCCTATCCCCTGGACTGGGTCCACCTGCCCACGGTGAACCCCCAGATTGTCATCGACCAGGTGGCGGCTATGCGGGGGTACCTTGACAGTATCCCCGGCCAGGCCGGAAAACCCATCTGGATCACCGAGGTAGGACTTCACTGGGGATATGATGGCCTCCGGTGTTTTACTAACAACCAAGGGGTCTACGGATGCATGGCTAGCGGGCAGTATCACCAGCAGGCAGTGCTGGACTATCTCACCGCCGTCTTTGACTGGCTGGAGGCCAACAGCGTGTCCATGAACGTCCAGCGGTGGTTCCTCTTCAACTCCTACCACGACCTGACGGCCTTCAGCCCCGCGGCTTACGCGGGCCTTACCCTCTTTGACGGGCCCAATCCCGGCGCCAACCTCACCCCCACGGGGGATCTCTTTCGACGCCGCGCCCTGGGCTACCGGTGAGACTCCTGGCTGCCCTTGGCGTCTCCCCACCGCTTTGCTACACTGGACGTGCCCATTCAAGGAGATTGACCAGGTCCACACCACCGCCATGACCACCTCCGTAGACATCGTCCTTCCCGTGTTGAACGAGGAGCGAGACCTGCCTCACTCCGTGGCCACGCTCCACCAGTTCCTTACCGATCACTGTCTCGACCGGTGGCGCATCGTCATCGCCGACAACGGCTCCACGGACAACACGCTGGAAGTGGCCCAACAGCTCAGCCAGCAGTACCCCAATGTCGCCTTCATTCACCTGGAGCAGCGTGGGCGAGGTCGTGCCCTCAAGCGTGCCTGGCTGGAAAGCCCCGCCGACATCGTGAGCTACATGGACGTGGACCTCTCCACGGACCTCCAGGCGTTCCCCCAACTCATCGCCGCCATCCGCGACGAGGGGTATGACCTGGCGGTGGGCTCACGCCTGGCCAAAGGCGCCCAGGTGGTGAAGCGCACCCTCAAGCGGGAGGTGCTCTCCAGAGGCTACAACCTCATCATCCGCGCGGTGTTCTTCACCCGCTTCAGCGATGCTCAGTGCGGGTTCAAAGCCATAAGCCGCCGCGCCGCCCAGCGCCTCCTGCCCTTGGTGAAGGATAACGGCTGGTTCCTGGACACGGAGCTCCTGATCCTGGCCGAGAAGCGGGGCTTCCGCATCAAGGACGTCCCCGCCCACTGGACCGACGACCCCGACA
>Ga0209515_10005948_pt1 | contig 15517 bp, 9 predicted proteins | sample Subgroupgradi54m_FD_187454 | JGI IMG/M metagenome (GOLD analysis project Ga0209515, IMG submission 187454) | Subsurface groundwater microbial communities from S. Glens Falls, New York, USA - GMW60B uncontaminated upgradient, 5.4 m (SPAdes)... ...
TCACCCTCCCGCTTCGCGGGCCCCTCCCTCTCCCGCCAGCGGGAGAGGGGCTTATCCTGGCGTCTATGGGGGACGTTCTCACCCCGCCAACCAGCTATCCAACTGCGCCACCGCCGTCGTTCGCTCCGGCGCAGGCACCGCGCGCTTCTGAGCGGCGGCGCGGGTCAGGCGGTGTTGGGCGGCCTCGGTCAGGGGCGGGGCGGCGGCGAGCACGGCGCTCATTTCGGCCATGTCGCCATTGCAGTGCAGCACGACGTCGCAGCCGGCGTCCAGGGCGGCGCGGGTGCGATCGGCGAAGGGGCCGGTCAGGGCCTTCATCGACACGTCGTCGGACACCAGCACGCCGTCGAAGCCGATTTCACCGCGAATCACGCCGTCGATCACCGCAGGCGACCAAGTGGCGGGCCGGTCGCGGTCAACCGCCTGATAGACGATATGCGCGGTCATCGCCCAGGGCGCATCGGCCAGGGCGCGAAATGGGCGGAAATCGAAAGCCCGCAGTTCGTCCAGCGAGGCCGAGACCACCGGCAATTCCAGATGGCTGTCGGCGAAGGCGCGGCCATGGCCGGGGATGTGCTTGATGATCGGCAGCACGCCACCATCGAGAAGGCCTTCGTGAGTGGCGCGGCCGAGGGCGATGACCCAGTCGGGATCGGCGGAATAGGCGCGGTCGCCGACGATATCGTGGCTGCCCGGGGCCGGCACGTCGAGCACCGGAGCACAATCGACATCAATCCCCAGATCGGCCAGATCAGCGGCGATCAGCCGGGCGTTGAGCCGGGCGGCCTCGATCGCCAGATCGGGAGAACGATCGGCCAGACTGCCGAACACCGCTCCGGGCGGCGCGTCGTACCACAGCGGCGGCCGCAGCCGGCGGACCCGGCCGCCTTCCTGATCAATCAGCACCGGCGCGTCGGCGCGGCCGACCACGCTGCGGAAGTCCCGCACCAGGGCGCGCACCTGTTCGGGCGTCTGAACATTGCGCGCGAACAGGATGAAGCCGAGCGGCTGTTCCCGTTCGAACAGGCGACGTTCTTCGTCGGTCAAGACCAGCCCGGAACAGCCGACGATTGCTGCTCGCGGTGCCCCGCTATTTGTGGACAACCATGCACCCGATTTTACGTTTACCCAATTCTTCGCACAGCCGCCGCGCCGAGCCTTCGTCGAGCGGACCGGCCCGCAGCCGGAAGAACACGCCCTTGGCGCCCAGATCGGCGCGGACGATGTCGGGCGACAGGCCGCTCAGCACGTCACGGTTGGCGGCGGCGATCTTCGACCATTGGCGCTGTGCCGCTTCGATGTCATGCAAGGCTGCCAACTGAATCTGATAGTCACCGCGGCCCAGCTTCATCGGCGCCGCAGCCGCGGCTGGAGCCGGAGCAGCCGCCGCCGCAGCAGCCGGGGCGGGCTTCTCGGCCGGTTTCTCGGCGGGTTTTTCGATCGGCTTCGCCGCCGGAGGCGTTACCGCGGCCACCTTGGGCGGCTCGGTCTTCAGCAGTTCAGGCTTTTTCGGCTCGGGCTTTTTCGGCTCGGGCGTAACGGCGACGGCCACCTGAGGCGCCGGGGTGGCGGCCGGAGGCTCGCCGGGGCGCGGCAGAGTCGGCCTGCCCTCGCCGGTTTCCGGCCGGGGCGTCGCCAGCGACATTTGCTGCGGCTCGGGCTTGGGCTGCACCGGCGGAGCCTGGGGGGCTTCCGGCGGCGGCAGCAGGCGTTCGCCCGGCGGCGCCTGGGTGTCGCCATGGCCCATGCGTTCGTAAACCAGCTTGTCCTGGTTGGGCACTTCCATGCCACCCGGATCGCTCGGTTTGCTCTTGATGGCGGCCGGGTCGGCCTGCACCACCGGCACGCCTCCCGACGTCACGACCGGCCCGCGGCTGTCGGCGAAGAAGTACCAGACGGTCACCAGGATGGCGACGACCATGGCCAAGCCAAGGGCGATGCTCAGCAGCATCGGCCCCTGACCGCCGCGGCCGTCATCCTCGGCGGCATCGGTGAATTCCAGTACGTCGTCGTCCCTGCCAGGCCGCGGGGCCATCAGCGCATCTCCTCAACCGGCTCGACACCGAACACGTCCAGACCAGAGGCTATCACGGTTGCCATGCCCGCGACCATCGCCAGCCGTGCCCGCGACAATTCGCGGTCCTCGGCGACCAGGAAGCGCAGGCTGGTGTCGTCCTTGCCCTTGTTCCACAAACCGTGGAACGCCCCTGCCAGGTCATACAGGTAGAACGCGACCCGGTGCGGCTCGTGCGCCTCGGCGGCGCTTTCGATCTGGCGAGGCCAACCGGCCATCATCTTGATCAAAGCAAGCTCTGATGCATCGGTCAAGCGCGACAGATCGGCCTGGGCCAGCGACTCCGGCGACAGGTCGAGGTCGGGGAACATGTCGGCGGCCATGCGCTTGACCGAGTGGCTGCGGGCATGGGCGTACTGGACATAGAACACCGGATTGTCGCGCGACTGCTCCAGCACCTTTTCCAGGTCGAAATCCAGGTGCGCGTCGTTCTTGCGGGTCAGCATGATGAAGCGGACCACGTTCTTGCCGACCTCGTCGACCACCTCGCGCAGGGTGACGAAGGTGCCGGCCCGCTTGGACATGCGCACCGGCTCGCCGCCCTTGAGCAGGTTGACCATCTGGCACAGCTTGACGTCCAGGTCACCGGCGCCGGCGGTGATCGCCTTGACGGCGGCCTGCATGCGCTTGACATAGCCGCCATGGTCGGCGCCCATCACGTCGATCATATGCGGGAAGCCGCGGCGGAACTTGTCCTGGTGGCAGGCGATATCCGACGCGAAATAGGTCCACGAGCCATCCGACTTCTTCAGCGGCCGGTCGACATCGTCGCCGAACTGGGTGGCGCGGAACAGGGTCTGCGGCCGCGGCTCCCAGTCGTCGGGCAGCTTGCCCTTGGGCGGCTCGAGCACGCCCTGATAGATCAGGCCGCGGCCTTCCAGATCGGCCAGCACCTGTTCCACCGCACCGGCCTCGACGAGGCCGCGTTCACTGGTGAACACGTCGTGCTTGACCCCCAGGGCGGCCAGATCCTCGCGGATCAGGTCCATCATGGCGTCAATGGCGATCTGGCGGATCTGCGCCAGCCATTCGGACTCGGGCTGATCCACCAGCGATGGGCCGAAGCGGCGCGCCAGTTCTTCGCCCACCGGCTTCAGGTAGTCGCCGGGATACAGGCCCTCGGGAATCTCCGCGATCGTCTCGCCCAGCGCCTCGCGGTAGCGCAGATGGGCCGAGCGGGCCAGCACGTCGACCTGAGCCCCGGCGTCGTTGATATAGTATTCGCGGCAGACATCGAAGCCGGCCTTGGCCAGCAGCGAGGCCAGGGCATCGCCGAACACCGCGCCGCGGCCATGGCCCACATGCATCGGTCCGGTCGGATTGGCCGAGACATATTCGACATTGACCTTTTCGCCGCGGCCGACATCCGAGTCGCCATAGGCGCGGCCGGCGGCCAGCACGTCGCCCAGCCGGGCGCGCCAGAAATCATCGGTGAGGCGCAGATTGATGAAGCCGGGGCCGGCGATCTCGACCGCCGTGACGGCGGGCAGGGCGCGCAAGCGCACCGCCAGCGCCTCGGCCAGATCGCGCGGCTTGAGGCCGGCCGGCTTGGACAGGACCATGGCGGCGTTGGTCGAGACGTCGCCATGGCTGGTGTCGCGCGGCGGCTCGGCGGTGACCTTGCTGGTGTCGATGCCGGCGGGCAGCGAGCCGGCGACCGCCAGGTCGTCGAGGGCCGACAGGATGAGATCGCGGAAGTGTCTGAAAAGGTTCATGGCCTCACATACGGGTCGAAAAGCCGGCGATGCTCGTCGAGGGCGAATCGATCGGTCATGCCGGCAATGTAGTCCGCCACCAGTCGCGCCGTTCCGGCTCCGTTCGGCCCATCCGCTCGCAGGGCCCAGTCGGTCGGCAGACAGCCGGGCTCGGCGAGCAGCAGGGAAAACAGATCCCGGACCACCCGGCGCGCCTTGGTGGTCTCGCGGTTCACTTTGTAATGCCGGTACATGTTGGCGAACAGGAACTTTTTCAACGCGGCGTCATGCTCGCGCATCTCGTCGGAAAAGCTGATCAGCGGCCGGCCGGCAGCCCGCACCTCGTCGGCGGAGTGCGGCTTGAGGTCGTTCAGGCGGCGTCTGCTCTCCTCGACGCAGTCGGTCACCATACGGTTGATCAGACGGCGAATCGCCTCATGGATCAGGCGCTGATGGTCGATGGTCGGATAGGTCTGCCGCACCTCGTGAAACACCGGGCCGACCAGCGGCACGTCGAGCAGGTCGGCGACGGTGAACAGCTTGGCGCGCAAGCCGTCGTCGATGTCGTGATTGTTATAGGCGATATCATCGGCCAGCGCCGCCGCCTGCGCCTCCAGCCCGGCATGACTCGACAGGTCCAGATCCTGCACCGCGGCATATTCGGTGATCGCCCAGGGCAGCAGCCCGACCATCGGACCATTGTGCTTGACCAGCCCCTCCAGCGTCTCCCAGGTCAGGTTGAGGCCGTCGAACGCGGCGTAGCGGCATTCCAGGCTGGTGACGATGCGCAGGGTCTGGCCGTTGTGGTCGAACCCGCCGAACTCGGCCATCACCTCTTGCAGGGCGTCCTCGCCGGCATGACCGAACGGCGTGTGCCCCAGGTCATGGGCCAGCGCCAGCGCCTCCGCCAGATCCTCGTTGAGCCCCAGCGTCCGGCTGATCGAGCGGGCGATCTGCGACACTTCCAGGCTGTGCGACAGCCGGGTGCGGAAATTCTCGCCCTCGTGGTAGACGAAGACCTGAGTCTTGTATTTCAGCCGACGGAACGCCGAGCAATGGATAATACGATCGCGGTCGCGCTGAAACACCGAGCGCATCGGCGTCTCCGGCTCAGAATGAAGCCGACCACGACTCAGCTCGGGCTTGCAGGCATAGGGCGCGAGAAACAGCGATCCCGTCATGGGCCGGACCCTACACGGCGGAGCGGCGGAGGGCAAGATGCAGGCATGGCGCCAGGACGGCATATTCCGCCTTGAGCGCCGGAGCCTTCAGCCAAGACTCATACCGGCGAGCATAGTGTTTGACGCATGCTCGAACCGCGGCGCCGGTATAGAGCGGCCATTGCGGCCGCGGCCAAGCGCGGAGCGCGCCCGGCGAGGGCATAGATGAGCCTTTAGGCTCGTCGGTATCAATGATCCGACCCGTGCAGGATCTCCTCGGCCAGTCCCGTTTCATAGTCCTGCCCGGCCCGCGTCAGCGTCACTGCCGCCGGGAAGGCGCCCTTGATCAGGCCCTTGCGTTCCAGCGCCGTCCACACCGCCTGATTGCTCAGGCCGGTGGCGTCGCGGCTGAACACGACCCGCCGGCCGAGGTGAAAATGGTCGCCATGGGGCTGCGGCAGGGCGGAGAGGAAAATTTCGTCGCTGTCGGGCAGCCGCTGCGAGGTCTCCGGCCAACGCGCCAGTTCCTGCAACAGGGTCAGGGTTTTAAGCTGTAGCGCGTTGAGCTTGAGCGGGTTCTTCCTGGGGGGCATCGGGAGCCTCTCGTCACAAGGGGGGACACGAGTGTAACCGGTGTTCGGCGAAAGCGGTACGGCCCTTGCGCGGCGCCGGCCCGGCCCCTACCGTAGGTTCATGTTCACCATCCCGCTCTATGACGACAATCCGACTCTGCGCCCGTCTGTCCTGACGTGGCTCATCATCGCCGCTTGCGTCGCGGTCTATCTCTGGCAGTTCAGTCTGCCGACGCGGGCCGGTGAGGCGATCGTCTATTCGCTGGGGGTGATTCCGGCGGTGCTGTTCGGCCGCGCCGAACTGCCGCCACAGTTGCAGATGGTGCCGGGGTGGGCCAGCGTCTTCACCTCCATGTTCCTGCATGGCGGCTGGATGCATCTGCTCGGCAACATGCTGTATCTGTGGATCTTCGGCAACAATGTCGAGGACGCCATGGGCCACGGCCGGTTCCTGGTGTTCTACCTGCTGTGCGGGCTGGCGGCGGCGCTGGCTCAGTCGTTGATCGACCCCGGGTCGACGATCCCGATGATCGGCGCCTCAGGCGCCATCGCCGGGGTGCTGGGGGCCTATCTGATGCTGCATCCGCGTGCCAATGTGCGGGTGCTGCTGGTGATCTTCTTCTATATCCGCCTGCTCAACGTTCCGGCGGTGATCGTGCTCGGCCTGTGGTTCGCGCTGCAACTGCTGTCGGGCTGGGGCAGTTCGGCGGAGGAAGGCGGCGTTGCCTTCTGGGCGCATATCGGCGGCTTCGTCGCTGGTATCGTGCTGATCCCCCTGTTCAAGGATCGCGACGTCCCGCTGTTCGGCGCGCCGCAGTCGCAGGCGTTCCAGGTGATGCCGGCGTCACACATCTCCCGCGGCAGCGTGCCGCCGGTGCCGCGTCGCGATCATTCGCCATGGGACGATGAGGATCGGCCGCGCGGTCCCTGGGGGTAGGCCGTCGCGACTCGATAGTGACGGGCGTCAAGCCCACCCGCGGGGAGGGCGAGGCTCCCACCCGATGAGTCGCAAGAAACGCCCGCACCGCGAAAATCCTGAACCCTTGTCAATATCCCCGCAAGGCCGTCCCTGCGGCCAATCGTCGCGCCATGACCCGGCTTTTCCTGCCTGCGCAATGGGCATCTCTCCTTTTGTTGCGCCGCACCACTCCATTAGTGCAACGAAATGCTTGGCAAGCTCCGTGCAATGTTGATATCCAGGACTCCTTTTGTGGGCAGGGCGGGGCGAACACCGCCTTATCAGATGGGGCATGTGTGCAAAGATGACGGTAACCGGATTTCCTCCCCAGCAGGGTCTCTATGATCCGCGCCACGAACATGACGCCTGCGGTATCGGCTTCATCGTCGACATCAAGAACCGCAAGAGCCATGACATCGTGGCGAAGGGCCTGGAAATCCTGATCAATCTGCACCACCGCGGCGCGGTGGGAGCGGACCCGCTGGCCGGTGACGGCGCGGGTATCCTGTTGCAGATTCCCGATGTCTTCCTGCGCGCCGTCTGCGGCGAAATCGGTATTCGCCTGCCGACTCTGGGCGATTACGGTGTCGGCATGGTGTTCCTGCCGCGCGATGCCGAGTTGCGCAAGCGCTGTCAGGAGACCCTGGAGCGCATCGCCATCGAGGAAGGCCAGACCCTGCTCGGCTGGCGTCAGGTTCCGGTCGACAATTCCGGCCTGGGCGAATCGGTCAAGCCGACCGAGCCGGTGATCCGTCAGATCTTCCTCGGCCGCGGCGCCGACTGCCCGGTCGACGCGTTCGAGCGCCGGCTGTTCGTCATCCGCAAGCGCGCCGAGCTGGCGATTGCCGAGCTGGGGGCCGCTGCGGCCGATTTCTATCTGCCGTCCCTGTCCTGCCGCACCATCTGCTACAAGGGCATGCTGCTGGCCGATCAGGTGGGCCAGTTCTACCGCGATCTGTCGGATGAGCGTCTGGTCTCGGCCATGGCCCTGGTGCACCAGCGCTTTTCCACCAACACCTTCCCCAAGTGGCGCCTCGCCCACCCGTTCCGCATGATCTGCCACAATGGCGAGATCAACACTCTACGCGGCAACCTGAATTGGATGGCGGCGCGCCGCGGCTCCATGTCGTCCGAGGTGCTGGGCGACGATCTGGCCAAGCTGTGGCCGCTGATCGAGGAAGGCCAGTCGGATTCGGCCAGCTTCGACAACGCGCTCGAGCTGCTGGTGGCCAGCGGCTATTCGATGGCGCACGCCATGATGATGCTGATCCCCGAAGCGTGGGCCGGCAATCCGCTGATGGACGAGAAGCGCCGCGCCTTCTACGAGTACAATGCGGCGATCATGGAGCCGTGGGACGGCCCGGCGGCGGTGTGCTTCACCGATGGCCGCCAGATCGGCGCCACCCTGGACCGCAACGGCCTGCGCCCGGCGCGTTACTGCGTGACCGATGACGGCGTGGTGATCCTGTCGTCAGAAGCCGGCGTGCTGCCGATCGACGAAAGCAGCATCGCCCGGAAGTGGCGTTTGCAGCCCGGCAAGATGCTGCTGATCGACCTGGAAGAAGGCCGCATCATCGACGATGCCGAGATCAAGTCGCAGCTTTGCGGCGCCGAGCCCTACGAGCAGTGGCTGGCCAAGAGCCAGATCGTGCTCGAAGACCTGCCGCCGCTGGCCAAGCCGGCCAAGCCCGATCCGGCGACCCTGCTCGATCGCCAGCAGGCGTTCGGCTACACCCAGGAAGACATCAAGTTCCTGATGACCCCGATGGCGGTGTCCGGTCAGGAGGCGATCGGCTCGATGGGCACGGACACGCCGCTGTCGGTGCTGTCGTCCAAGTCGAAGCTGCTCTACAGCTATTTCAAGCAGCGCTTCGCCCAGGTCACCAACCCGCCGATCGACTCGATCCGCGAAGAGTCGGTGATGAGTCTGGTGTCGCTGATCGGACCCAGGCCCAATCTGCTGGGGCTGCATGAGGGCGGCAGCCGCATGCGCCTGGAAGTGCGCCAGCCGATCCTTACCAACGAGGATCTGGAGAAGGTGCGCAATATCGGCCAGATGGACAGCAACCCGTTCCGGGCGCTGACCATCGACATCACCTGGCCGGTTGCCGATGGCGCCGACGGGCTGGCGCCGCGTCTTGACGAACTGTGCGCCCAGGCCGAGCAGGCGGCGGCCGACGGCTACAACATCCTGATCCTGTCCGACCGCGCGGTGTCGCCCGAGCGGGTGCCGGTGCCGGCCCTGCTGGCCACCAGCACGGTCCATCATCACCTGATCCGCCAGGGCCTGCGCACCGAGGTCGGTCTGGTGATCGAGACCGGCGAAGCGCGCGAGGTCCATCACTTCTGCTGTCTGGCCGGCTACGGCGCCGAGGCCATCAACCCCTATCTCGCCTTTGAGACCCTGGCGGCGATCCGCCCGAACCTGCCGGATTCGCCCAGCGACAAGGACATCCAGAAGCGCTTCATCAAGGCAGTGGACAAGGCCATTCTCAAGGTCACGGCCAAGATGGGCATTTCCACCTATCAGTCCTATTGCGGCGCCCAGATCTTCGACGCCATCGGTCTGGCGACTCCGTTCGTCGGCAAGTATTTCAACGGCACCGATTCGACCATCGAGGGCATCGGCATCACCGAGGTGGCCGACGAGACCGTGCGGCGCCATCGTCTGGCCTTCGGCGCGTCGCAGATCCATCGTGATGCCCTGGATGCCGGCGGCGAGTATGCCAACCGCCTGCGCGGCGAGGATCACCTGTGGACGGCCGAGACCATCGGTTCGCTGCAACATGCGGTGCGGGGCAATTCGCGCGACCGCTACAATGATTTCGCCCGCGAAATCAACGTGCAGAACGAGCGCCTGATGACCCTGCGCGGCCTGTTCCAGCTCAAGCCGGCCGGCGCTCCGGTGCCGCTGGACGAGGTCGAGCCGGCGGCGGACATCGTCAAGCGCTTCGCCACCGGCGCCATGTCGTTCGGCTCGATCAGCCGCGAGGCGCATCAGACCCTGGCCATCGCCATGAACCGCATCGGCGCCAAGTCGAACACCGGCGAGGGTGGTGAGGAGTCCGAGCGTTACCTGCCGCTGGCCAATGGCGACTCGCTGCGTTCGGCGATCAAGCAGGTGGCGTCCGGCCGGTTCGGCGTCACCGCCGAATATCTGGTCAATGCCGAGGACATTCAGATCAAGATGGCCCAGGGCGCCAAGCCCGGTGAAGGCGGCCAGCTACCCGGTCACAAGGTCGACGCGGTGATCGCCCGGGTGCGTCATTCGACGCCCGGCGTCGGCCTGATCAGCCCGCCGCCGCATCACGACATCTATTCGATCGAAGATCTGGCACAGTTGATCTTCGACCTGAAGAACGTCAACCCCGAGGCGCGCATCTCGGTCAAGCTGGTGTCCGAGGTCGGCGTCGGCACCGTTGCCGCTGGCGTGGCCAAGGCCAAGGCCGACCATGTCACCATCTCGGGCTTCGACGGCGGCACCGGCGCTTCGCCGCTGACCTCCATCAAGCATGCCGGCAGCCCCTGGGAAATCGGCTTGGCCGAGACCCATCAGACCCTGGTGCTCAACCGCCTGCGCGGTCGCATCGCGGTGCAGGTGGACGGCGGCCTGAAGACCGGCCGTGACGTGATCATCGGCGCCATGCTGGGGGCCGACGAGTTCGGTTTCGCCACCGCGCCGCTGGTGGCCGTCGGCTGCATCATGATGCGCAAGTGCCATCTCAACACCTGCCCGGTCGGCGTCGCCACCCAGGATCCGGTGTTGCGCGAGCGCTTTGCCGGCCAGCCCGAGCATGTCATCAATTACTTCTTCTTCATGGCCGAGGAAGCGCGCGAGCTGATGGCTGAACTGGGCGTGCGTCGTCTGGACGAGTTGATCGGCCGCACCGACCTGCTCGACACCCGTCCGGCGATCGAGCATTGGAAGGCGCAGGGCCTCGACTTCTCGCGCCTGTTCCACAAGCCGCAGGTGCCGGCCGATGTCGCCGTGCGCAGTTGCGAGACGCAGGACCACGGCCTGCATGATTGCCTCGACCGTGCCCTGATCGCTCAGGCCAAGCCGGCGCTGGAGAACAGGACGCCGGTGCGGATCAAGATGCCGGTGCTCAACGTCAACCGCACCCTGGGGGCGATGCTGTCGGGTGAGGTGGCCAAGCGCTATGGTCATGCCGGCCTCGCCGAGGACACCATCGCCATCAAGCTGACCGGCAGCGCCGGCCAGAGCTTCGGCGCCTTCCTGGCCCGCGGCATCTCGCTGGAACTGACCGGCGAGGCCAACGACTATGTGGGCAAGGGCCTCGCCGGCGGCCGTATCGTCGTCTATCCGGCCAAGGCCTCCAAGCTGGTGCCCGAGGACAACATCATCGTCGGCAACACCTGCCTGTACGGTGCCACCGAGGGTGAAGTCTATTTCTCGGGCGTCGCCGGTGAACGCTTCGCCGTGCGCAACTCCGGCGCCACCGCGGTGGTCGAAGGCGTGGGTGACCACGGCTGCGAATACATGACCGGCGGCTGCGTGGTGGTGATCGGCCCCTCGGGCCGCAACTTCGCCGCCGGCATGTCCGGGGGCGTCGCCTATGTGCTGGACGAAACCGGTGACTTCGAACGCCGCTGCAACCTGGCCATGGTCGAGCTGGAGCCGGTCGCCGCGGAAGACGACGCGCTGGAGACGCTCGACCATCAGGGCGGCGATCTGGAAGCGCATGGTCTGGTCGATGTCATGCACGACATGACCCGCCACGACTCCAAGCGCATCCGCGCTCTGCTCGAAAATCACCGCCGCTATACCAATTCGAAGCGGGCACACGACATCCTGCTGAACTGGGAGTACTACATGCCCAAATTCGTCAAGGTGATGCCGGTGGATTACCGCCGCGCCCTGATCGAGATGCAGAAGGCGCAAGCGCTGACCGCAGCCGCACTGGCGGGGGAGTAACGCGTCATGGGCAAGCCTACCGGTTTCCTCGACTTCCCGCGTGAACTCAGCAGCTACGAGTCGGCCGCCGACCGTGTGCGCCACTATAACGAGTTCACCCAACTGCCGGACGATGCCGCCCTGCAACGTCAGGGGGGGCGCTGCATGGATTGCGGCGTGCCGTTCTGTCACCAGGGGTGCCCGGTGAACAACGTCATTCCCGACTGGAATGATCTGGTCTATCGCAACCGATGGCGCGACGCGCTGACCGTGTTGCAGTCGACCAACAACTTCCCCGAATTCACCGGCCGCATCTGCCCCGCCCCGTGCGAGGCCGCGTGCACCCTGAACCTGACCGACGAGCCGGTGACCATCCGCAATATCGAGCTGGCCCTGGTGGAAAAGGGCTTCGCCGAGGGCTGGATCGTTCCCGACCGCACGGCGCCGCGCACCGGCAAAAGGGTCGCCGTGGTCGGTGCCGGCCCGGCCGGCATGGCGGCGGCGCAGCAGCTTGCCCGCGCCGGTCACGACGTCACCCTGTTCGAAAAGAATGCCCAGGTCGGCGGCCTGCTGCGCTATGGCATTCCCGACTTCAAGCTGACCAAGACGGTGATTGATCGCCGCGCCGCTCAGATGGCCGAGGAAGGCGTCACCTTCCGCACCGGCGTATGCGTCGGCACGGACATCACGGTGGACGGGCTGATGGCCGAGTTCGATGCGGTCGTTCTGACCGGCGGCTCGGAAAAGCCGCGTGATCTGGCGGTGCCGGGCCGCGATCTGTCCGGCGTCCATTTCGCCATGGACTTCCTGACCCAGCAGAACCGCCGCCTGGCTGGTGAGGCCATTACCGGCGCCGAGATTCTTGCCACCGGCAAGCATGTGGTGGTGATCGGCGGCGGCGATACCGGCGCGGATTGCGTCGGTACCTCCAACCGCCAGGGCGCCGCTTCGGTGACCCAGATCGAGATCATGCCCAAGCCGCCCGAAAAGGAAGCCAAGGGCACCACCTGGCCGCTGTGGCCCAACAAGCTGCGCACCTCGACCTCTCACGACGAGGGCTGTGCCCGCATGTGGAGCGTGTCGACGGCGTCGTTCAAGGGCGAGGCCGGCCAGTTGACCGGCCTGAATTGCACCGAGGTCGACGGCAAGTTCCAGCCGATCGCCGGCAAGGAGTTCGAGCTGCGGGCCGAGCTGGTGCTGCTGGCCATGGGCTTCGTCCATCCGGTGCATGCCGGACTGATCGACGGCTTGGGGCTCGACAAGGACAACCGCGGCAACGTCAAGGCTGATACCACCAGCTACCGCACCAGCCGCGACAAAGTGTTCGCCGCGGGCGACATGCGGCGCGGTCAGTCGCTGGTGGTGTGGGCAATCCGCGAAGGCCGTCAATGCGCCCGCGCGGTGGACGAGTTCCTGATGGGCGCGAGCGAACTGCCGCGGTAAAGGGGAAAGCGCTGGGAGCGCGGGCGTCCCGCCCGCGCTCCCAGCGCTCTACACTGCCCGAACGGTAAACCGGAACGTCGTGCTCTCGCCCGGGACCGATTCGACCCAGATACGGCCGCCATGGCGGTCGACGATGCCGCGGCAGATGGCCAGACCGATCCCCGTGCCTTCGTATTTGTCGCGGGTGTGCAGGCGTTGGAAGATGCCGAAAATGCGTTCGTGGTATTCGGGCTCGATGCCGATGCCGTTATCGCCCACAAAGAACACCCACTGGTCGCCCTGTCGCTCGGCACCGATCCGCAGTTCCAGGCGCCGGCCCTCGGCACGATATTTCAGGGCATTGCTGATCAGGTTCTGAAACAGCCGCGCCAACTGGGTTGGGTCGGCGATCACCTGGGGCAGCGGCTCGGCCGAGATGACCGCGTCAACCTCGCTGATCCTTGTCTGAAGATTGTCGAGTGCCACCGCCAGCGCCTCGGCGGCAGAGGTCGGCACCATCTCCTCGCTCCAGCGCCGCAGCCGCGAATATTCCAGCAGATCGAGAATCAGCCGATCCATACGCTCGGCGCCCTCGGCGGCATAGGCGATGAACTGGCGGGCGTCGTCGTCGAGCCGGTCGGCGTAGCGGCGGCCAAGCAGCGAGACATAGCTCGACACCATGCGCAGCGGCTCGCGCAGGTCGTGAGACGCGATATAGGCGAACTGTTCCAGGTCGGCGTTGGACCGTTCGACCTCGTGAAGGGTGGCGCGGACCCGCGCCTCGGCCGCGACCTGGGCGGTGATATCGCGGGAGAACACGGCGATGCGGTCGACATGGTTGTCGGCATTGGTCACGGGATGAATGCTGTGCAGGTAGTGGCGGTCGCCCCGGTGGTCCTCCAGGGCCACCGGCTGGCCGCTGCTGATCGCGTCGGCCACCGCTTGGCGGCGCTGGTCCGTGACGTCGGGCGAAAACAGATCCCATAGCTGCGGCGTTCGCCCCAGGCGCTCGGCCAGCACGGCATTGGCGCGCAACAATGTTCCTTTCAGGTCGAACAGCGCCGCGGCATCGGTGGTGGCGTTCAGCAGCGCCCGGGCATTTTCCTCGCTGACCTGCAAGGCGCTGCCCAATTCCAGCTTGCGCCGGAACAGGGCGGTGCCGATGACCGCGGCGATCACCGCCAGCAGGGCTACCAGCACCGCCCGGAACAGGGTCGCCCACCAGTTGGCCAGGTAATCCGATTCGGCCACGCCGAAAATGACGTAGCAGGGATAATTGACCAGTTTGCGAAACCCCAGCAGACGCAGTTTGCCGTCGACCGGCGAGTGGGATCGGTAGATCGCTTCCGTGATGTTGCGGCTCAGCCGCTGGGTCACATCGGGCGAATCGAGCACTTGACCGAACAGATCCTCCTGCACCGGCCAGCGGACCATCACCTTGTGCTGGAGATCCTTGAGCAGGATGAGGTTTTCCGGCGGTAATCCGAGATTGGCGTAGAAATCGGAAAAATTTTCGGACAGGCCGAGATTGGCCACCACCATGCCGGCGAAACCGCCGTCGGCGCTGCGGATACGGCGGGCGATCTGCACCCCCCAGCGTTTGGACAGGCGACCATAGATCACTTCGGAAATGACCGGCGCATCCGAGTTCTGTTGTTTGAGACGCAGGAAATAGGCCCGGTCACCCAGGCTGTAGCCCGGAGCCACTCCCACCGTGTTGGCGAAAGCGTAGCCGTCGGCGTCGGTCGCCGTCATCGAAACGATGCCGTGGTATTCCCGCTGAACGGCGGCCAGGGCATTCTGCAATTCGTCGCGGCGTTGCGGCGTCATCCGGTGAGCCGCGACGGTATCGGCGGGGGTGACCAGACCGACCGCCCGGCTCAACACCAGATTACCGCGATCGAACACCGACGAGGCATGTTCCTCGACCAGCCGGACATAGGACGTGGCCAGCTCCACCGCCTGCCGTTCGGTGTGCTCGCGTGAAATGGTCAGATCGGCGGCCAGATAGGCGCACAGCAGGAACACAATCCCCCACGTTGCACCAATCGGAAGGCTGAGCCACTTGGTGTCGCGCATCGGTGCGTATTCCGATCAGATCGCCAACGCTCGCGCTGGCCACGAGCAGAACCATCCTACGCCACCCGGACAATGGCGAGAAGCAGGAAGCGATCCCAGTGGCACGGGGCCGGTGCGCGTTGGCACTTCCCGGTCACCGCTGCGCGATGCTAAACTTGGCTCATGGCAAATCGAATCAGTGGCTTTGGCGGCTCCCCTGGCGGTACCACCATTCCGACCCGCCCGGCTTCCGATGGCTGGACGCGGACCAACGCGCCAGTGTCGCCCGGCCGACGCTGGGAAGGCAATATCAACGGCTTCCGCGGCCGCGTCAATCTGGCCGGCCCATTCGATCCGGATGCGCCGCGCGGCACCTACCTGGACATCATGGTCTAGCCCATACCCCCCCAGGTCAATCGGGTGAAGGAATGATGACCCATATTTCACTCGTCATCCCCGCGAAAGCGGGGATCCATGGTTGGGCAAGATCCGATTCATCTCGTAAAGAGGGTGCTGGCGGTGCCATGGATCCCCGCTTTCCAGGCTGTGTGAAAACTCCCTCTCCCGCTGGCGGGAGAGACGCCCAGCGCGCCGCTGGCGCGCACCACTGGGGATGAAAATGATGGTGTTGCTGCGCGGGCCATTTGTGGCATCGATTGAGGGG
>Ga0209515_10005949_pt1 | contig 15514 bp, 19 predicted proteins | sample Subgroupgradi54m_FD_187454 | JGI IMG/M metagenome (GOLD analysis project Ga0209515, IMG submission 187454) | Subsurface groundwater microbial communities from S. Glens Falls, New York, USA - GMW60B uncontaminated upgradient, 5.4 m (SPAdes)... ...
TACATATAAGATTATTCACAAAGGCGTGGATTACACTGTGACAGTGTTCCAACCAATTCAAGGAGAACCTAAAATTTGGACAATTTCAAATATAGTTAGATTAGAACCTAAATGAAACTCTCTATCCTCACCATTGACAAGCCGTTATTTGAAGGCGAAGCGATAAGCGTTTCGGTGCCGGGGATTTATGGCCGCTTGCAAGCGCTTGAGCATCATATCCCCTTGATTACTGCCTTGAAAAAAGGTAGTATTAGGGTTGAAACGCAAAAAGGTTTAGAAGAATTTGAGGTTGAAAACGGCGTATTAGAAATAAAGCCAGACGAGATAAATATACTTGTTAGTTAATTCCTAAATTTTTCAATATGAATTTTATAAAGCGTCCATGGGTTTGGGTTATTACTATCATCGTTCTTCTTGGTTTATGGGTTATTGGCGCGTATAACAATTTTGTGTCGTTGAATGCGTCAATTGACGGCCAATGGGCGCAAGTTGAAGTCCAGTATCAGCGAAGATTTGATTTAATTCCGAATTTAGTCGAAGCAGTAAAGGGGATATTTAAGCAGGAACAAGCAGTATTTGATGCGATAGCGCAGGCGCGCACGCAATACGTGGGAGCAAAAACAGTGGACGAGAAAGCGAGCGCGGCAAGCAATGTGGAAAGCGCGTTTTCGCGCTTGCTCGTGATTGTTGAAAATTATCCTCAACTAAAATCAGCAGAAAATGTGACGCGCTTGATGGACGAGCTTGCAGGAACCGAGAATCGTATTTCGGTGGAGCGCAGGCGTTTTAACGAGCTTGTTACCGAATATAATACTTCGGTTAAGCGTTTCCCTGGCACTGTGTTCGCTTCTCTTTTTGGTTTTAAGGAGCGGGTATTGTTTCAAGCCGTAACAGGGGCCGCTCAAGCTCCCAAAGTACAATTTTAATTGTGAAGAAAATATTTTCTCTTGTTTTATTTTGGAGCCCCGCACCATCTGGTGCGGGGCGGAGAAACAAACCACTTCCATACCTTCTACTTTTAGTAGAAAGTGGTTTATTGTTCTTGCCCTTCAGGTTTGTTTTGGCGGTAAATGAATTGAAACCGCAGGGCTTTGTAAATGATTTTGCAAATCTTCTTTCGTCCCAAGCCCATATTACAATAGAACAGGATCTTCAAAAATTTGAAAAGCAAACAACCGCAGAAATAAGCCTCGCCATCATAGACTCTTTAGATGGAGACACTATTGAAAATAAGGCAGTAGCAATGTTTAAGGAGTGGGGGATTGGCAAGAAAGGTAAGGATAATGGTGTTTTACTTTTGATAGCGCGTCAGGATAGAGAGGCGCGCATTGAAGTGGGGTATGGATTGGAGCCATATATCACTGATGGCAGAGCAGGAGAGATTATTCGCAATGATATTATTCAGAATTTCAGAAATGAAAATTACGATGAAGGAGTAAAAGAGGCAGTCAAGGATATAGAAGGGTATATTATTGAAGCCCAGCCAGAAACGAGTCAAGAAGTTGTCCGAAGAAGTATTCGTTCGATAATATTGCAAATTTTTGCAACGCAGTTTAGCTTTTTGCTTTTTATTTTCTTTTTGCTCTATATCGCTAATTTCCTTGCTCGATCTAAATCTATTTGGTTGGGCGGAGTATTGGGAGGTTTTCTAGGAATATTTTTTGGTTGGCTTTACATTTCTTTACTCACAGGATTTATTTTGACGCCGTTTTTAGTGGGATTTGGATTGCTTTTAGATTATATTCTTTCCCGTAATTACCAAACGCGGAAGCGCACCGGATTGCCAACAAGTTTCTGGATTACTGGCGGAGGGTTCCGTGGGGGTAATGGAGGGGGCTTTGGAGGATTTGGCGGTGGCTCCTCGGGTGGTGGGGGCGCTTCGGGGAGGTGGTAGGAAATCTTGATTTTAAGATTTATCAATGATAGAATTGCCTCGTTAAGTTTTTTGAAAATATATTCCGGCGTAGCTCAATGGTAGAGCGGGTGGCTGTTAACCACTAGGTTGTAGGTTCGAGTCCTACCGCCGGAGCATTGCATCAAAAGCAGGGTATAAAGCCCTGTTTTTGCTTGTATTTTCAAGGGTTTTTGAGGGTTCGAAAATTTCAGAGTGTGATTTTGCCAAATTAAGCACTTTCGAACTATTGGTAAATTGAATAGCCTCTGATAAGGGTATAAAGGGTTCTGAATACTCGGCTATAAGGTCGCCTCTATTAACTCGTAAAGAGCTGAATACAAAATTGAGTAGTTGTCTCTTTTCCTCCGGCGTAGCTTTTTCATATATTTCTCTTGCGCGTTGAGAAAGCTCGTATATGAGCGCGCCTAATTCAAAGTATTTATTGCTTGCGTGAGAATGTTTTTGCATGGATTGTAGAATAGCTTCCTTTTCTTCGGAATATTCTTTGAATTTTCTTTGATAAAATTCCTCACTTATTTTCTCATCAAGTTTATCATCGTAGAGTTTATCTAAGCGGTTTTGTATCTGATCGTGGCGTTGGTTTAACTCATTGACATTAGAAGTATAGTAATGTATTTCGTCTTGATGGCTTTCTTTCAGAGCTTTGCGCACCCACTCGACAATTCGGGTATCCCTAATCCGAAGTTTATCTAATCTTTCTATAACCTGCCTTTCAATTTTTTTCTCTTTATACCATATTACTTGAGAGCAATTGCGATAATGGTTGCAATGCCCGTACATAATACCCTTTTGCTGTTCCCATGTTATTAGTCCACTGCATTCATCACAATCAATAAGCCCCCGTAAGAGATAAAAATGCTTACTGTATTTAGGGGTGCTTTTAGATTTCAATATTTGTTGCACTCTATCAAAAATTTCTTTTGTTATTAAGGGTTCGTGTTTTCCGGTAGAGATTTTGCCATTCCAGCGATTTTTTCCATGATAAAAAGGATCGGAAAGCAAATCAGCTAAACGACTTTTTACCAGTTGACTCCCACCCCTTGTCCGTAATCCTTCTTGATACATTATTTCGACTAATTTTTTGAGAGAGTGCTCGCCGGTAGCGTATAATAGAAACATTTTTTTGACCAAAGGAGCTTTCTGTTCATCAATGATATGAATCTTATGTCCTTGCTCGCCTATTGTCTTATATCCAAGCGGTGGTTTGGTAGGTAGCCACCCTTGAGCGATCTTCTCTTTTTGTCCCTTTTTCACTTCCTCGGACAAATTATCAATATAATATTGTGCGACAGATACTTTAATATTCCATATAAACTTTTCATTTGATCTTGATTCATTCGTTAAAACACAATTTTCTTTTACGAAGTGAACTTGGCGCTCAGGGTTCTCTTTTATCCATTCGTTAATACACACCGCATCTTTTAAGTTCCTTGTTAGGCGGTCAACCTTCTCACAAATGATAACATTTATAGCGTTCTTCTTCACATAATCAAGCATTTCATTGAATGTTTTCCTTTGGTATCGTCCGCTTGCAGATTCCGATATAGAAAATATTTTTGCAATATCAAAATCCTTCCTTTGGGCATATTCTTTGAGGAGTTTTTCTTGAGAGGGGAGAGAATATCCGGAATCTTCCTGATCCCGCGAACTCACACGGCAAAATAATACGGCTTTCATATAAACTAAAAGGACGGTTCTGGTTGCCCAGCCCACTTGCTCCGAAAGGAGTAGCTACACTGGCAGAACCGCCCTTTTAGGGTCAGTGTAGCAATAAAAAACCTCTCGGAAATACTATGGGCTTTGGGCAACAAATAAAGTATACCTCATTTCTTATACCCAAGCAAATGTCCATTATTAGAATATATCAATGATACTTTGATAATGAAATAGATGTTTTGCGGTTGGGAGGTATATTTGCCCCTATTCTGAAAATTATGATGAATTTTGCCCTATACTTGAGAATTCATCGCTTGAAAAACCGCATGGTTAAGCCATCTGATTTTGACGCATTTTTATACATAAGTCCTTCAAAATAGCTTTCTTATTTTTTTCATCAAAATCATCTTTTTCAACTAATGCGTCAAAAAAATATTCAATGTCTGATGGGCGTAGCGTATCCTCACATTCCGAGAGTAAAATTTTTAATAGAGGAATACTGCCAATGTAGCTTTGATTATATTCTTTTCTAAAAGTTTTTTCTAATTCGAAGTATTTCATCTGCTCTGATTAGTATCGTCAAATAAAGAGTTTATATCATCAATAGGGTTATCCGACTTTTCGGGTAGAGTATCTTTTTGAGTGGATTTTATTAGATCTTTAGCCCTTAAACTGCTTGGCTTTGCTTGTTCTAATAAATCGCGAGTGTATTTAGTAAGAAGCCACTTGTCCGCATATCCTTTACCTACGTGTACTCTATCAAGTAAGGCAAGTCCATGTAAGTCTTCTAAAATGCGTCTCGTGGTGTTGGTGGGGTATCCAATTTCCATTGCAACATCCGCAGTATCTAATGTTTCAGTTGTCCGAATGAGAATCTCCAGAGTTTTTCTGCGTTTCTGTGGCAGGGAATCCATTGCTATTTTATAAAGTAGTTCATAATCCTCTTCTTGAGTATTATTTCCTATCATTGAGAAGGCGGCGACAAGTGTTATGAGTTGTTTGGGAAGCCTTGTAGGAAGCTCGTGGTCTGGGATAAGGTCTATTTCTCGTGTTGCCTGTCCATCGCGGATAATTCCGCTCCGTGCTTTTACGCAAAATGTCGCAAGGTGGGCAATACGATTTTTTATCTCATCAGAGATTTGTGGATTTTCTTTTGGGATTTCTACCCCAGCAAGAAAATCTGCGAAAGCATTTTGTATTTCTTCTCGCATTATTTTTTCCCCGCCGCTATTCGCCATTGCTTTTTTAGCTAAAGCGATAGAATCGGGTTGTGTCGGTCGGTATTGAATAAATCTTTCTCCTAAAACTGCATAGATTTCGTAGTGCCGGTCTATTACAGAAGTTACACCAGCAATAAAGCCCATTTTCCCTTCCCAGCTTTTGGTTTCTCCCGTTCCAAAGGGTTTACTGTAATATCCGTCATAGATTTCCCGTAGCTGTGATATTATTGCCTGTTGTTTATCTCGGTGCATTGTCAGGACAGTCGTAAAATCTTTGTAGGTTAAAATTGTACCTTGACGCGGAAGACGCAAAAGAAGGCTTGCGTTCTTGTTTTTTATATCTCCACTTATGAAGGTTTGAGTTGTAAGGTCTGATATAGCATAAATTCCTTCAATCTTTTTCAGTCCTCGTATAAGTTCTGTTTTGGTTCCACCCGGAGCCGCTACAATAAAAAGCCAGACAGGATCAGCTTGGAGTTTATTTGCTATAACCGCGCCTACTAAAACCTTGATAAGTCCCTTATCCTGAATTAAGAGCCACTTGCTTATAATTTTTTCTAACATTTGAAAATCTATCGGCGTTCTTTTGTCTGATATAGTCTTTTCAATTTCTTGAAATTCTTGCTCAATCCTTTGTTTTTGATTTTTATTCATAATCATATTTATTTTTTAATGAGATACCCTATTGCTTCTCTAAAAGAATAATCGTAGAGTAACTTCACGAATTTAATACTATCTCCACCCTGACTGCACCCGAAGCACCAACAGCGATTACTTTCCGTATAGATGCAGAAGGAAGGGTGTCGTTCAATGTGTAGGGGACAAAGTGTAAATAATCTTTTCCCACTTTTTCGTAATTGACCAGCGATCAAACTCTCTATTGGTACGGCTAATGCTTGCCCAATTTGTTCTTCTGTGAATCGTCCTTTCGTTTTCCACCCTCTTGATACTGCAAATAATCTCTTGAGCCGTGCAATATTATTGTCAATTTTCAAAAGTTTTTCGCCATCAGTATTTTTTATAAACTCTCGCCAAAACCACTTTGAAAACTCATCAGCTATACGTTGTTTAATGAGCATCAGCTTCTTTCTTATTACATCAACTAATTTCGTTCGTTTTTCTTCCGCTTCGGCTATTTTTTGAGGCATAATTTCTTTCGCTTCAGGAAAAATATCTAAAAGTTCTTTATCGGTGAATCTGGATAGGGATTTTTGCCATTCTTTTTCAAGATCAAGGGAGTAGTTATGAAATTCCCACTCTGGCTCTTCAATTATTTTCATGTTCATTTTTTATTTCACGCTGATAAATACTGCCAAGCAAATCAAAATATTCCACAAGCTTGTATGCTGTTTTTGAAGCTTCGGAAGTATCTAACTCGCGGCCATAACTTTCTTGCAGAATTTCCCGCAATTCTTGGATTGTATTCTCGCTTAATGACATTGAAATTTTTTATCCGCTTGGCAAAATATAAATGCAAAAATTACATATCGGAGTAGATACGGTTTTTAAGGGTTTTTTGATTATTCAACAGGGTTTGCGCCGGAAGCTCTATTTTATCTTCCCAATAGTCCGCAATCATTTGCTCAATGCCATTTGCTCTGTTAAAGACAAAACGTATTTTTTTCGGGTTCAAGCGATCTAATTCCAATAACTCGTATTTGAGCGTTACTAAGACTGTGGCAAGCCCCAAATCAAATGTAGAAAAATCTTGGTTCATAATTTTATTATTTAACTGATAGCGAGTAACCTTAATTTTTCCTTCTCCATGCGGCGTTATACTTGAGGGATAATTGCCCCTTATCGTTTTATTAAATCTACGCCGGTGGAAGATTTTCAAAAGCTACTCGCTATCAGTTCATTTACATTTGGATTATAAGGCAAAAAGTATACTTACCACGAGCTTGAAATTACTTACCAGCAAAGAAAAAAACCGCTCTGTGAAGCGGTTTTTAACAGGTAAGTAAAAGTAAGAAAATTGTTAAGCTTTCAGGCGTCTTTGGTAAGCTTTCCAGCTTATGATTTCTGTTTCTATGCCATCTGCGACTTTGAAATTTCCGTCAAGGTTTTCAAGGATAGTAGAGAGTGAGTACTGCCCCTTGAAATATACCGCACACTTTTGACTATAATTGAAGTAGTCAGCCATTTCTTTTCTGTAGGGGACGGTCTCCTCTTTAATAATTTTATAGAGAGCGTCCCACCAAACCGATCTCTTTGATATTGTCTTTGCTTGCTTGTATAGTCCGTTAATTACCACGAGGCGACGCCCCCCTTCCTCTTTGGGTTTTATAATGATAATACCCCATACAACAGTTTGCCTGATGCTTTCACTTGCGCCTTGATCCTCCACGTGTTGTATGCCTTCCTTCTTGCTTAGAAGCCCATCTTTAGCGGAATCCTCTTGCTCGGAGGGGAATTTCTGTGAAGGCAAAACTTCTTTATCTAATAATTTACCGAACGCTGTAATTCTAACCGTATAATCATCAGTTTGTTCTTCTGGTGGGATGTCCATACTCTCAATAAATATATTCTCTACTTCAAAAAAGCCTTGTTTTTCCAGAGCCGCAAGTGTGTGTATGAAAAGATAAGCCATATCTTCGGCAATATATGTAGTACCTCCTTTTCTAATAGAGACGGTTTCGCCTTGCTTAAAAACAAATTCTGATCCATAATCCCGCACGTCACTTTCTATTTGGTATAAAAAGATTTCTTTCTGTTTTGAAAATTTATAAAAATTTTTGATGTCAGATGAAAAAAGTTTATCCTCAATAAAGCACTTAAGGTATCCATCCAACTCATTTTTCAATGGCTTTATGTTTTTTTCTGATGGAGCTGGACTAAACCCAATAAATTCCAAAAAGCCATTAAGTTGTAATTTCATTTTGCCAAGCCCGTTGAATTCCCCGAGTATCTTAAAGACATTCTTGAATGTGGCTTTGTTTTTGAACAATTTTTTAACCGCATTACTAAAACCTGTCTTTGGATTTTTGGTTATATATTCAGTTATGACATCGTGCTCTGTTTTACAGTATTTTTTGTATATGCCTTCGTGAAAAGTTATATCTTCCAGCTCTACATTTAGCTCTCGCAAGCTATGCAAAAATTCAAAGATTGCAAAGCGAGGATTTCCTTCCAGAGGTGCTAAATCCGTGAACGCTACCAAACTTTTTCCAGTCAATCTGCGAGCGTTGGCATACTTCCATAAAGAATAAAAAAGTTCGTCCTTTTTATAGGGGAGTTTTACATCCTCAACATTTCTTATTATTGGCTTAAGCCACGGTTCATTATTTTCCGTAACCTCATTTGGTGTCATAGTAATTTAGAATAATTATCATTGTAATTTCCTTTATTTTACGCCATTTGCGACATTCTATCAAGGTTTGCCCGAGTGTCGTCCTGCCCTTCCATTTCTATACAATTTATGCTAATTTATGCTTAACAACTAAATAGCCTAACCCTCACGGCTTTACTGTGAGGTATGGCAAAAAAACCTGTGAAGGATACCAAACCCATCGTTTGGGAGCTCCTTCACAGGTCATAGCTCGAAAGAGCTATGGGTGGCACAAGCCATCGCCCAGCGGTGGGTTTTGTGATTCCAGCTAAACTAAATAATATATGAAATATTTACGAAGTAATCTTTCTAAGGTAGCAGGTTATATTTTAGCGGGTTCCATTAGCTTAATCATAATTATTACTTTAGTCGTTTATTATCTTCCTTCAGAAATTTCTCCCTCAACCACTCTTTTGTTTAGAGCTCCTCAAGAGGTCTTAATTGAAAGTAAGGGGTTGCAGGAATTTAGTCCAGAGAATGATACAATAAATACTGTTTCCTCGGAAGATAAAAAGTTAGCAGGAGAAATAATAAATGCCCTTCAACTTGTTGGCGACGGAAAAGATAAAACGAAAATTCAACAATCAATTGATGCCATAGGAAGGATTATTGACAAACATCCAGATTATTCGGATGGTTATGTCCAAAAATCTTTAGATTCTATAATACTTGGGAATGCCGATTATCAAAAGATTATGCAGGACTTGAATTATGCAATTCAATATCACAAGACAGGTAGGGGATCTGAAGTTACCAATACTTTCTCAATTGCTCAAATATACGCCTTAAAGGCAAAAGTAGATTTTCTTGTCGGAAATTATCAGCAAGCAATGAAGGATTTAGGGATAGCAATCAATACAGATGTAACTAAGATAAGCGACGTATTTAATACGGGAGGGGTAAAGCCCGAAGATAATTCAAACCCTACCGCTATTCAGAAAAAAGATTTAGATCTCCTAATAGCAAAATACCCTAATGATTACAGGAGTTATATGTTTAGAGGGCTTTTTTATGAAGCCTTTACTCCATATAACCTACAAACTTATAGTCCTGCTTTAGATGATCTGACTAAAGCCCTAAATGTTAATCATAATTCAGCTTTGGTTAATTACTTTTTGGGAACTGTTTCACAAAAAATGTCCTTCTGGACTAAAGAGGCGGCCTCCGATATTTCAGATATTACTGGTAAAAGTGGAGGTTATAAAGATAGAACTCGTGAAATCGCGCTTAATTACTTCAAAGAAGCGGTTAAACTTGACCAAAAATTTACAGACGCTTATGGTCAAGCCGCAGAAGAGCTCTCTGAATTAAAGCGTTCTTCCGAGGCAATTCCTTATTATGACAAAGTGATCGAGTTAGATCCAGCCCATGCTGGTGCCTATAACGACAGGGGATTAGCTAAAACATCCATAAACGATCATTATGGGGCTATAGAAGATTTTTCTCAATCAATTGATCTTAAGAAAACTAAAGCCGATTCATTCCTTGATAGTAGTTACGAAAACCGCGCTTCCGTCTATATAAAAGTTGCAAATTACGATAGTGCGATTGAGGACTATAGCAGAGCAATAGGGCTAAAATTTGCACAACAAGTAATTTTAATGAGTATCCCGCAAATTAGATCAATCTATCCCGAACTCAGTGGAATATCAGATCAGGATTTAGTGGAAGGTCTTCGTCAAAAATATTTCTCCGATATAAGTTCCGCAGATTTTATTGATAACTATAAGCACGATACTATGAATAAAAGCCAAGAGAAAAAATCATTTGAAGATTTTGTTTTGGCGGGACTTTACGTCAACCGCGCTGATGCCTACTTCGCTAAAGGGAATCTCCGTAAAGCTACTAAGGATTATAATAGAGCCCTTAAAGACGATTCCACATATATATTAGACAGATGGAAGCCAATTAAGGCACTCTCTTTAATAAATTCTAACAGCGAATATTCTATAGATATTCAAACCCTTGATTCCAGTAAAGGGAATATCGTTTCTCTATGGTTGAAAATCCTCAATATAAAATCGCAAGCAAATAGCGAAGAAAATTATCAAATTGATTGTTCTGCGAGAAAGCTAAAATCGCTTTCGCGAATAAATTATAACGCTGATGGAAGCCCAGTAAATACACTTCCTGAAAAGGAATGGGAAAGCGTGATACCTGAAACTATCGGAGAAATATTATACAACGACGTGTGTCTTTTGCATTAAAGAAAAGAAAAACTATGAAAAAATTTACTACAAGCGCCCTTTTTGTCCTACTGATATTGCTTAGCGTTAGTCCCTTTCCTGCCTTTGCCCATCGCTCGGGTTGCCATAGATGGCATTCCTGCGAATCGGATACGGGGAGCTACGTTTGCGGAGATTTGGGATATACCAGTGGATGCCCAACTGCTACAACTCCAAGTACGCAAATTACATCTCCAGTCTCTACTACTTTTGTCAGCCCAATCCAATTAGGAACTTTCGTTGGCACGCCAAAAATCAAGGCAGACCTTTACCGTTGTGCAATCGTGGGAAACTTCAATAGCCACATCTACCATCTCAAGGGGAGTAAATACATCAGAAGCATGAGCGTAAAGAAAAAAGTCTGCTTTACAACTGAATCAGAAGCTGTCGCGGCTGGTTTCAGAAAAGCGAAAGCTAAATAATCTATATGAAAAAAATCATTTTGTTACTATTCGCATTAGGTTTAGTTATCACAACGACAACGCAATACGTGGAAGCCAGAGGACGCTATGGTAGCTATCGGGCTGGTGGATATACCAGCCATGGGAAAGGCAGTCATTATATTGGTGGATATAAAAGATCATGTCATGGGTGGGCTTGCCGGTGAATTCATTTTCCACTTACTTCTTTATCGTTCATAGAAAAATAATTATTAAAAATGAATATGAAAATTACAATGAAAATATATCTCTCCGTTCTTTTCTTTCTCGTCCTATTAGGCAGTTTGGAAATTTATACCTATGTCCAAGCAACGGGCAATGAAATAAGCGAGTTTGTTTCTCGCAGACTCGAAATAAATGGCTGTGTGGCAAGAAATGGGTTACTCTTTATTATTGGGCAAGGCTCAAAGCGCACAGCCTGCCATAAAGAAGAAACCCCGCTTACGTGGAATATTCAAGGAGTCAAAGGAGATACAGGTGCGCAGGGATTACAGGGCATTCAAGGCGTACAAGGTCTCAAGGGAGATAAAGGAGACAGGGGAGATCAGGGATTGCAAGGCTTACAGGGGATTAAAGGTGATAAAGGGGATACGGGTCAATCAGCTTCCCAATTAAAACTCTATGATGTTAATGGACAATTTCTTGGTAATTTGTTTCAAATAATATTTCCCAATATTCCTCAAGGAGAAAAACTTGAAAATTATTTAGTATATAATCCTGCTATTGATGCACTTTTAAGTATTGATGAATCTGGGGCTTTGGGCTCTACGGATGGAGTTCCAGTCCTCAATTTCGCAACTCCTGATTGTTCTGGACAGGCTTATAGTAGTCGTATAATTTTGGATAAGAGAATTGTTATCAGAACCAATCGAATTTTTAGATCTATTTTGCCTGTAGCTCGTCAATCCTTTAGAACGCATTCCATATTAGGTGGTGTCGCTTGCGAACAAGGACTTATTTTTCATAGTGATGATGTAGGTTATCCAATACAAGAGATAACTCTACCCTTTACTCTACCGCTTCAAACTCCATTACAACTCAAGAATCAATAAAGAAACAGAAAGCGTCCCCTCTGGGACGCTTTTATTATTCTTTGTCTATTCTCTTGCGTGTGTATGAGGTAATATTACTCAAACTTCCTTTATTCGCTTATTTCTTTAATGAATTCCTGAAAATTGGTTAGGTTTGCATTTGTATCTCCCCGATAATATCCTTTGAGCTTATAAAATACATCTATTGCCTGATAGGTTACTCGCGGGTCTTCAGAATCAATGAGTTCCTTATGCTTTTGAGCGATAGCGCCGTCACTTAAATGCACTTTTTCTAAAAGCAATTGAAATCCTTTGCTTTCTCTTACCTTTGAAGGATTTTTGGCAATTGCTCTGCTATATCCTGCACTTAATAAAGCTCGCTTCATATTCCCGCCACTGGTAAGATAGTTAGAAAACGCTTTTTTTTGTTTTAATGAAGGTTTTGTATTGTATGCCATATCCACCATTTTCCACCCTTTTTATGTCTTTGTAAAGAAAAATGTGTATAACGACCAAGAGCCTTAAATGGAAGGAGGGGTATAGAGGGGTTCCCCCTCCGGTACCTTACCCGAAATGTCAGAGTAGGACACCTTGCAATAATTCCCTTGCTTCTGATAGGGTAAATTCAGGATACTTTACCGATTCTATCCACTTCATTGTTCGAAAATCGTCCCAACGTGCGAGCATTGCATCAAAAGCAGGGTATAAAACCCTGTTTTAGTTTGTATTTTCAAGGATTCTTGAGGATTTCTATTGATTTTGGTAATGCCTTCATGAATTGAAGGGAAAGACGGTTTGCTTGTCTATCTTTGAATGCGAATCCTAAGTTCTGAAGTTCATCTGACTTTCATCTAAATATGTGATACTATATTAAGTAGGAATTCTATTCATCTATGAATAAAAAGGTCATCGGCATTATCATTCTCACGCTAATAGCCCTTGTATTGCTGACTCTTTTTTCTTTTGGCCCCTTAGCTGGCATAGGAAAGAACGCGGGCATTAATCCGGCATCTCTAAAACCTCAGACCACCCAGCCAATGCCCGTTAATAATAAACCTATTCAATTTAGCGGTTTTCACAACAAAGACATCAAAGAAAATTACTATACTCTTAATTTGCCACAAGATTGGCAAGTGCAAAGCGGACAAACGGCAGGGAGTTATTCTTTCACCTTCTTCCAAGGAAATGGGATGGTTGAATTAATGGACGTGCCAGACAATACGACTTTGGAATTATTTGTATTAAGCCAGAAAGAGCCAGAGTTAAAAAAGGTTCTCACAAATTATGTCAGGAAGGATTACAAAAAACTTAAGATTAACAACAACGAAGCCTACCAATTAGTCTTTGACAGCGTAAATAATGGCCAGCCGCTGACAACCGTCAAAATATATATAGCAGGAAAAGATCATGCGGGCGTGGTAACCTTAAACTCTAAGCCAGATTCATTAAGCGCCTTAACTCCGCTATTTTCGACGATTATAAACAGCTTTAAGTGGGAGAATAATACATGAAACAGATATTCCTTTTTATTTCTTTGGCCGTGATTGGCGTGGGTCTCTACCTCATGTATTTTTATGATGTGCCTGACGCTCAAGCTGCCATTAACTTTTTTGTGAGCTGGTTTTTTATTATTGTAGGTATATCAAGTTTACTCATTAATATATTTTGGACCTCCACGCCAGCTCACAAAAAACTAATATAATGGACGCTATCATTACCGCTAAAAATATATCCAAATCCTATGGCTCCCAAGCGGCAGTTAAGGATTTGAGCTTGGAGATTCAACGTGGAGAATTTTTTGGTTTTCTTGGGCCAAATGGAGCGGGAAAGACCACCACGATTCGCATGCTGACTGGCATACTGCCGCCCGACCAAGGAGAAATCATTATTCAAGGCAAGAATCATACCCAAAGAAAGGATATAGCCAAAATGATAGGGGTAATACCAGAGAGTCGGGGATTTTATCACTGGATGACCGGAGAAGAATATCTACATTTTTTTGCCCAGCTTTATGGAATAATCAAACCTGAAAGAACTATATCTCAACTATTAAAACAGGTTGGGCTTTTAGAACGGAAACGCGCAAAGATTGCTACGTATTCACGGGGCATGAAACAGCGCTTGGGGTTGGCGCGAGCGCTTATCAATGGTCCTAAGATTTTGTTCCTTGATGAGCCAACACTCGGGCTTGATCCTCAAGGTCAAGAAGATATTCAAAAACTTCTAAAAACCTTAAACCACGAGGGCGTAACCATCTTTTTTTCCTCACATCTCCTCCCTGAAGTATCGGCATTATGCTCTCGCATAGGCATTATTAATCACGGCAAGCTCATTGCCTTAGGCACCCTTAGTGAATTGCAAGAACAGACCCAAAGCAAAGGTAGTCTGAAAGATATTTTTCTTGCCTTAACAGGCCAGCATGATTAACTATATCTGGCTCAAAGAAATTAAAGCCGAGCTTTACACGTGGAAAAGCACAGCATGGCTTTTAATCGCGTCTTTGCTTTTTAGCTTTACCAGCTACCTTCTTTTGACCGACAAAGAATTGAGCTTGCTGGATCAGACAGAGCTTTTATGGCTATTGGCTAAGATTATCATTGGAGTAGGATTACTCATTATCACCATCGACGCTTCCTCGGTCCTCACCAGTGAATTTGAAGCAGATACAGCCGAGAGTCTCTTTCTTGCACCTATAACTCTTGATGAAATAATCTGGGGCAAGTTGCTCTCTATCATTACCTTATGGCTCTTCATCTTTATTACAGCCGTCCCCTATATCCTCGTCACATCAGCGGGAAGCAGTTTAGCCGGAGCGTTCTTAGGATACGTCCTGCTTTTGGGAACGTTAGGAGTGTTAGGATTTAGCATGCTCATTTTAGCTATTTCCCTCTTGTTTCGCTCAAGTAAAAATACGCTAAGCACATCGTTGATTATTCTCCTTGCTTTAGCAGTGCCCGCGCTGTTCTCTTCTACGCTCAAGATTAACATCGTCTCAGATTTTTTCAGTAAAATCAATCCCGTTGATGCTATCTTTGCTTCTTTGGATAACGTTCTCGTTGACTATCAATTGAGCATTGCTCAAAATTTGCAGTTTATCCTTCCTCTTGTCGTATTTTGCATATTGACGCTCATACTATTAATCATAGCCGCAGGCCAATTCAAACGCAAAGGAATTATACAAAATGAATAGCGCAAAGTTGTTTACTAGTAGTATAGTATTAGTTGGGGCGTTGCTTTTCAGCACGCAAGTTTTTGCCGCGGGCCTGTTAGATATAGCCCCGCTCCATCTCACTATCTTTTCTGCCAAAACGTTGAGTGGCACAGCCGGCGATTACGTGACTGTTTCAGGACAGATTATTAACAATACAAAACAGCCAATTAGCGATGTCACCACGTATTTATCGCTCGTGGATACGCAAAATAAATTGCCAGTTGATCTTGAGGATTGGAGCGCACAAAAAGGTTTATACATTGGGACTATTGAATCTGGGCAAACATTGCCTTTGAGCTGGAAAATTCATTTTGTCAAAGCAGGCACGTATACTCTTGCCGTCATTGCTGATATTGCAAGTAATGATAGGCCCATTGTGAGCACCCTGACCCAGTTTAGCGTAATCACTAAGAAAAACCTCAATCCTGGCCAAGTGCTTCCTGTCGCGTTAGGAATGCCAATTTTACTCCTCGCGGTAATGGCTGCCA
>Ga0209515_10005950_pt1 | contig 15509 bp, 13 predicted proteins | sample Subgroupgradi54m_FD_187454 | JGI IMG/M metagenome (GOLD analysis project Ga0209515, IMG submission 187454) | Subsurface groundwater microbial communities from S. Glens Falls, New York, USA - GMW60B uncontaminated upgradient, 5.4 m (SPAdes)... ...
TTAACCCCTTCTATTCCTAATTCTTCAATTAACTGATAAAGCTTATCTTCAAAAAAGCTTAACCTTCCAGGGTGGATACCATGTGCCCATGCAGTACAACGTTGGTAAAAAATCCTCTTGATATTATTGAAAATTCGGTTAAAATACCCAAATCGGCATAATATATAATCCAACCAAGAGCCACAAAATAATTTAATCTTTTGACGAACTTATCCGTAAATACAAATAAATCAACAACTTAAAATCAGCTTAAAAATCATTAAAATTTGACGCCTTTTCAACAAGGAGTTATAGTTTATATGGAAACAATTACTGGACAAAAGGAAGTGGCGCCTGTGAGAAATATAAGGAAAGGCATTTCCAAAAAAGAGTTTTTACAAAATGCTAAGAAAAGGGGTGCTGTTGTTTACAAAAACAACATCCATAAAGCAAAATCTTTGTCTGAAGTGACAGGAAATGTCGTAGCAAAAAAAGAATACGATCCAGAAGAATTAGTTTGTCGTTAAATGGCAAGTTCTCCCACCAGATCAAGCAATTCACCTCTTAAAGAATTTTCAGATTCACCGATACCTGATGTAATTTATTTTGACACTAGTTTTATTGTCCCAACCCTTATTAAGGGCGTCAAATACCATCAACCCTGTAATGCTTTCATAAATCGTTTAACAAAATCTCAGCCAATTATTGTTATGAGTCAACTGGTGCGGTCAGAACTTTGGAATGCTGTTCTAACGATAAAGATGCGTGACAAATTTGGAAAAAGAAGAGTAGATATTGATGATGAATTAAAGAAAGATCCGAGTTTAATTGATCAAGTGTATCCTGATATTGCAAGAATAGATCAAGACTTCTTTGATTTAATGCAAAGATTTGTTTACTGGTCTATGGAAGACGTGACTGACCTTATCAACAAAAATGCCATATCCTTAATAAAAAAATATCGCTTAAAGAGCTATGACGCGATTCACATAGCAACAATGAATGCGTTGGAAGTTAAGGATATTGCTGTATTTGACTGGGCTATTGAAGATATTCAAGATTTAAATATCTGGACAACTGGCGGTGCAACAAGATATAAAAAGCGCCAAATCGTGAGAAATAAAGTTGCAAAACGTACAGTCGTTTGAGTGATTTAGTGTCAACACCAACTGCCAACACTTTGACTGGAAAATAGCGGATAATTGCGGTCAAATTTGAAAAACATTATTAAATTACGAAGCCACAGGGATTTACGCTCTGTGGTTTTTTTATTTTTAGGACGTAAAATGGCACTGCCAACAAAAGTGCCAACACGTTACGATATATGAAACGCCGTGGTACCTGGTTTTGATTCTGCTATCAGTCGAATTTATTTTCCGCTTCTTTTCACTATATTTTGCACCCAACTTTACCTATAGTGTCCATTCGGAACTAACTCTGAAAAAGAATAGAACAAGGATACCAGGGGAAAATGGCATTAATTAGCTTGCAGGAAATATCGCTCGCATTTGGCGGGCCGATGCTTTTTGACCGCATGAGTTTGCAGCTTGAGGCCGGCGAACGCGTGGCGCTTCTCGGCCGGAATGGTGTGGGTAAAACCACTTTAATGAAAGTAATGTCGGGAGAGCTCAAACCAGATGCCGGCGTAGTCGCCTATCAAAAAGGCATTTGCGCTACCCATTTGCCGCAAGAAGTGCCGGCGGGTATCAGCGGCAATGTGTTTGATCTTGTGCTTTCCGGGCTTGGGGAACGCGTCAAACTTTTAAGTGATTATCACCATGTGAATCACCGCCTTCAGACGGAATACACCGAACAATTAATGAACGAACTCGGCCGCTTGCAATCTGAAATGGACCACACCGGCGGATGGGAAATCAATCGCCAAGTAGAAGACGTGATTGCTCAAATGAAATTGGATCCCGAAAGCGAGTTTGAACAATTATCTGGCGGGCAAAAGAAACGTGTATTGCTCGCGAAAGCGCTTGTGCTGAAGCCGGACATTCTGATGCTTGATGAACCAACCAACCATTTGGACATTGCATCCATTGATTGGCTGGAAGGTTTTTTGAAAGATTACGCCGGCACCGTCATTTTTGTGACGCACGACCGGATGTTCATGCAGCGCCTTGCCACCAAAATTGTGGAGCTCGATCGCGGGAAACTTTTCAGTTGGACATGTGATTACAAAACTTTTTTAGAGCGAAAGCAAATGGCACTTGATGCCGAAGCGAGTGAGCGCGCGCTCTTCGATAAAAAATTGGCACAGGAAGAAATCTGGATCCGCCAGGGAATTAAAGCGCGGCGGACGCGCAATGAGGGCCGTGTGACTCGGCTTGAAAAGATGCGAGAAGAGAAACGTGCTCAACGCCAATTGATCGGAAAAGTGCGCATGCAAGCACAGGAAGCCGAACGGACAGGGCAGCTCGTAATAAAAGCCAAGCAATTGAGCTATGCTTATGCAGAAAAATATTTGATTCGGAATTTCTCCACCGAAATTATGCGCGGTGATAAAGTTGGTTTGATTGGGCCCAACGGTTCCGGAAAAACCACGCTCTTGCGGCTGTTGTTTGGCCAGCTCGACCCTCAAAAAGGAACCATCGAACTTGGCACCAATCTCCAAGTTACTTATTATGATCAGCTCCGGGAACAGCTGGATGAAAATAAAAGTGTTCTGAAAAACGTGTGTGATTCGGGCGATACGGTGACGATCAATGGCCGGGCGAGGAATGCGATGGGTTACTTGCAGGATTTTCTTTTTTCTCCTGAACGCGCACGAACGCCTGCCCGTGTTTTATCGGGCGGGGAACGCAATCGCCTTTTTCTGGCGCGGCTTTTCACGAAACCATCTAATGTGCTCGTGATGGATGAACCGACCAATGATTTGGATGTTGAAACGCTCGAACTCTTGGAAGAATTGCTGGTCGACTATTCCGGCACACTCTTTTTGGTGAGCCACGACAGAGTATTTTTGAATAATGTGGTTACGTCGACCGTGGTTCTCGAAGGAGATGGTGTGGTTTCTGAATATGCAGGCGGCTACGATGATTGGCTCATTCAAAGCCGTTCAAAACATAGCAGCTCGCCTATGGTCCAAGAAAAAATGATTAAGAAAGTAAAGGCGCCTGCAAAAAAGCCGGTTTTGGCCGGATTTTCTTCCGCAGAAAAACACGAACTTGAAAAACTTCCGGAGAAAATTCAAAAACTGGAAGCCGATCAGAAAAAAATTTACGACATTCTCGCCGATCCCGCTTATTATCAAAAAAATTACATTCAAATTTCTGAAACCCAAGGCCAGGCCGACGCACTTGCGCGGGAAATCGCGCAGCTTTACGCACGCTGGGAATATTTGGAAAGCCAGAAATAGTTTTCAACTTGTCAGAAATTGATGAAGATTGAAACGCAAATTATGATGAAGTCTTAAGTGCTGAAGCCGTTTGATGAGAATTTCAAAAAGGTAGAGTTTATTTTCTTTTCAAGGCATAATGGTTACATGAAAATCGTGCCAACCGGAAAAGCAGTAAAGGGAGTTTCATGATCAATGTTAAAAGCGAAGGCATCATCCTTGAAAGTTCGGAAAATGGATTTGATAATCAGGCGGTTTTAAATCCCGCCTGTATTGAAATTGGCGGCGTCACGCACATGTTTTACCGGGCCGTACGGCGCGGGGACATGGTTTCGTCCATAGGTTACTGCCAACTGGAGGGAAACAAGGTTGTCGCGAGATCGGATAAACCCGTTCTTTTCCCGGAACATGATTACGAAAAAATGGGCGTCGAGGATCCGCGAATTATTTTTTTAGACGGGGTTTATTATCTTATTTATACGGTTTATGACGGAAAAAACGCGCTGTTTGCCTACGCGACAAGCACTGACCTTGTTCATTTCGCGAAACAGGGAGTCATCTCACCCCGCATTTCCTATCGCGAAGCCGCTCGTCTCTTTGCACATTCAAAAATCAAGGTGAGGGAAAGATATTTCCTTTTCGATTCTTATATTCGCGACCGAGCCGGTGATGACATCTTACTCTGGGAGAAAGACGCTTTTATTTTTCCCAAGAAAATTAAAGGTCAATTCGCACTGATCCACCGAGTTCTGCCCGGAATTCAGGTCATCATGTTCGATAATTTTAAAGACCTCACTGAGGATTACTGGAAAGAACATCTTAGAAATTTGGGCCGCCATATTGTGCTCGATCCCGAGTACAGGTTTGAAAGTAGAAATATCGGAGGCGGGTGTCCGCCTATTGAAACGAAAGATGGCTGGCTTTTGATCTATCATGGAGTCGAAGATGCTCTTCAGGGGAAAATCTACCACGCCGGCGCAGCGCTGCTCGACATCAACAATCCCACAAAAGTGATTGGACGTCTGAAAGAGCCTTTGTTTTCCCCCATCGAACCGTGGGAAAAGCAGGGGGATGTCAACAACGTCGTTTTTCCCACAGGCACGGTGCTAAAAGACGGCAGGCTCTTTATCTACTACGGCGCCGCGGACAAAATGATTGCGGCAAAATCCCTCGACATCAAGGAACTCTTGAAGGAGTTGAAAAGCAGCTAGGGATGCCTGCCACTTCATGAAAGAAACCCTGAAGATTGTTTATTTATCCAGTTTTCCGCCCCGAGAATGCGGCATCGCGACTTTTACCACAGACCTTACGGGCGCCCTCGATGACTTGTTTGAGACTGTCATTGATTCTCGGATCGCCGCAATGAACACTGACGCGGTATCGCGGTACCACTATCCCCGGGAAGTGATCTTCGAGCTCGATCCCTATTCAGAACAGGATTTTCTCAGCACGGCTGATAAAATAAACAAAACGCCTGACATCAAACTCGTCAATATTCAGCACGAATTCGGCCTTTTTGGAGGAAAATACGGTTCCTACATCCTTTCCTTTTTAGACGCACTTAAAAAGCCGTCGATTGTGACCTTTCACAGCACCCTTCCTTCACCCAACCCCGAACTTTATAACGTCGTGCGGGGGATCGCTGAAAAATCAAGTGCGTTAGTTGCGATGACGAACCGTGCGAAAGAAATTTTGATCAAAGATTATGGAATCGATGAAAAAAAAGTTTCGGTCATCCTGCACGGCATTCATTCCGTGCCTTACAGCCCCAGCGCGAAGTTCAAGTCCATTTTAGGTTTTTCAAAAAAAACAATTCTTTTGACCTTCGGGCTGCTGAGCAAAGGAAAGGGAATTGAATATGTGCTGGAGGCGTTGCCTCCGGTGGTGAAAATCTATCCCAACCTGATGTATATTGTTTTGGGCGTGACTCATCCGAATGTTTTAAAAGAAGAAGGCGAAAGTTACCGGAACTCCCTCATCCAAAAGGTCCGCGAACTCAAACTTTCTTCCCATGTGAGTTTTTATAATGAGTATGTAACGCTTGATAAACTCCTCCAGTTCTTGAGGGCCGCGGATATTTATATCTCAGCCTCACTGGACCCAAATCAAGCTGTTTCAGGAACGCTCTCCTACGCACTTGGGTCTGGAAGGCCTGTTATTTCCACTCCATTCGCTCAAGCCAAGGAGATTATCACTCGCGAGTCCGGGCTCTTAGTCAATTTCAAGGATCCCGCTTCCTATACCGAAGCGCTTCTCAATCTTTTGAAAGACCCTCTTCGCAGGGAACAACTGGGAAAGAACGCTTATTTCAGGACCCGCAATATGACCTGGGACAATGTTGCGCTTGAATATTCAAAATTGTTTTCGAAATATTCCAGCGATATTGCCAAAGTCAGTAAGCGCAAAAAAATTCCACGCGTGAATTTAAACCACTTATTTCGTTTGACTGATGATTTCGGAATCATCCAATTCGCCCAACTTTCTTTGCCGGATATTTCCTCAGGTTATACCGTGGATGACAACGCCCGCGCGCTTATTGCAACGTGTTCCTACTATGATGAACTCGGGAAGGCGTTTAAGACTTTCTCTCCTGATAAAAGAAAAGGTGAACTCTTGAAACGCATTGAGATTTATTTGCATTTCATCGGGTTTGTTTTGGGCAAAGACGGGCTTTTTTATAATTATGTAAAGCCCGACAGATCGATCGACCTTGAATTTAACCAAAAGGAAAATCTTGAAGACGCGAACGGCCGGACGTTTTGGGCCTTGGCGGCAGCCGCCGCGACAGATTCTCTGCCAGAAAATATCAAGCAGAAGGCTCTTTCTCTCTTAAAGAAAAGAATGGAATATTCTCAAATGGTGGAATCCCCCAGAGCAACCGCTTTTTATATCAAGGGGCTTTGCCTTCTTCTGAAAACCCGTGATGAGAAAAAGAGGACAAGCTACTTTTTAGAATCCAATACAAAAAGTAGCCTGTCCCCTTTTTTAGTCCGTCACTCGGACCGGCTTGTGTCGCTTTACCGCGGAGTCGCTACGGAAGAGTGGCAATGGTTTGAACCTTATTTAACTTATTCAAATGCTGTTTTTCCAGAGGCGCTTCTTTTGGGACACGAGCAAACGGGCAACAGTGAATATCTTGAAACGGGCATGAAGACTTTGGATTTTTTAATTGGCCAGACTTTTTTGAAAGGAATCTACGCGCCCATTGGTCAGGACGGCTGGCATCATAAAATGGGAGAGCGCCGCTATTTTGACCAGCAGCCCGAGGATGCCTCCGCCATGGCTTGTGCGCTCCGAACTGCCTACACCATCACGGGGAAAGAAACTTATCGCAAACTCATGCACGAAGCTTTTAATTGGTTTTTGGGCGACAACAGCCTGAAGCAGGTCGTTTACGACAGGGTTACGGGCGGATGTTATGACGGTTTGGGAGAAGGTCAGATCAATCTCAACCAGGGAGCCGAATCCACCACCTCTTACCTTTTAGCAAGACTGGCTATCCAACGCTCTTGATTCCGGTGAGCATGAAATTCATCCGAGCCCAGAAGATGTTCGGAGAGCGCACTGGATTTTTCACGGAACTACTTTCCGCCTTCATTTAGTAGTCGTTGCGACCTTGCAATCGAAGCAAGAGTAATGATATATAAAGTGTCAACACTAACTGCCAGCACTTTTGATGGTAAATAGCGGATAATCGTGATCGAACTCGGTCAATCCAATTTCCTTAACATTCTTCACACCTGCTTCCTACCTAGACAGATCGGCTAAATTCAGATATTATCCTTCTATTCGCAGTCCAAATCACTTCTAACAGGAAACGGAGATAAAATATGAAACCTCATGTCATCATCGGAATTTTTATTTTAGGCGCTGTGCTGCTTTCGGGATGCGGCGTCACACAAATTGAAAGCGGAGAAGCCGGCGTCAAAGCAACATTCGGGAAAATTGAAGACCAGCCGCTTTCTCCCGGCTGGCATTTTTATTTGCCGGTAACAAGCTGGATTGAGACGTGGAGTGTCCGCACGCAGGAGCTTAAGGAAAATGCGAGCGTTCCCTCTTCCGAAGGTTTGATTTCCAATTTGGATGTGTCGATTCTTTACAATGTTCCCGTGGATAAAGTTGTTTTCGTGAGAAAAACAACAGGTTCTAATTATCGCGAGACAGTGCTTGAACCCTATGTGCGCGAAGCGATCCGAAATGTGGTGAGTGGTTATGCGGTGAAGTCACTTTTCAGTGATAAAGGAAGGTCTGAAATTGGTGATAACATTCTTCAGTTTTTAAAAGTGAAACTGGAGCCCAGAGGAGTCGTGATTCAAGATGTGCTTTTGCGTGACGTCAAGCTTCCGCCAACGTTTGCTCAAAGCATTGAGTCGAAATTAAAAGCGGAACAGGAATCGCTTCAGAAAGAATTTGAACTTATAAAAGCAAAAAAGGATGCCGAGATCGAAGTCGCGCGCGCGGAAGGTGCCGCGAAAAGTAATACGATCATTGCGAATAGTATTTCAGAGCAATTTTTGCGGTATCAATGGGTTCAGGCTTTAAAGACAGGCACCAATCTTCAGGTGGTTTATGTGCCGACAGAAGCCAATCTTCCGATTATGGAAGCTTCTCGTTTTAATGAGCTTGGAAAAATAAAAGCCGAGTCGGGAAAGTAAGTCAGTGAAAAAAGGAGTTGAGTCATGCAAATCGGATTGATCGGGCTCGGGCGAATGGGCGGCAATATGGCCCAGAGAATTTTAAAAGCCGGGCATCAGGTGGTGGTGCACAATCGAAGCCTGGAGCCCATTAAAGCCATGGAAGCAAAAGGAGCGATCGGTGCTTATTCGCTTCAAGAGTTGGTGAAAAAATTAACGCCGCCGCGGGCGATTTGGCTGATGGTGCCCGCTGGCGCTCCGGTGACTCAAATGATCCGGGATCTCCTTCCCGAACTTTCGGAAGGCGATATCGTGATCGACGGCGGAAATTCCAATTATAAAGATTCCATCAAACGGGCTGCCGAACTTGCCAAAAAAAAGATTTATTTTTTGGATGTCGGAACCAGCGGCGGCATTTGGGGGCTTCAAAACGGATATTGCCTGATGATCGGCGGCGATGAAGCAATTTATAAAAAATTGGAGCCGATTTTTAAAGCGCTTGCGCCGAAGGACGGATTTTATCACGCCGGACCTCACGGAGCGGGCCATTTTGTGAAGATGATCCACAACGGAATCGAATACGGGATGCTCCAGGCTTACGGCGAAGGTTTTGAAATTATGAAAGCGTCCGAATTCAAACTGGATTTTGAGAAAATTTCGCACCTGTGGAACCAGGGAAGTGTTGTCCGTTCGTGGCTTTTGGAACTGGCCGAGCTTGCGTTCAAAAAAGATGCAGCCCTTGCTTCTTTCGAAGATTACATTGAAGATTCGGGCGAGGGCCGTTGGGCGGCGCTTGAAGCCATCGAGAAAAATGTTTCGGCGCCGGTGATCACGCTTGCGCTCCTTGAGCGGCTGCGCTCGCGCGAAGACCATTGCTTTAGTGCAAAATTTATTGCGGCGCTTCGCAATGAATTTGGCGGCCACGCAGTTAAAAAAACGTAGTTGAAACAGAGATTAAGTTTCTGCTCAAACAGTCCTCGTCACCATACTTGTACTCATGTTACGTTACTCGGGTGTCTGCGGAACTCGCAGAAACTTAATCTCTGTTTCTCCAATTGCAATTAAAATGAGTTTTTGATTATGATTAGAAAAGAAAGGTTCATTTCAGGCGAGTGCCGCAGCACGAAGTGCGAGGACTGCCCCAGAGCAACTTTGAATAATTTTAATGTTGTCTCTGGGGCTGGTTTGACTACCTTAGAAAAGCATTAATATGAAAGTCAACCTGTCTGAGCATGAAATGAACCTTTCTTTTAATTATTCTTATGGAAACAAAATCGCCCCTTAGAATTGTCACACACGACCAGTTTTGCATGGAACGGGTTCCCGAGCCGTGCGGAATTGTGATTTTTGGTGCCTCCGGAGACCTGGCCCACCGGAAACTCATTCCCGCATTTTATGACCTTTATCACTCCGGACTTTTCCCAAAAGGTTTTTTCATTGTCGGATTTGGCCGAAGCGCGTGGAGCGACGATCTTTTTCGAAAAGAAGCAGCCGGTATTCTCCGCGAAAAGGAAAAAGGCGGCTTCCCGCAGCAGAAAGAATTTCTGAGCCGTCTTTATTACCAAAGCGGGGAATACACGGATTCGAAGGGCCTCCTCTCGCTCCAACAGACGGTCAAAAAACTTCACGAGCAGTACAAAACCAAAGAAAACCTGATTTTTTATTTTGCGACGCCACCTTTTGTTTACTGTGATTTGATCCGGCAAATGTCAAAAGCAGGACTCATCCATCCGTCTAAAAAATCCGGGCCGTGGACGAGAGTGGTTTTTGAAAAACCGTTCGGCAATGATTTGAATTCAGCCAAAAAATTAAATCAGGAAATTCAGGAAGTGCTGAACGAAAATCAGATTTACCGGATCGACCATTATTTGGGAAAGGAAACGGTACAGAATATTTTAATTTTCCGGTTTATGAATTCTATTTTTGAACCGGTTTGGAACCGCCGCTACATTGATCACATTCAAATTACGGCCGCGGAAAATTTGGGCGTTGAACACCGCGCGGGTTACTACGACGAAGCCGGCGCGCTTCGTGACATGTTTCAAAATCACATGATGCAGCTTTTGTCACTCGTGGCCATGGAGCCGCCTGTCAGTTTCGATGCGAATCAGTATCGCGACGAAAAAGTAAAAGTGCTCCGCTCAATCCGGCCGATTCCTGCAAAGAAAACAGACGAGTTTGTGATTCGCGGACAATATGGAAGCGGGAACGTGTGCACGCAAACGGGCACGGAAAAAGTTCCGGGGTATCGCGGTGAAAAAGGTGTCCGGCCAAATTCAACGACAGAAACCTTCGCGGCGCTCAAACTTTTTGTCGATAATTGGAGGTGGCAGGGAGTTCCGTTTTATTTGAGATCCGGGAAAAGACTCAAAGCGCAATCGACGGAAATTGCAATTCAATTTAAAAACGTTCCTCATTCGATGTTTGCCTCGATGGGGATTGATCAATTTCCGCCCAATGTGCTTCTCATTCGCATTCAGCCGGACGAAGGAATTTCGCTCAGTTTCGAAGCCAAACATCCCGGCCCGAAATTTTGCATGGCGACTTTGAATTTAGAATTTAATTACGAGGCCGCGTTTCAGGAAAAACCACTCGGCGCCTATGAGCGGCTTCTCTTGGATTGTATGCTCGGTGACCAAACGCTTTTTGTGCGTCAGGATATGGTCGAAGAATCGTGGGCGCTTTTGTCCGACATTTTAGAGCACTGGAAAAAGTCAACCCCACCTGATTTCCCAAATTACGAAGCCGGTTCCTGGGGACCTCTTTCGGCGCATGAATTGATCAAGCGCGACGGCAGAACTTGGCATGAATCGTGAACGTTAAAATAAATACCGGTGTAAAAGAAAGTGGGAATTTTCTGATTATGTATTATACTTTAAGAAATGGCAGCTTTAGGAAGATTTGGAGGAAGTGGTGAGCACGAAAAAGTCTGAAATCCAGGTGTTGATTTACGAAAACTACAATCGGCTTTGCGATGAGCTTGTCCGGAAAATCCTGGGCATCTCTAAAAAAGCGATCCGCGAAAACGGGCTTTTTAACATGGCACTTGCAGGCGGCGCGACACCGAAAGGCCTTTATCTTCGGATGAGCGACAGTACTTACCGGAATGAATTCCAGTGGCCGCAAATGCATTTTTTCTGGGGAGACGAAAGGTGGGTTTCGCCGGATCACCTTCGGAGTAATTATCGGATGGCAGCTGAGGCGCTCCTCACCAAAGTGGATCTTCCGGTGGAGAACATTCATCACATTATTACGAAAGAAGGCGACCCTGACGCTTCCGCCGACCGTTACGAGCGGGAACTCATGCTTCATTTTGGTTTGAGGGAAGGCGAATTTCCAAAATTTGATCTGATGCTGCTCGGCCTTGGCCAGGATGGCCATATCGCTTCTTTGTTTCCGGGGGATTCTGCCTTGCACGAATTAAAACATCTGGTTCTCCCGGTCATTGATCAGGATCTGGAAGAGCCGAGAGTGACGCTCACATTGCCTGTCATTAATTACGCCAATCATATTATTTTTATGGCATCCGGAATTGAAAAGTCGCATGCCGTTCAAATGGTTCTGGAACCCGAAGAGGGAAGCCCGGTACTGCCGGCTCAGATGATTTATCCGGAACACGGCACGCTCGCTTGGTATGTTGACCGATCTGCCGCTTCAAACCTCAAGAAAATCCAAAAGTAAGTAAACCGAAACCTGCCTCTTCTGAACCGTGGGATTAATCAATGGCTGTCCTTTTACAAATCAGCGGAATTAATAAAAGTTACGGGCCGGTCATCATTCTGGATGATGCCACGGCGTCATTTGCGGAAGATCAAAAAATCGGCGTGATCGGGCGAAACGGAGCCGGAAAATCCACGCTGTGTAAAATCATTACCGGTGAGGAAGAAATGGACAGCGGCAATATCATCCGGAATTCAAATTTAAGGTTGAGCTATTTGGAACAACAGGATCCGTTTCAAATGAAAGAAACCGTCCTTCAATTTTTGATGCGTTACACGGACAAAGAAGAATGGCAGTGCGGTGAAATCGCGCACCGGTTTCGAATCACGAATGACATGCTGGATTTCCCGATCGAAACACTCGCCGGCGGTTACCGGACGCGCGTCAAACTTGCCGCGATGCTTCTTCGCGATCCGAATTTCCTGATTCTGGACGAGCCCACCAATTATTTGGATTTGAGCACACTGATTCTGCTTGAAAATTTTCTCCAGGATTTCCGCGGCGGATTTTTGATTGTCTCGCACGACCGCGAATTTCTGAAACGGACATGCGAACACACGCTCGAAGTCGAAGGCGGACAACTTTCGCTTTATCCGGGAAATATCGAAGACTATTTCACTTTTAAAGAAGAGCAGTTTCAGCAGAAGGTGGCTTACAACAAAACGATCGAGAAGAAAAAAGAGCAATTGCAGGGTTTTGTGGACCGCTTCAAAGCGAAAGCGGCGACGGCGTCCCGGGCGAAGTCAAAACTGAAACAAATGAATAAACTGAAAACAATCGAAATCGAGCATCCGTTGAGTACGGTGCGGATTAAAATTCCGGCGGTCGAGCGGAAATCCGGCATTGCTCTTTTTTGCAATGATGTGTCGATCGGTTATCCCGAAAAGTTGGTGGCAAGCGGCATTCACATGGATGTTGACCGCGGCGCTCATGTGGCGATTCTGGGTGACAACGGACAAGGGAAAACCACATTTTTACGGACGATTGCAGAAGACCTCAAAGTGAAATCAGGAAGTGTCCGGTGGGGAACGGGGCTTAAAGTGGCGTATTACGCGCAGCACGTATTCGGTACACTCAATCCCGCGGACGATATTTACACGTATTTGCAGAGGGACGCTGCTTCCGGTGTCACGACGCAGGATGTTTTGGACCTTGCGGGGAGTTTCCTATTTAAAGGAAACGATGTCCGGAAGAAAATCGCGGTGTTGAGCGGAGGTGAACGCGCTCGTCTGGTATTGGCCGGGCTTTTGCTGACACAGAGTCACGTCCTGCTTCTCGATGAACCTACGAACCATCTTGATTTTGAAACGGTGGAAGCGCTCGGACAAGCGCTCAAAGAATTTGCCGGCACGATTTTTTTTATCGGCCACGACCGGACGTTTGTGAATCTCGTTGCGACTGAAATTATTGAAGTGAAGAACGGCCGTGTCTTGAAATATCCCGGCACGTACGAAGATTACGTGTATCACCTGGAACAGCAGGCGCAGGGAATTATGGAAGAAGAAAACCGCGCACATGTGCTGCATGAGAAAGAACATCCGGTGAAATCCGCCCAAGCAGTGTCTCGGGCGAATCAAAAAAAGAAAGAAGAGGCGGACGTGCGTGAAACGTCTCAGAAATTGAAGCAGGAACTTGCGGCGCTCAAGACAAAGATCGAGAAAGCCGAAAGCCGGATGAAGCACCTAATGAGGGAAAGAGACGCCCTTCTTCTGGAAATTCAAAATAATCCCTTTCATTATTCGAGGGAGCGAAACGAAAAAATGAAGGACTTAACCGTCAAGATCGAGGAAGAAGAAACCAAGTGGCTTGGATTGCAGGCTGAGTTCGAAAAACTTCAAAAAACTTCCTAAGGTTTTATCCGCCTACGCAGAAAACCCCGGCTGTCCTTCGACACAAGCTCAGGACGGTGAGCAAAAGTCGAACCGTAAAGCCGGGGATGAATGCGTTGGACGGATCCTCCGAAGCTCCGCCGTTAAGAACGGAGCGAAGGAGGATATTAATTTGCTTCGGCGGATTCCGCCGACAAGTAAGGTGCTGTAGGGGGCTCCATGCCGATCGGTTTCCCGGTAAGAAATTATTTTCAAATGCGGCTTGCGCGAAGGTTCCGGTGGGGACTTTTGAAGAGCCGCTCGCACGCCGAACTCGCCTTCGAAGACCTGCTCAAAGAAATGAATCTCAGGTTTACCTCCCAAGCTATTTTTCTCGATCGTTCCACATTTTTTATTGTTGATTTCTTCATTAAATTTCCGCATCATTTAGCGGTTGAAATTGACGGGTCGAATCACGGAAAGAAGAAAAGAGCGTGGCGGGATGCGGCGCAGAAAGCCTATTTTGAAAGATCCGAATATCGTTTGCTGCGTTTTACGGACACACAAGTTTTAAATCACATGGCCCTGGTAAAGACTTGTCTTCAAAACCAACTCGTAAAAAAAGAAATGAATATCCATGACTGACATTTTCATTTGGATTTGCACGGCTGCCATTGCTTTCATCTCGTCCACCCTTTCCGGAATTGTCGGTTTTGGCGGCGCCATGATTTTTCTCCCCGTTCTGGTCATGATGTACGGGATTCGCGCGTCCGTTCCCATTTTAACGGTTTCCGTGCTGCTCGGGAATGCATCGCGGGTTTATTTCAACCGCCGCGAGCTTGACCTGAAACTGGTCCTTTTATTTTCCGCGGGCTCGCTTCCGTTTGCGGTTCTCGGTTCGTTTGTTTATGTGGCGCTGCCGGCCGTGTGGATCAAAAAAGGAATCGGAATTTTTCTTCTCGCCACGGTTCTCTTGCGGCATCTTCAGAAGGATTTTAAACTCACGCAAATATGGATTTTCATTCCGCTTGGAATGGTGACGGGGTTTCTCTCAGCGTTGATGGGCGGTGTGGGGCCCGTCTCGTCGCCCTTTTTCTTGGCGTACGGTTTAACAAAGGAAGCGTTTGTGGGGACCGAAGCGCTTTGTGCGGTTGGAATGCATCTTGTAAAATCGATTACGTACAACCGGCTCCATGTATTAAATGCAAAAGAACTTGTGATTGGTGTTGGTTTTGGCCTGGTGATGTCAGCAGGGTCTTACGTTGCGAAGAAAGTGCTTGAGCGGATATCCCGGCAGAAATTTCTTCTGCTGGTTGAAATCATGCTGGTCGTGATTGGACTTGATATGCTGCTTTTATGAAAAAATTCTGATGAATCAAACATGACCCGCGAACCGGAACGTTTTAAAACATGGGCGCAAGCTAAAATTTCAGAGATTTACCAGTCTGAAAATATTATCCAAACTTATCAGCGTTTGTGCGAAAAGGAAAAATCGTTCGCCGCTTATCCAAAAGAAGCGTTTGGATTTGAGTATATTTGCCTGCGCCTTGCGATCGGCTGCATTGCGTGGATAAACGCTTGCCGGGAAAATAACATTTCTGAGAAAGCCATCCAAAACGTGTTTTTAAAAAGTGTCATGAGTTCTTTCGAGACGCCAAAATCCCTTCCGATTGCATCCGCATTCAGTGAGTACCTGTATTCTCCGGACGGAATCCGAAAAAATGACGAAATCGTTCCGCTGGTTGCCAAAATGTTTGAACGGCTCGAAGCGAAACGGGCGGCGGGAAAGAAAAAAATAGATCAAAAAATAATCGAATCTGTTAAAACATTGATTGCCATGTCTGAAAGCACTCGCATGTCTTTCGAGAACGAATTCCTCGAACTTGCAAATTCGTAGCAACCATTTTTAGCGTTTGCACATTTGAAGCCGCGAAGGTCTCGGCGAAGGCGCGTCTGAAGGCCGACCGGGCACGGTGGCAAGAAGGGCTTGTCATCCGGCACCGGCACTTCAGCCGCTCCAGCGGC
>Ga0209515_10005953_pt1 | contig 15506 bp, 14 predicted proteins | sample Subgroupgradi54m_FD_187454 | JGI IMG/M metagenome (GOLD analysis project Ga0209515, IMG submission 187454) | Subsurface groundwater microbial communities from S. Glens Falls, New York, USA - GMW60B uncontaminated upgradient, 5.4 m (SPAdes)... ...
AAAGAAAAATACCAATGCAAAGAAATTTAGCCGTCTCACTTATAATGAGGTCTTAAGCAAAGAACTAAAAGTTATAGATGCCGCAGCAGTAGCACTAGCACAGGAAAGCAACATTCCAATTATTGTTTTTGATTTTTCAGCAAAAGGAATTATAAAACAAATAGTCCAAGGTGAAAAAATTGGCACTGTAATTGGCAATGGTAACTTACAGCCACAGAAGCATTAGCTTTAAAATCATCCTGCTGCATCAATCATATTCATTGCAAGTTTTGAAATCTCATCTGTAAGAGGATACATGTGCTGATACTGCAAGATTTGTTTTCCTATAAGTTTAAGCCTAAACTTTAAATCAGCTATAGGATAAACAGAAAAAAGGGGTTGATTATATGGTTCAACATCACCTCTTTGAAACTCAAATGCAACACTGATTCTTGGAATTTTTGCTTTTCTTGAACTTCTTCCTCCCCAATGAAGCACTGCTTGATTCCACCCTAAAATAGAACCCGCTTCTGCGGGAAGCGCCATAATATTTGAGGAGTCAAAATCCTTTTCTTTAGGATTAGCAAAGTACGGATCATATTTTGCCGGAAGAATATACATGCAACCATTTTTTGGCTCTGCATTAGTAAGCGGAATCCATACACTTAAACTTTTTGGGCTTCTGTCTTTCATTAAGCTTTCAATTCCTTTATCACGATGAGACTTCCACCCACTTTTTGCTCTGAGAGGATCAACATACCAAACCCAGAAATCAGGAAGCTGCTTAAAGTCTTTCCCTAAAACACTGTTCAACAAATTTGAAATGCAATAAGGTAATACAAAAAATTCATCATAAATCATTGCCAGTACAGTAGGCCAAGCCATATCAGAAAATCTGGTAACTGCTTCTGCCATAAGTGGAATTGAAAACCCCCATTGTTGAGGATCAACTTGAAAATATCCATCTTCAAGAAGATCTCTTTTTATAAGTTCTAATTCCTCAGAATTAAAAACAAGAGCTGAACACTCAGCTAAAAATTTCTTATCATTTAAATGAAGTCCAGGAACTATAGAGAGCCAAAATTCCTTTTCCATTAAGCGGCTTGGTTCTAACTTCAAATTCTTTCTCCCAATTAACAATTTATAATGATTGTACCCAATTCACAGATTCATACAATAACAGGAACTTAGCCTCTTATGAAACGTTATAATCCTTAGTATGAGTGGTAAAAATCAAAAACAAAAAAAAGGATTATCTACCGTAATTGAAAATAGAAAAGCTTTTCATGATTACTTCATTGAAGATTCAGTTACTTGTGGCTTAGTTTTAACCGGTACAGAAGTTAAATCAATTCGCACAGGTAAGGCTCAATTAAAAGACAGTTTTGCAAAAATAGAAAAGGGGGAAGTCTGGCTGTATAACTGTAATATTTCACCTTACCAGTTTGGAAATAGATTCAACCATACTCCATTAAGAAAAAGAAAATTACTTTTAAACAAAAAAGAAATACTAAAACTCCATACAAAAACTAAAGAAAAGAACCTAATGTTAATTCCAGTAAAGATTTACTTTTCACATAATTGGGCAAAGCTAGAATTAGCTTTAGCAAAAGGGAAAAAGATGTATGACAAAAGAGAAAGCATTAAAAAGAAAGAACTTCAAAGATCAATTAAAGAAATAAAGAGTAAATATAGCTAAAATATTGAGTCTGTTAGCTCATGTTAAAATATTTAAGCTATGTTTGCAATACTAGAAACCGGTGGAAAACAAGTAAAAGCTGAAGCTGGCCGCTTTATAGACATTGAAAAAATCCCACAAAGCAAGGGAGAAAAGGTTTCTTTGAGCAATATTCTAATGCTTGTTTCAGGCAAAGATTCAAAAATCGGAAGTCCCTTTATTAAAGGCGCAGTTGTAAATGGTCAAGTAATCGATCAAGCTAAAGACGATAAGACCATTGTTTATAAAATGAGACCAAAAAAGGGTACCAGAAAAAAACAAGGTCACAGACAATTTTACTCAAGAGTATTTATTGAAAGTATTGAACTAGACGGAAAAATTTTAATTAAAGCAGAAGCAAAACAAAAAAAAGAAATAAAGGTTGAAAGTGAAACAACTACAGAAGTCACATTAAAGCCTAAAAAAACCACTAAAGTAAAGAAAGATTAGTAGGAGATAAATTTATGGCATCTAAAAAAGGTGTTGGATCTACAAAAAATGGAAGAGATAGTAACCCTAAATACTTAGGGGTAAAGTGTTATGGTGGCGAAAAGGTTATACCTGGAAACATTATTATCAGACAAAGAGGTACAAAATTTAAGCCTGGACTAAATGTAGGCTGTGGCAAAGATCATACTTTGTTTGCATTAAAAGATGGATTTGTTGTTTTTGAACATCGCAGAGGCAAACAGTTTGTTAGTGTTTCACCTGCTCAATAAAAAAACATAATATGAACTTAAGTAACTTTTCACTATTACTACTCAGATTAGCAATAAGTTATATCTGGTTAACTGCTGGTATTAGCAAACTTGTAAGTCCTCAGTTTATTAATGCTTTTCCAAATACACTTAGTACATTTGCTAAAGGTACGCATTTTGTTTTTTATTCAAACTTTTTAAAAGAATATATTATGCCTCATTCATATATTTTTGCTCAGTTAACAATTTGGGGTGAGATACTTACAGGAGTAGCATTTTTACTTGGATTTCCAATGGTTATCGCTGTAATAGCAGGCATATTAATGAATGTAAATTATTACCTTGTAGCTACAAGCACTCCTTCTCAATTTATAAACATCTTATTAATTTTCTCCCAGTTTGCTGCATATGCAACTGGAGCAGGAAATTTTTGGGGATTAAGCGCAAATCTTAAAAAGTAATCTTCTCTTCTTGCTAGTGCTAGAATTTCTCCATGGAAGAAAATGTTAAAGATATTCCTCAGCATGTGCCTCTGCACCTTCATACAGAATACAGTCTTTTGGATGGCGCAAGCAGAATAAAAGATATTGTAAAAAAAGCAAAGCTAAACAATATGCCAGCAGTAGCCGTTACTGATCATGGTGTAATGTACGGAGCTGTAGAACTATATAAAACTGCAAAAAGTGAAGACATTAAACCAATTATTGGTTGTGAAACTTATATTGTAAATGGCGATCATAATGATAAATCATCTCGCAGTCCACTATTTCACCTAATATTGCTTGCAAAGAATGACGAAGGCTATGTAAATCTTTCAAAAGTTGTAACTGAAAGTAATTTAAATGGATTTTATTATAAGCCACGAATAAATAAAGAGTTCTTAAAAAAACACAGCAAAGGATTAATAGCATTAACCGCATGTTTAGGTGGAGAAGTTCCAAACACAATTTTAAAAGGGAAATATGAAGAAGCACGTGAAATAGCAGAATCCTATAAAAGCATTTTTAACGATGATTTTTATCTTGAGATTCAAGATCATAGTTTACAGGAAGAAAAGTATGTAACACCTTTCATGGCAAAGCTTGCAAAAGATCTAAAACTTAAAATTGTTGCAACTAATGACAGTCACTTCACAAATAAAGAAGATGCTATTGCTCAGGACGCAATGCTTTGTTTACAGACTAATAAGCTAGTAAAAGACTTTCCAAGAATGCACTTTACAGGCACTGAATATCTTAAAAACGGTCATGAAATGCTTAGGCTTTTTACTGATCAAATTGATGAAGAAACTATAAAACAAGCTGTTTTAATTTCACCTTTAGAAATTGCAGAAAAAGTAGAAGATTATAAAATACTTTCAAATACACATACCAGACTGCCTGAATATCCCCTTGAACCTGGATACACAAAAGAATCATTTCTTTCTGAATTAGTTTGGAAAGGTATTAAACAAAGATATAAAGAAATAACTCCAGATGTTAAAGAAAGAACAGAACATGAACTAGGAGTAATTTTTAATCTTGGATTTGCAAATTATTTTCTAATAGTCTGGGATTTTATTAAATATGCCAAAGACAATAAAATTGCTGTTGGTCCGGGAAGAGGTTCTGCTGCTGGTTCAATTGTTGCTTATGCATTAAACATAACAGATATCGATCCACTAAAGTATAATCTCCTGTTTGAAAGATTTTTAAATCCTGAAAGAAAGTCACTGCCAGATATTGATACTGATTTTTGCATAGAAAGACGTGACGAGGTTCATGAATACGTAAGAAAAAAATATGGCTCTGACAGAGTAGCTCAAATAATTACATTTAACAAACTAGCATCAAGGGCTGTAATTAAAGATATGGCTAGAGTTTTAAACTACCCTTACAGTGAGTCTGAAAAAATTGCAAAATTAATTCCTGTGGTACGTGGAAAACCCAGAGAACTTTCATGGATGAAAGAAAATCATACAGAATTTACTGAACAATATAAAACAAACAGCGATTTCAAAGAAATTGTTAACCTGGCAGAAAAACTTGAAGGAATAAATAAAACATTTGGTGTTCATGCAGCCGGAGTTGTAATTTCAGATACAAATTTAGATGAAATTGTACCTCTATCTAAAAACAATGAGGGCACAATAATAACTCAATACAGCATGGATGAACTTGCGCATGTTGGGCTATTAAAAATGGATTTCTTAGGACTCAGAAATCTAACAATGATAAACAGAGCTCTGGAAATTATTTCAAAAACAAGAAGTAAAACTATTGATTTAAATTCAATCCCTTTAAACGATGAAAAAGTATACAAGATGATTTCAGATGGACAACTAGCTGGCATATTCCAGCTTGAAACATCATCAGGAATGAAACAAGTTGCACGAGAAATGAAACCTTCTACAATAGAAGATTTATCTGCATTAATAGCACTTTTTAGACCTGGTCCACTTGATACAGGAATGATTAATGAATTTATAGACAGAAAAAACAAGAAAAAAGAAATCAGATATTTACTTCCTGAACTTGAGCCTATTTTAAAGGACACATACGGCTCTATTGTCTATCAGGAACAAATAATGCAAATTGCTCAAAAGCTTGCTGGTTTTTCTCTTGGAGAAGCAGATCTTTTAAGACAAGCAATGGGGAAGAAAAAGCCAAAGGAAATGGCTAAATACAGACTTAAATTTATTGATGGTTTTAAGAAAAATAATTTTGATCCAAAGCTAGCAGAAGAGCTTTATGAAATGATGGTTAGCTTTGCCGAGTATTGCTTCAACAAGTCTCACAGCGCAGCTTATGGAATGCTTACTTACCAAACAGCATACTTAAAAGCAAACTACCCAATCGAATACATGACTGCTTTATTATCAAGTGTTCTGGATGATCAGGACAAAATTAAATACTATATGGCTGAATGCAAAAAAATGAATATTCAGATTCTGCCACCTCATATTAATTTGTCAGGAGTAAATTTTACTGCTGATATAGAAAACAATACAATAAGATTTGGACTTGCTGCAATTAAAAATGTTGGAACACAAGCAGTTAATGAAATAATAAGAGCCCGCTCTGAAAATGGTACTTTTAAATCACTTCCAGAGTTTTGCGGATTGCTTGATTTAAGAGTAGTAAATAAAAAGACTCTTGAATCCTTGGTCAAGTCAGGGGCATTCGATTCATTGAAGACAAGCAGAAAATACATGATTGAATCACTTGAAGATATTGTTCATCAGGCACAAAGGAAAAGAGAAGTAATTTTAAGTGGTCAATTAAATATTTTTGGCCCTGCAGATGAGCTTATTGTTACATCAAACGGAAATCCACCAGATATAAGTCAACTCCAAGATGAATATTCACCAAAAGAATTACAGCAAATGGAAAAAGAATTAACCGGATTTTATATTTCAAGTCACCCACTTGATAACATTCCAGAAGCAATTCAAAAAATTTCCACATGTAATTTATCTGAAGTATCTGAACTACCAGACAATAGTGAGATTTTAATCCTCGCAATTGCCAGTGAAATTAATAAAAAACTTACAAAAAGCAATAAGCTTATTGGAATAATACAACTTGAAGACATTTTAGGAAAAGTTGAAGCAGTAATGTTTTCTGATCAACTAACACAATACGGTTCCTTATTACTACCAGAAACTCCTTTACTCGTTTTAGGAAGGGTTCAACAAAAGAGCGAAGGCAATATGAGCCTGCAAATAAAAGCAATTCAACTGTTAGAAGAAATTAAAATTCTTTCAATTGAGGTTCCAGAAAAAGTCTGGGAAAATGGCGATTCATATACAAATATTCACTCCTTAAGGAATATTTTACAAAAGGAAAAGCCAAGTACTTTTTCACCAATATTACTCAAAACAAAACATAATGGAAAAGTAAATTCCTTTGTTCTAGACAGAAGATTGTGGATTGAACCTCAAGAAAATTTAATTAAAAAAATCACTGACTTACACCCAAATATAAAAGTAGAAATTCTACAACCATTCACCAGTTACAATAAATTTTCAGAAAAAAAGGATTATAGTTTAGTATAGTACTGACAGCTATCACCAATAGAACTCAGCCAAAATGTAATGAGTCTTAAGGTTTAGTAAAAGAATAGAATATGCCTTTTTAGGGAATATTACTTAAAATAATCACTTAACAGAACCTTTATGTTTTGATGTTTATTTAAAATTACAGTAATATTAATATTAAAACTATGACAAGTGAACCAGAAAATAAAATGATTGAAATGTTTGTAACAGGAATTGCACTTGATGTTAGAAACAATCATCCACTTGTAATCTTAAATGACGAGTCAAAAAAACGCGCCCTTCCAATCTGGATTGGGCATGCAGAAGCACAGGCTATTGCAAGAGCTCTAGAAGATTTCAAACCTGAAAGACCATTAACTCATGATCTTTTAATTGATATTATTGAGGGCACAGGATATAAGATTCATCACATTGAAATTAACGATTTAAATGAAAATACTTACTTTTCGTCAATTATTCTTGAAAGCGCTTCAGGAGAAATGGTTCCAATAGATTCAAGGCCAAGTGATGCAATTGCTGTTTCACTTAGAGTTGATTGTCCAATATTTATTTCAGAAAAAGTTTTTGCAGATGGCACAATACCAACAGAATTAGATTCAGATGAAGACACAGAAGCTTTTAAAAGTTTTCTTCAAAATGTAAAAGCTTCGGACTTCAAACTAGCAAGTTCTGATGATTAAAGTAAAACTCCAGATTTAATCCTTGCTCTTAAAAGATATCTTATTTCAGAAAATAAAAACTGAAGTTCAAAAGGCTTTGGTAAATAAAGATCTGCTCCACATTCAAGCGCTTTATTGTGATCAGAATTTTTTGTAGTCATTACCAGCCATATACCTGCAAGTTCAGCAGTTTGTTTAACTTTTTTTGTTAATTCCCAACCGTCAAATCCCGTAGAGTCAACATCAGCTTCCAAAAGAATAAGCTCCGGGCGCCAGTTGCTTATCATAGACCATGCTTCATTAGCACTATGTGCAACATCAACCACATAGCCTTCCATTTCAAGTGTATCTCTTAACAAAAGTGACATAGAAGCATCAGGCTCAACAACCAGAATTTTTATTCTGTTGTCTTTGTGTCCTGATTCACTAGTAGCTAATCTCAACCTATCACTTACCCAATCAGAACCAGTTTTACTTTTAGCTAAATATCTCATATCTCTTGCTACTTGCACAATTTCTACTGCACTTGTAAAATTTCGTCGGCCTTTTGCTGTCACACCAAGACTAATTGAGACCAGTGGAACCCTTCTTCTTACACCCTTTGGACCAACTCCAATCACATAACCTCTACTTGCATCAAGCTGTGTATAAAACCTTGGTGCAATAAAATCAAATCTCCTGCATATCTCCTCACCTAAAGCTTCAGCATTATCACTACTAGTTACCAATGTAAAATCATCACTGCTACGATGAGCCAAAAAGTCATCCTCAGTCAAAACTGATTTTAAAACAGCAGCCAGCGCTTTTATCATTTGATCTCCTCTTGTTTCTCCATAAGTTTCGTTATAAACTCTGAGATTATCAAGATCGATTGACAAAACAGCCCAATCACTTGCTTCTAACAAACAATGTTCAAGCACATTATTAGCTATAACACCATCAGGCAATCCAGTAAGTAAATTGACGTGGGTTTCTTGTCTTCTTCTTATATGAGCCATAACTCTAAATGCAATTTCTTTCCCGGAAACTGGATATGAAATAACATCATCTGCTCCAGCTCTCAGAACTTCAATTCTTTCATCAGGGTTAGCCTCATTGACAAGAAAAACAATTATTGGTCTTGGATTAATTTCAACAGACTTTACATGCTGGCAAAAATTAAATCCATGATCTCCAGTTAAATCACTATAAAGTAAAACCAAATCAGGTTTAATCTGACTAAGATTATCTTCTGCTTCAATAACACTGTTAATAATTTCAACCTTAAACCCTGCTTGCTCTAGTGCTTTAGGAATGGTTTTATCTTCATCATTACTTACTAACAATATTCTAGATATTGCTTGAAATGAACTCATTTAAATACCATCCTCTTCATTACTCTTTATTGAATGTGAAGACAACGGAATTGCCTGGTTAGTAATAACTGCAGGCAATACAACAGTAAATATTGTTTCACCTGGTTTACTTTTTACACTTATTTCTCCTTTAAGTGCCAAGATCAAGGATTTTGTAATAAACAAGCCCAACCCGGTTCCTTCAGTCTGCCTCGTCAATGGATTATCAAGTCTTCCAAACTTAGTAAATATTTTATGCAGATCTATTTCAGTAATGCCACCACCCTGATCTATAACCTCAATCATTAGTTTATTTTTTACATTATGCTCATCTTTCAATGTAGAAACCTTTATTGTTATTGCTGATCCCGCAGGAGAATATTTAATTGCATTATCAATAAGATTGGTAAGTATTTGTTCTAGTCTGTCAGCATCAGCCCAAACATTTGGAATATCTTTTTCTATTTCTTTTACAATTTTATGCTTAGATGCTTTAGAACTTAGAGAGTCACAAACTTTATCTATGTAACTTTGAAGATCTAAAGCTCTTACTGTTAACTGTTGACTTTGTGATTCAAGTCTTGAAACTGCAAGCAAATCTTCTACAAGTCTAATCAACCTATCTGCTTGTTCTTTAACAATTACTATATATTTTTTTTTGTTTTCTTCTGTAAGTTTGTCTCCTGCTCTTAGCAGCGTCTCAATAAAACCTTTAATGCTAGTCAGTGGAGTCCTAAGTTCGTGACTTACTGTGCTTACAAATTCTATTTGTGCTCGATCAAGATTTGCATCTGTAGGGTTCTCTGTATGAAATATTGTCAGGTAGCCTTTAAACTCATCTTTTGATTTACCATTACTTAAAGTTCTAATTTCAACTTGCCTTGCTTTTAAGGTAACTTTTTTCCCATCCCGACGAAATAAAATTGCTGCTTGTGGTTTAGCAACTAATTCACCCGCAAGCGTTTTTTTTACTTGTAAACTTTCTGGAAGTGAATATACTTTACTAGTTTCAGAACCTATTAACTCTTTTGAATCCCACCCAGTGATTCTTTCAAGAACTCCATTTACAAAAGTAATTTTGCCAAATTCATCACAAGCAACATAGCCATCCGGAGAACAGGACATCATTGCATTAAACAATTCTTCTGGTTTATAGCTCATTTCAATCTATGCTTTCAAATGACTCTTAAATGTCATTATTATGACTTGATCATATGACTAAAATACAAAATCACTAATAAAAATGAGGATTTTTTAATATTTTTGTACAAATTATACATTTATCTAAAATTTGATACAGAGCTATCCTTACAGTAAATAATTGAAAAAAATCAGTAAATCATTGTAGTATTTAAGCTTGCAGATTCAAAGGAACTAGAAATCCAAGGAAATGTATGCCAACTTTTAACCAATTAATTACAAAATCACGAAAAAAAATTCAAACCAAGACAAAGTCTCCTGCTTTGCAAGGTTGTCCACAAAAAAGAGGCGTTTGTACACAAGTTAAAACTACTACACCAAAAAAACCAAATTCAGCACTGAGAAAAATAGCCAGGGTTAAACTTACTAACGGAATTGAAGTAACTGCTTATATTCCAGGAGTAGGTCATAACTTGCAAGAACACTCCGTTGTATTAATCAGAGGTGGAAGAGTAAAAGATTTGCCTGGAGTCAGATATCATATTGTTCGTGGAACACTTGACACTCAGGGAGTAAAAGACAGAAAACAAAGTCGCTCAAAGTATGGTGCAAAGAAAGAAGCTATCGTAGCAGGTAAAACACCAGCTGCATAATACAAAGGAAAGATATGACACGTAAAGGTCTAGTAGAAAAAAGAAGAGTTATAGAACCTGATTCAAAGTTCAAAAGTATATTAATTCAGCGTTTTATAAATAGAATTATACAAAGAGGAAAAAAATCAACTGCTCAAAGAATTGTCTATGATTCTTTAGACATGGTTAAAGAGCGTACAAAACAAGACCCTGTAGAAATCTTTAAAAAAGCAATCAAAAACGTTACCCCATTGGTAAAGGTAAAAGCAAGAAGAATTGGTGGAAGCACTTACCAAGTTCCTGTTGAAGTAGGTCAATTTGAAGGCGAGTCGCTTGGTTCAAGATGGCTTATCAATGCAGCAAGAAGCAGACCCGGGAAATCAATGAGAGACAAGCTATCAGCAGAAATTTGTGATGCAGCAAGTGGACAAGGTTCTTCATTTAAGAAAAAAGAAGATACCCACAAAATGGCAGAGGCAAATAAAGCTTTTGCACATTACCGATATTAAATAAAGTTTTACACTACTATTCTACGACCACTTGATAAAAGCTCAGGTGGTTTTTCTTTGGTTTTAATATAATCATCTGCAGAATTGTCAGAATGAATTTCAACTGGTACTTTTTCAACTCTTTGTTCTATTTCTTCTTTAACATACTCACAAACAAGGTTATCCTTATTCAAAAAAGCATTTGGTAGTTCAGAACCAAAAAATTTTCTTAGGATTGGTGCAATTATTTTATTTCTAAACCCACTGCTTCCTGGTCCATCTTTATCTGTTTCAGAGCCCAAATACCATTTCCTCATACTATTAAATGGCCAGCATAAATTGTATTGCTTTTCATCACTTGCCTGGCTTTTACCTTTTGCAAATATTGAAAATGGATTCACAAAGATTTCTATAAGCTTTTTAAGCACTGGTCTATCTTTGAGTTTCACATCAAACATATTATTACCATTAAAAGCAAGTTTCATTTTCCCTGAATCATGAAAATAATCTGCTCCTTCTCTTAAGGCACCATAAGTTACAGCTATATCTACAACATGTTTTAGAGAATTAACATTTGAGATCCATGGAACTACGGTCATAAAAGCCCACTCAATTGCACCCCTTACATCAGCAGCACCATTAATCTGCATACTTCTGTAATCCTGACCCTTTCCATTTTTTCCTCCCCCATTCCAACTCAACATTGACATGAGTGATTTTTCTGCTGCACCACCCAGCATAAAAAATACATTAAGCGCAGAAGTAGCACTTAATGTGACTTTCTTTAAAAAACTTACTTCATTTTCAGCTGTTTCTTCCTTTTCACCAGCCAAAAACTCATAAGCCATCCCTAAGACACCACCCGTTCCAGCCAAAACCTGAAACCAGGCCATGCCAGACTCTTTACTTTCTATGGAATCCTCTACAGACTTTGTATGAAATGAGTTCTCAACGGAGGGATTTAAATTATTTTGTTTTATTTTTTTTTCATTTGGATCTAATCCAGCAACCCATGTCTGGCCAAATTCACCAAGTGTCATCAATAAATTTAGAACTGTTGCTATGCTTCTAAAACACCAAACCAACGAACATGCTGCAATTGTTTCTGTTATTGCAACAAAAGGCCCAAACGTAATCTTATAGCGGTTTTCCTGAGTTGGGAATCTATTCATTTTTCTGTAACTTTGATCGGTTAATTTTGCAACCATTTCATGTGGTAGTAACCCGTTACTTGAATAGTTTGTTTTACTATTAACTAATTTTCCTAATCGATTATATGTTTGCCTTGCTAATATTTCCATTTATTTAAATTTATTTTTTCCAAAGTGAACAAGATTTTTATCTCCAGATTAAACTTTTCAATGGATATATTTTTACTTCAAATTTTTTTCAATTTCTATGCCTAGGCAGGAAAGTTTTCTAAAAAGTTATATTACAAAATCTCGAAGTCCAAGGTGAAGGAGCTAACTAGCTCACAGCAACTTTTTTCTGGGAAGCAAAAGAGGTTTCTATTCTCGGCTCAAGAACAGAAGAAGGCTCAATTTGCTCTTCTAGAGCTGAATCAAAGATCCCTGGATAAAATTCGCTGACTACATTTCTGGACTTATCTAGATAGCAGACTGGAGGATTGGTGCCAAAAAACTTTAGAACCGGCACCAGATATTTTTGCCTAAAGCCATCAGCTCCTGGACCACACTTATCTAACTCAGTGCCTAAAAACCAATTAAGTCCTTTGTTAAATGGGAAACAGATAATTTCGCCCTTTTCCTCTTTTTCAGGCTTCTTCTTGCCATTCTTGCTATCCAAAAATAGTTTTGAGTAAGCATCTGTCAGAAGCATCTTCGGGTTACAAAAATACTGAGCGGTCTTCTTAAGTACTGGTTTTTTGTCCAAATTATCACAGATCCCCAATATCTTATTCTTATCCAGGTAGTGATCAAATCCTTCACGTAAGGCTCCATATATTATTAACAAGTCAGTTGAATTTTTAACTAAATTTATATTTGAAACCCAAGGAAGAACTGTCATCAAGGACCACTCTAAAGTACATCTTCTGTCATTATGCCCATTAATTCTCATATCACTATACTCATTACCCCTCAACTTTTCTGCTTCATTATTTTTGCTTAAACCAGAAATCAAAGTCTTTTCAGCTGCACCAAAAAACATAAAAACAGCGTTAAAGGCAGAAGAAAGACTCAACCCTATCTTCTTCCAGAAAGGAACCTCTCTCATTTCATGCTCCTCACCAAAAATCTGGTCCCAAGTAAATCCTAGTCCACCCATACCACCAGCAAAAACTTGAACACCTGCCATCCATGCTTCTCGTAGATCCTTAGCTTTTTCTGCCTTTTTTTTATCTTTATCATTTGGGTCACCTAATGAATCAGTACCAGCTGCCCACGTCTGAATAAACTCACCTAAAGTTGTAGCCAGATTTATTCCAGTAGAAATAGTCCTTAAAGAGGCAACTAAAAAACCTGCTGCTATTGTTTCAGTTAAAGCAATAAATGGACCCATGCCAATTTTTAGAGTTTTTTTTAGTTCAGTAGGTGGCACAGGCAATGCTTGTGGATTTTTTTTCTGAAAAGGAAGCCTGTTTAATTGCTTGGTATAGTAATAATCCATAAAGTGCGCTTGAGATCTATAAGGATTTTTAAAGCGATCTTCTTCGTAGGCCGGTATAAGATTTCTTGGATCACTAGGTATTGGATTTCCATTTAATGAATGGACTACTCTTGATATTGGTTTTTGTATTTGATTAATCATTTAATTGAAAGCATTTCTCAGTAAGAATATTTTTACTGATAATTATTCTCAGTAAATAGGATAATTGATAAATATTCTCAAAAAGTTACATTTACTTGTATTACACAGCGCTGTCAGTCAATACCAAATTTATTCTCCTCTCTTAAGCTAAAACCTAGACTAATTCCAGTTAAAATAAAACTCTAATGACAAAGCTAATATTTGAAAAATCAAAACCAGGCAGAATTAGCGCAAATATTCCATCTTTAGCAAAAGAACAGCTAAAACCAATATCAGATTTTATCCCTGAAGAATTCATTAGAGAGGAATGTCCAAAACTTCCAGAAGTATCAGAGGTTGATTTAATCAGACATTTTTCTGAACTTGGAAAAAAGAATTTTTCCATTGATTCAGGATTTTATCCTCTTGGCTCCTGCACAATGAAATATAATCCAAAAATAAATGAACAAGTAGCAAGATTTGAAAGACTCGCTAAGTTACATCCAAAAGCCCCGATAGAACAAGTACAAGGTGCTTTAGAAATTATGTTTATTCTTAGTGAGTACTTAAAAGAAATAAGTGGTTTTAAGGCAATTACACTACAACCAGCTGCAGGTGCTCACGGAGAACTCACTGGGCTTTTAATGATAAAGAAATATTTTGAAAAAGTCGGGGATAAAAATAGAATTAAAGTCTTAGTTCCGGATACAGCTCATGGTACAAATCCTGCAACAGCAAGCATGTGTGGATTTCAGGTAGTACAACTAAAATCAAACAACCGTGGACAAGTAGAGATTGAATCACTAAAAAACAATTTGGATAATACTGTAGCTGCAATAATGATGACAAATCCAAACACTTTAGGAATCTTTGAAGAAAATATTCTCATAATAAGCAAGATGGTTCACAGTGCAGGCGCGCTTCAATATTATGATGGAGCAAATTTAAATGCAATCATGGGGATTGCAAGACCTGGAGATATGGGCTTTGATGTATGCCATTTAAACTTACATAAAACTTTTTCAACACCACATGGTGGTGGTGGTCCAGGAGCAGGTGTTGTATGCTGCAATGAAAAACTAGAACCATTTCTGCCAGTTCCAATTCTAAGTAAAAGCAAAGAAGGAAAATATTTCTGGGATTATGACAAAAAAGATTCAATAGGAAAGATCAAAGCTTACTACGGAAACTTTGGAATGTTTGTAAGAGCTTTGGCCTATATCTGGGCAAATGGAAAAGAAGGGCTAAGTCAGGTAAGTAAAGATGCAGTTCTCAACGCAAACTATTTAAAAAACAAGCTTAAAGATTATTATGATCTTCCTTACGATATTGATTGCATGCATGAATTTGTTTTATCTGGAAAAAAGCAAAAGAAACAAGGAGTTAACACTTTATCAATTGCAAAAAGACTTTTAGATTATGGAGTACACTCTCCTACTATTTACTTCCCACTTGTTGTACAGGAAGCAATTATGATTGAACCAACAGAAACAGAATCAAAAGAAGAACTCGACAACTTTATACAAATCATGAAAACTGTTGCAGAAGAAATAACAACTAAACCTGATTTTGTAAATGGAGCACCATACAATACTCCCGTAAGAAGAGTAGACGAAACTCAAGCAGCAAGAAGCCTGAATCTGTGCTGGGGATTATCCTGTAATTAATCACATGGAACTTTCTTCCATAGCAAAGTATTTAATGTCTATTGGAGCATTTCTATTATTGCTTGGCAGTTTTATATTTTTTCTAAGCAAGCTTGGAATAGGCATAGGCAAACTGCCTGGTGATATTTTAATCCAGAAGGGCAATTTTACTTTTTATTTCCCATTAGCCACTTCAATAATAATCAGCATAGTCTTAACTATAATAATAAGTTTGCTTCAAAAAAAATGAGCCTTAAAAACCACATTATATTGTTCTTAAATACTTCATTATTGCTAATCTTTGCACTTCCTGCAATCTCCATGGATATTGAAATAGGTTTAATTACAAGTCCACAACAAATTAAATTAGGCTGTAATCAAAAAGCAATTTTAATAAACACACTTACAAAAAAAGAAATTGGCAAA
>Ga0209515_10005954_pt1 | contig 15506 bp, 13 predicted proteins | sample Subgroupgradi54m_FD_187454 | JGI IMG/M metagenome (GOLD analysis project Ga0209515, IMG submission 187454) | Subsurface groundwater microbial communities from S. Glens Falls, New York, USA - GMW60B uncontaminated upgradient, 5.4 m (SPAdes)... ...
CGGGACTTGGCCGTCGTCGACATGCCGGTCCGCTCCCTCTATGGCGCCCACTGGAGCCTGACCGGGCGTAACATTCCCTCGGCCAACAGCGCCGACGCGTCGGTCTACTTGCCCGGCCGCAATGCGTTGCTCTTGACGCATGCGGCCGCCTACGGGGCGAACCGCGACATCGGTCAGCTGGCGATCGGCCTGCTTGCCGGCAATCCATTCGGCGACGCCACGCCGAAGTTTTTCCGGCATCTCGCGAGCAGTCTCAGCCTGGCGCTTGGCCGATCGGTCCGAATTCTCACGCCGCTGCGCCACAAGACGAAGGCCTCGCTCATCCGCGCGCATCAGGCGCTGCCACTGGCCCTCAGCTTCTCGTGCCTCAATCCGCAGCGCGGGCTGCACTGCGGCCGCTGCAACAAGTGTGCCGAACGGCGCCGCGGATTCGAGGCGGCCTGCATGGACGATCCGACACGCTATGCCAGCCGCTCATAATAATAGGAAGCTTCGTTCGTCGATCGGCAAGAAAGCGCTGATGGCGATCAGCGGTCTGGTGCTGCTGCTGTTCGTCATCGGCCACTTGGTCGGCAACCTCCTGGTCTTTCTCGGGCCCGGGGCCTTGAACGATTACGCGGAGCATCTGCGAGCGCTCGGCCCGCTGCTGTGGGTGGCGCGCATCGGGTTGCTATCGGCCGTCATCGTGCACATCATCACCTCGATCCAGCTCGTCGTCGAGAATCGGCGGGCGCGTGCACAGCGCTACGCGGTGTATCGGCCGCAGGTGACGCCGCTCTCCGCGCGCGGCATGGCGGTCTCGGGCCTGATGGTGTTGGCGTTCATCGTCTATCACCTGCTGCACTTCACGTTCGGCGTGACCAACCCCGCGATCTCACACGCGCACGATGCGCTGGGCCGCCACGACGTGTATCGGATGGTCGTGCTCAGTTTTCAGCAGCTGCCGATCGCCGTCACCTACGTCGTCGCGATGGCCCTTCTCTTTCTCCATTTGCATCACGGCATCGGCAGCACGTTCCAAACGTTGGGCCTGAACAGCGAGCGCGGCATCGAACTCACCGAGCAGATCGGCCGCGCGCTGGCGCTGCTGCTGTTCTTCGGCTACATGTCCATTCCCGTCGCGATTCAGATGGGCCTCCTCCGCGCGCCATGACGCTCGATTCGCGCGTGCCGCCGGGTCCGCTGCCTCAGAAGTGGGACGCGTCCAAGTTCAACCTGAAGCTGGTCAATCCGTCGAACCGGCGCAAGTACAAGGTGCTGGTCGTCGGCACGGGGTTGGCCGGCGCCTCGGCCGCCGCGACGCTGGCGGAGCTGGGCTATCGCGTCGAGGTGTTTTGCTATCAGGACAGCCCGCGCCGCGCGCACAGCATCGCCGCGCAGGGCGGCATCAACGCCGCGAAGAATTACGACAACGACGGCGACAGCGTCCAGCGGCTGTTCTACGACACGATCAAGGGCGGCGATTTCCGCTCGCGCGAGGGCAACGTGTTTCGCCTGGCGCAGATCAGCAACTCGATCATCGATCAGTGCGTCGCGCAGGGCGTGCCGTTCGCGCGCGAGTACAGCGGCTTGCTCGCCAACCGCTCCTTCGGCGGCGCGCAGGTGTCGCGCACGTTTTATGCCCGCGGGCAAACGGGCCAGCAGCTGCTGCTAGGCGCGTATCAGGCGCTGATGCGCCAGGTCGATGCCAAGCTCGTGGAGATGCATCCGCGCGCGGAGATGCTCGAGCTGGTGGTCGTTGACGGCCACGCTAAGGGCATCGTCGTACGCGATTTGGTGACCGGCGAGGCCACGACGCACGCGGCCGACGCGGTGATCTTGGCGACGGGTGGCTACAGCACCGTCTTCTATCTGTCGACCAACGCCAAGGGTTGCAACGTGACCGCGACGTGGCGCGCCTACAAGAAGGGTGCCTGCTTCGCCAACCCGTGCTTCACGCAGATCCATCCGACCTGCATTCCGCCGTCGGGCCACTACCAGTCGAAGCTCACGCTGATGTCCGAGTCGCTGCGCAACGACGGCCGCGTGTGGGTGCCCAAACGCAAGGGCGACACCCGGCCGCCGCAAGCGATCCCCGAAGACGAGCGCGACTATCTGCTTGAGCGCAAGTATCCCAGCTTCGGCAACCTCGCCCCCCGCGACATTTCGTCCCGCGCGATCAAGGAAGTGTGCGACGAGGGCCGCGGCGTCGGGCCGGGCGGCCTGGGCGTCTACTTGGATTTCTCGGACGCGATCAAACGGCTGGGCCAGGACACGATCAAAGAGCGCTACGACAACCTCTTCGAGATGTATCACCAGATCACCGGCGAGGACCCGTACCGCGTGCCGATGCGCATCTACCCCGCCCCGCACTACGCGATGGGCGGCCTCTGGGTCGACTACAACTTGATGAGCACGATTCCCGGACTGTTTGTGCTGGGCGAGGCGAACTTCTCGGATCACGGCGCCAACCGGCTCGGGGCGAGCGCGCTGATGCAGGGCCTGGCTGATGGCTACTTCGTGATTCCCGCGACGATCACCGACTATCTCGCGCGCACCAAGCCCGGCGCCGCGACGACCGACGCCGCGCCATTCGTGCAGGCGAAACAAGAGGTCGAGACGCGCACGAAGCGGCTGCTCGCTATTAAAGGAAAGAAAACGGCCGACGCGTTTCATCGAGAGCTGGGACGGATCATGTGGAACGACTGCGGCATGGCGCGATCCGCCCAGGGACTGCAGCGGGCGCTCTCACAGATTCCGACCCTGCGCGAGGAGTTCTGGCGCGATCTGAACGTGATCGGCTCGGAGCTGAGCCTGAACCAGGCGCTGGAGCAGGCCGGCCGCGTCGCCGATTTCCTCGAGTTCGCCGAGCTGCTCTGCCGTGACGCGCTCCATCGCGAGGAGTCCTGCGGCGGCCACTTCCGCGTCGAGCACCAAACGCCCGACGGCGAAGCCCAGCGCGACGACGAGCGCTTCTGTTACGTCGCCGCGTGGGAGTACGCGGGTCCGTCAAGCCCGCCGACGCTCCACAAAGAGCCGCTGACCTTCGAGACCGTCCACCTCACGCAACGGAGCTACAAATGAGCTCAATGACGATCGCTCCTTCGAGACGTCGGCGGAATCAGCCGTGCGAGGCGGCGTGTCGTGAAATCCACCGCCTGTTGGCGCGTCTACCGACGTACCAGTCACCGAACCAAGTTCCCTTTGCGGATGGACTATATTTCTTCTATGAGGAGGGGGAGCGGAGCGGTCATGGGCCGAATGGCCGGGTTGTCCGCGTTGGAAACCATCCGCGCGCTCTGGGCGGCCTTGTCCAACGGCTCCGTAACCACTATGGCGGCCTGAAGACCGGCCAGAAGAACAGCAGTATATTCCGGATATACCTTGGCGGAGCCCTGCTCCGAAGGTCTGCACCCCATATCCCGTGTCTTGGGTCTAAACCGGGCCAGGGTCACTGGGAACGACAGCATGCAAAGACCTGTGTCCGGTGTCGACCAACCGAGCAGGAGATTTCAATCCTTCTGCGCTCGCAATTTAGCTTTCGCTGTGTGGCGATCACAGATCGAGCCGCTCGAAATCGCCTGGAAGCTCGACTCACCGCCACCCTTGCCCAATGCGGAACGTGTTCACCTTCACACAAATGGCTTGGGCAATTCGCATATTCAGAAGATGTCAAGAGAAGCGGCATGTGGAACAGTGACGATATCGATGGCCCACTGATAAACCGACAAGATCTCCAGCTGTTTGCCCAGCTTGTTCGACATTCCCGCATCCCGGCCTCAATTCGATCCGCCACCCGGCCGTTGGTAATCGTCGCATGCGGGAAGGCAAAGATTTGGGACAAGAACAAGCTTGCCGGCCCTACTTGCGCGGAAGACGCCTACGTCGGAGCTCATTTCCTCGTCAATCGGGACTACGCGAGGCGATTCGGAGCCAGATGGGTGATCCTCAGCGCCAAGTATGGCTACATCGACCCGCACTTCATGATCCCTGAACCTTATGACGTCACCTTCAAGGATCCACAAACCCGCCCTAGCCTACGGAAGCTGCGACAACAGGTAAGGTCGATGGGGCTGGCACGATTTCAGACCGTCATCGGACTGGGAGGAAAAGAATACCGCGAAGCGATCCGGGAGACGTTCGATGGATCGAGCTCCGCTCTTTGCTTCCCGACCCAAGGGCTGCCCATCGGACGGGCTATGCAACGACTCAAGCGGACGATCAGTCACGGCTCGATCATGGCGGGCGCGACGCAATGAATCTGACACTACAGATTTGGCGACAGAAGGACTCGGCGACGTCCGGCAAGTTCGAGACCTACGAACTCGCCGACGTCAGCCAGCACATGTCGTTTCTCGAGATGCTCGACGTGCTCAACGAGCAGCTCTCGACGCAGGGCATCGAACCGGTCGCCTTCGACAGCGACTGCCGCGAGGGGATCTGCGGCATGTGCTCGCTGGTCATCGACGGCGTGCCGCATGGCCCGGACCGGGGCGCGGCCACGTGCCAGCTGCACATGCGCCGCTTCGAGGACGGCGATACGATTACGATCGAGCCGTGGCGCGCCACGTCGTTTCCGATCGTCAAGGACTTGGTCGTCAACCGCAGCGCCTTCGATCGGATCATTCAGGCCGGCGGCTACGTGTCGGTCACGACAGGCAGCGCGCCCGAGGCCAACACGATTCCCATTCCGAAAGAGCACGTCGAAGAGGCGCTCGACGCCGCGGCGTGCATCGGCTGCGGCGCGTGCGTCGCCGCCTGTCCCAACGCGTCGGCGATGCTGTTCGTCGCCGCGAAGCTGTCGCACCTGGGCTCCCTGCCCCAGGGCAAGATCGAGCAGCCGCAGCGCGTCCTGAAGATGGTCGACGCGATGGACGCCGAGGGCTTCGGCAACTGTACCAACCACTTCGAGTGCATGGCCGCCTGCCCCAAGCAGATCCACGTCAAGTTCATCGCCCGCATGAACCGCGAGTACTTGCTTGCCCGACGCGCCACCTCGCAGACCAAATCCGGTAGCAGCTAGTCGCCTGTCCCTGCCGTTTAGGTGTCAGGTGACAGGTGAAAGGTGTCAGGGCTCAAAGCCCCGACACCTGACACCCGACACCTATCACCTTTCCGCTGGTACTGGTAAAGTTTCGACGCGCCAGCGGGTGGCAAGGCATTTGCGAAAGCCGCGCGTTGCAGATTTTGCGAGCCCCTGACGAAGAGGCCGGCGCAGCAAAATGTGCCGCGCGGCGCGCAAATGCCTTGACAGGCGCCGAGCCGGCCAGTCCTTGCCGGCGAGGTGTCCCGCGCCCGGCAGGGGCGCGGGGACCCGCGGTCAAAATTGACCAGTACCTTTCCGCTACTCCGATTGACAATACTGCGCACCGCCGGATATCCTAGCCGCACCTCCATGCGTCTCTCACACTCGCCCTGGCTATGAGCAAGCCTCGCCTCGGATTTCTTGGCCTGGGCACGATGGGCGCGCCGATGGCTTCCAATCTCGCCAAGGCCGGCTTTCCCCTGCTCGTCTGGAACCGCACCGCCGCCAAGATCGAGCCGCTGCTCCGCGTCGGCGCGAAACCGAGCAAGAGTCCCGCCCACGTGGCCGCCGAAGTCGACGTCGTCATCACGATGCTCTCGCGCCCTCAGGACGTTGAGCAGGTCGCCCTCGGCCCCGACGGTGTGCTTGACGGCATCAAGGCAGGCAGCGTCTACATCGACATGAGCACCGTGTCGCCGTCGACCTCGCGCAAGCTCGCCGGCGCGATGACCACCAAACACGTCGAGTTCGTCGACGCGCCGGTCGTCGGCTCCAAAGGGCCGGCCACCGACGGCACGCTCGTGATCCTCGCCGGCGGCCTGCCGCCAACGATCGAGCGCGTGCGGCCGATCCTGCAGACGATGGGCAAGACCGTCATCCACGCCGGCACCGTCGGCATGGGCTCGACCCTGAAGCTCGCGACCAACCTGATGCTCGCCCATCTCATCGCCGGATTTTCCGAAGGCTTAGCGCTCGTGCAACGCGCGGGACTTGATCCGCAGCTGCTGTTGCAAGTCTTCGATGCGAGCACGTTTCATTCGCCGTGGTATCGGATGAAAGGCGCGCCGATGCTCAAGGGCGACTTCTCGACGCATTTCGCGCTGAAGCACATGCACAAGGACCTGCAGCTGATGGGCGGCCTGGCCGAGGAGCTGAAGGTCGGCTTGCCCGTGACCGACGCGATCCGCGCGCTGTTCGCCGCGGCCGAGAGCGCGGGCCACTCGGAGTTGGATTACTCCGCCATCTTCAAGCTCCTGTCGGAGCCGCGCCTCCCATGAGACAACTCTTCGAAAGTGCGGAGCGCGAAGTGTCTCAGACCAAAGACCAAAGACCAAAGACCAAAGACCGTCTATCGCAACCTGCAAGTCTATGGTCCACGGAATTCATGTCGCACCCCGCATTCCCCACCCCGCATTGCGGATGAGCGATCAACAGAAACTCTTGCCGCTGAGGAAGGACATCCATTTCTTCGGCGAACTGCTCGGCCGCGTCCTCATCGAACAGGAAGGCCAAGCGCTCTTCGAGACAGTCGAGCGCATTCGCAAGCTCGCCATCCAGATTCGCCGGCGCTACCGGCCCGCCGACCAGGAACGGTTTGTCCGGCTGCTGGAGGGGCTTGACCTGCCCACCGCAATCAGCGTCATCCGCGCGTTCTCGGTCTACTTCCAACTCGTCAACATCGCCGAGGAGAACCAGCGGCTGCGCCGCAAACGCCACTACGAAAGCTTGCCGGGGTTCCATCCGCAGCGCGGCTCGCTCGAAGACGTCGTCCATCGGATGAAAGCCGCCAACGTGCCGTTCTCGACGCTGGCCAAGCAGGCGCAGCAGCTGTCGATCAGCCTCGTGATGACCGCGCACCCGACGCAGGCGCTGCCGCCGACGGTGCTGATCAAGCACCGGCAAATTTGGGACAAGCTGCTGCAGCGCGAGCTGCTGCACCCAACGCCGAAGGAAGACCGGCGGATCATCGAGGACCTGCTCGAAGACATCATGGTGCTGTGGCAGACCGACGAGCTGCGCCTGACGCGGCCGACCGTCGAGGACGAAGTCGAGCACGGCCTCTACTATCTGTCGACGGTGCTCTACGACGCGCTGCCCGAGACGCTGCAGACGTTTCAAGAGGAGGTCGAGCGCGTCTACGGCAAGCGGCTGGACCCCGAGCCGATGATCCGCTTCGGCAGCTGGATCGGCGGCGACAAGGACGGCAATCCCAACGTGACGCACCAGACCCTGCGCGCGTCGCTGATCCGGTATCGCCACGCGATCCTCGCCAACTATCTCGACTCGCTGCAGAACCTGAAGGAGCTGCTGACGCAGTCGGATCAGCTGTGCCGCATCCATCCGCCGCTGCTGCGCTCGCTCGAAAGCGACCGGCGCAGCTTCCCCGCGCTGATCGAGTCGCTCGACGCGCGCTACCCGCATCAGCCCTATCGGCAGAAGCTGGCAATCATGATCCATCGGCTGCGGCAGATGCTGCGCCACCCGGGCCAAGCCGAGGACGGCTACGACCGCGTCATGGCCTTTGAGCGCGACATCGCGCTGATCCAGCACAGCCTGCAGGCGCACAAGGCGCAGCCGATCGCGCGGCGCCGCGTCGAGAAACTGGCGCTGCAGACGAAACTGTTCGGCTTCGCCTTCGCGAAGCTCGACGTGCGCGACCACAGCCGACGCCACCTCGACGCGTTTGCGGAGCTGGTCATGAGCCACGGCCTCAGCAACGCCGACCCGCGCGCACTGGCCGAGCCGGAACGCCTGGCGCTGCTGACCCGCCTGCTTGCGCAGCCGCGCTACGTGCAGCTGCCGCGCCCCGTCGAGCCGGCGACGCAGGAAGTGTTCCAAACGTTCCAGGTGATGGCGTCGCATTTGCTCCACGTCGATCCCGACGCGATCGACGGCTACATTATCAGCATGACGCACGCCGCCAGCGATGTGCTGATCGTGCTGTGGTTCTTCCAGCAGACCAATCTGTTCCTGCAGACCACGCGCGAATGGCACAGCGCGGTCAACATCATCCCGCTGTTTGAAGGCATCGACGAGCTGCGGCGCGCACACGAGGTGATGGACACGCTCTTCACGCAGCCGACGTATCAGCAGCACCTGAAGGCGCGCGGCGGATTGCAGCAGATCATGCTCGGCTATTCGGATTCGAACAAGGATGGCGGCTTCTTCACGGCGAACTGGGAGCTGTACCACGCGCAGCGTCGGCTGCACGAGGTGGCGAAGCGACACGGCGTGCGGCTGCAGCTGTTTCACGGCCGCGGCGGCACGATCGGCCGCGGCGGCGGGCCGCTGCATCAAACGATTTTGGCGCAGCCCCGCGGGACGCTCCAGGGCCGCATCAAGATCACCGAGCAGGGCGAGGTCGTGGCCGCGAAGTACGCGAATCCGCTGATGGCCAGCCGCAACCTCGAGCTGACGCTGTCGGCGGTGCTTGAGTCAACGCTCATCGTGCCCAAGGCGCAGGCGCAGCAGCCGCGATGGGAACACGCGATGGAGGAGCTGTCCGAGCACGCGTATCGCCGCTATCGGGAGATGGTGTACGAGGACGAGCGCTTCCCCGCCTATTTCCAACAGGCGACGCCGATCGACGCGATCGAGCGGTTTCGAATCGGCTCACGGCCCGCGGTGCGGCCCGGCGACCACCCGAAGGCGCCGCAGCCGACCGTCAAGCGCATTCAGGACCTGCGCGCGATTCCGTGGGTCTTCAGTTGGGTGCAAAGCCGGCATATCATCCCGAGCTGGCTGCCGTTCGGCAGCGCGGTCGCCGACTTCATCGACACGCATCCCGCAGGACTCGACACGCTGCAAGAACTCTACCAGAAGTTCGCCTGGTTCCACGTGATGGTCGACTTCATCCAAGTCAGCCTGGGCATGGCGGACATGCGCGTGGCCAAGCGCTACGCGGCACTGGTCGAGCCTCTTGCCGTCGGGACGCGCGTGTTCGGGGTGATCGAGCGCGAGTTCGCGCGCACGCAGCGGGCGGTGCTGTCGATCAGCAAGCAGCGGACGCTGCTGCAAGGCAACTACGTGCTGCAAAACACGATCCGCCTGCGCAACCCGTACGTCGATCCCATCAGCCTGCTGCAGATCCGCCTGCTGCGCGAACAGCGGACGGGTCGGGCCGCCCCTGATTCTCTGCGCGAACGCGCAATAGCCCTGACGATCAACGGCGTCGCGGCGGGAATGAGACACACGGGCTGAAAAGTAACGCCGCGCTCGTCAGCTCGCTCCAGAAGAGCGTCGCGCTCGTCGGCTCGGCCCGAGAAGACGTCGCGCTCGTCAGCTCTACGCGAGAAGAAACGCCGGGCTCGTCGGCTCGACCCGAAAAAATGCCGGGCTCGTCAGCTCTGACCCGAGAAGAAACGCCGCGCTCTTCAGCTCCATGCGAGAAGACCGTCGCGCTCGTGAGCTCGCCGAGCCTTACTACTTACTGCCCGTCCAGATTTCGCGCGAGCTTACTGCCCGTGCGGATTTCAGTCATGAGCTGACGAGGTCGCATCAGTTGACATTGAGGAAGCTTCTGCTTAAATAGGTTCATGTCTGCCAAACGCGCCGCGGCTGCCGCGTTGTTCCTCAGTCTCATCGGCCTGGCTATCTGCGTCTACCTCGAATACCTTCATCTCGGCCTGCTCCGCGGCGAACTCACGGGGGGCCTGGGCTGCGGCGGCACCGGCTCGGCCTTCAACTGCCACGCGGTGACCGGCAGCCGCTTCGGCCATCTCCTGGGCATTCCCCTCGCGCTGTGGGGAGCGTTCGGCTACCTCGTCACGCTGACGTTGTCCTGGATCGCGCTGAAGTTTCCCGACTGGGCCGAGAAGGCGCTCCTGACCATCACCGCGCTGGTCGTCCTCTTTGTCCTGGGCGACTTGCTGCTGCTGACGGCGATGATTACGCAGATCCACTACTTCTGCACGCTGTGCCTCGCCAGCTATGCCGTCAATCTTCTCCTGTTGATCGTCGCCAAGGGCGGCGCACGCAAGCCTTGGTCGGCGGTCTTCTCGGCCTCGGCGATCGAGCCGTGGACCGACACGCACCAACCCCTGGCGACGACGCTGTGGAGCGTCGCGCTGGTCGCCGCGACGGGGGTGGTCTCAATCAACAGCGCGACGCTGTTCATCGCGCGGGGCTCGCCGGCCGCCTTCAAGAAGCAGCTGACCGACTTCCTCCATCAACAGGCGCAACAAGCCGCGATCGACACCTTGCAAGACCCGACCATTGGGCCGGCCAATGCGCCGGTCCAGATGGTCGAGTTCAGCGACTTCCTCTGCCCCTCCTGCCAGCGCGCCTGGAAGTTCAATCCGATCCTGCTGGCTGCGCATCGCCACGACGTGGTCTTTTCGTTCAAGAACTTTCCGCTGGATCCGGACTGCAACCGCTCCGTGCAGCGGCCCGTCCACCCCGGCGCGTGCCGAGTCGCTTCGGCGGGTGAGTGCGCGCACGAGCAAGGCAAGTTCTCGGAGTTTCAGGATCGCGTGTTCACCTCGGGGCCGGAGTATAAGGTCAACCAGATCGAACAAGACGCGTCGGAGCTGGGGTTGGACATGGCGCGCTTCAAGTCCTGCATGGAAAGCGGCCGCGGCACCGAAGCGGTCAAGCGCGACGTCGAGGACGCGATCCGCCTGAACGTCACCCGCACGCCGACCTACGTGTTCAACGGCATCCCCGTCGAGGGCAGCATCACGCCCGTGATGTTCGAGCCCCTGCTCGAGCAGCTGCCTCCCCGCAAGTAACGCCGCTTCCGAACGGGGTCAGATCCCGTGAGAGCAACAGTCGTCCTTGAGGGGTCTGACCCCGAACCTCCGCGTCTGAGGTCTGACCCCGCACCCGTTGAGCGACCTGGCTACTCCGAGTCTTGGGGACGATAGGAGGGACACAGCGCTTTGCCGAACGGACACTGATCGCACAGCGGCCTGGCGGCTTTGCAGATCTTTCGGCCGTGCCAAATCATCTGGTGGCCGAAGAGGGTCCACTTCGACCGAGGCACGAGGCTGATGAGTTCTTGCTCGATCTTGTCACGATCGGTGTGGCGTGCGAGGCTCAGGCGCTGGCTCACGCGCATCACGTGCGTGTCGACGACGATGCCGGCTTGTTGGCCATAGGCGCTGCCGAGCACGACGTTGGCGGTCTTGCGCGCGACGCCGGGCAGCTCCACCAAATCCTCCATCCGGTCCGGGACGCGCCCGCCGAACCGCTCGACCAGCGTTTGGCACGCCCGCTGAATATTTTTGGCCTTGGTGCGGTAGAAGTTCACGCGCGAGACGTCCTTGGCCAGCATCTCAGGATCGGCCTGCGCGTAGTCCGCGGCGGTGCGGTACTTCTTGAACAGCTCAGCGGTCACCTTGTTCACAAGCACATCCGTGCATTGCGCCGACAGGATCGTGGCGACCAGCAGCTCAAGCGGCGTCGTAAACTGCAGCGCCGTCGTCGCGTTAGGATACGCCTTGTCCAACGCCTTCATGATCGGATTGATCCGCTGCTTGGCCGGCGCAAGCTTGGTGGGCATGTCTTCATTGTAACAAGAGAAAACCGGCGTCGTGAATCGTGGGTCGTGATTCGTGCATCGTCAATTTCTGCGAATCTGCCGTACTGGTAGTTCGACGACCAAGCGGGTGGCAAGGCGTTCGCAGAGCCGCGCATTGCAGATTTTGCGAGCCCTCGACCATGAGGTGGCGCAGCAAAATGTGCCGCGCGGCGGCGCGAATGCCTTGACAGGACCCGCGGTCAAAATTGACCGGCGCCGAATCGGTCGAGGGCGAATCCCTCAGATACTCAGGTTACAACTCCGAACGACACGTGCTACAATACGCCGCCATGGGCGCCACTTCTGCGGTCCACACCCCTGAGCAGCGCAAAGTTGCCCGCGTCGAGTTTCAAACGCACGTGGAGATCGACCTCGACCAGCCGCTCTTCCCCAAGCGAAAGACCGAACCCCGACTCCGCACTCCGGCCTTGCCCCACTTGGAAGCCAACTCGCTCAATCTGAGCGAGCACGGCATGTGCCTGCGGCTGCAAGCAGCCCTTGAGATCCGCTCACGCATCCGGATGCGTCTGTTTCCCGAGCCGGCCAAGAAGCCGCTGGAATGCGCCGGCCAGGTCGCCTGGGTCGTGCAACGCATGGACCTGCGGGACACGCCACCCTTCGTCTACGACATCGGCGTACAGTTCATCGACCCCCCGGCGCGGTTGAGGCAATTGGCATCGCGCGTCGGCATCGATCTGAAAGCCCTTGCGCCGGCGATCAAGCAGCCGACGCTCGAAGCCATCACGCTCAACGGACGCCGCTATCTGCCGCGCCTTGAGCGCGAAGCGGCGACCGGCACGTGGCATTTGGTCGTGTGGATCGACGGCGTGCCCTGCTTCAGCCATCGCTATCCTTCGCAACGCGAAGCCACCAACGGATGGGAGCTGTTCAAGCGCCAGACGGCCGCGCAGAACCGGCTCGCCAAGAACCATCTGCCCAAGCCGCCCGGCCGGTCTCGGCGCAGATGACCATGATGCTGTACGCAAGACTGTGGCTCTGGACGTTGGCTATAGGCGCCGAGCCGGCCATTCCTTGCCGGCGAGGTGTCTTGAGCGCGGAAAGCGCTCAAGGCTAAAGGCTGTAGGCTGAAGTGAATCGGACAGACCCTTCAACCTTTAGCCTTGGGCCTTCAGCCCAAAGTTGCAGGAGTAAAAAATGATCTCGATTGAAAAGCAGCTTTCGGTGTTCCTCGACAACCGGCCCGGCATGCTGGCCAGGACGTGCGACGCGCTGGCCAAAGGCCAGATCAACCTCGTCGCGCTCTCGATCGTCGACACGCTCGATCACGCGATCGTGCGGCTGGTCGTCAGCGACGCGAAGAAGGCGGCGACGATCCTCAAGGAGCACGGAACGGTGCAGGAGCGCGACGTGGTCGTGATGGACCTGCCCAACGAGCCCGGCGTGCTAGCCGCCATCGCCAAGAAGCTGACCGCCGCCGGCATCAACATCGAATATGCCTACTGCACCTCGCCCACCACTCCGGGTTCGGGCCGGCTGGTCCTGCGCACCAACGACATCGAATCCACGATCAGCGCCCTCAGTTAGCGTCCGCACCCGGTCTTTCAGCTTGATGCCTACCGCATCGCACGCGACCTCGACGGCAACCCTACGCGCCGTCGTGTTCCAACGCACAGTGATCGTCTGTCTCTGACGTCTGGAGATTACGAGAGGAGAACGCATGGAGCTGCAGGGCCGTCGGGTCGCGATCCTCGTCGAGGATCAGTACCAAGACCAAGAGGTGTGGTATCCGTATTTTCGGCTGATCGAGGCGGGCGCGGATGTCACCATCGTCGGCACCAACAAGAAAGAGTTCAAGTCGAAGCACGGCTACCCGATCCTCGCTAACGTCCTCATCGACAAGGTCAGCGCCAGCGACTTCGACGGCGTGATCGTGCCAGGCGGCTACGCGCCCGACATTCTCCGTCGCTACCCCGCGGTTCTCAAGCTGGTCCGCGACATGCATCGCCACGACAAAGTCGTCGGCGCAATCTGCCACGCGGGCTGGGTGCTGGCCTCCGCCGACATCCTGCGCGGCAAAACGGTCACGGGCTTTTTCGCGATCAAGGACGATTTGATCAACGCCGGCGCGAAGTTCGTCGACCAGGAAGTGGTGCAGGACGGGCGGCTGATCACTTCGCGCAAGCCGGAAGATCTGCCGGCGTTTCTCCGGACGCTGATCCGGGCGCTCGCTGAAGCGCCGCGCGCCAATGACCCGCGCAAACCGAAAACTGAACCCGCCAAGAGCCGCTGACGCGCTGACGCGATGGTTCGGCGTGACGGGCCGCGTCGCGTTGGTGACCGGCGCCAGCCGCGGCTTGGGACACGCGATCGCGCTAGCGCTCGCGCAGGCCGGCGCCTCGGTCGTGTTGTGGGCGAAGCATCGTGCCCGCCTTGAGGCCACCGCGCGGCAGATTCGGTCGCTGGGCGTCGACGCCTCCTGTGACGTCGTCGATGTGACGGACGCCGCGAGGGTTCGCACGGCCGTCGAGCGCGCGCTCCGGCAGCACGGCGCCATCGACGTCCTCGTCAACAACGTCGGCATCTGGGACGGCGACCCGATCACCGAGCTCAGTCTCGCCCGATGGACGCGCGTCCTTGACACGGACCTGACCGCCGTCTTCGGCGTCACGAAGGCCGTCGTCCCGTCGATGATCCGCCGCAAGCGCGGTAAGATCCTCCACATCAGCTCGACCTCCGGCCTCCTCGCCCACCCGCACAGCAGCGCGTACGGCGCGGCCAAGGCCGCCCTCATGCACTTGACGCGGATCATGGCGGTCGAGCTGGGCCCGCACGGCATCCGGGTCAACGCGATCGCGCCTGGCACCTTCCGCACCGACATGACCGCCGATGTGTTTGAGGACCGCGCCTGGGTTCGCACACGGCTGCGGCGGATTCCACTGGGCCGCTTCGGCCAGCCAGCGGACATCGCGGGCCTTGCGGTGTTTCTGGCCTCACCCGCCTCGGACCATATCACTGGCCAAACGATCGTCATCGACGGCGGCGCCTCCCTCGCCATTGGGTAGATCTCCGGAATCACGAAGAAACGTGTTAGGCGATGGATCAAAGGCGCCAGGAAAGGGTGCTGATGAACAAACGTGAGGACACCGCCAAGGCACTATTCGGCCCGCTATGGCGGGCCAGCGTCAAGCCGTTGGTCTTGGCCCTCGCCGGCATCCGCCGTCACCGCCGCATCTTCGGGGTCTGGCCGAATCTTTTGCATCCGACGACGTTCAACGAGCACTGTTTGCATGGCCTGCTGTTTAATCGCGATCCCCGTCTCACGCTCCTCGCGGACAAGGTCCAGGTGCGTCAGCTCGTCGCCGAACGACTGGGCGGCACGGAACATCTCACGACACACTATGTGGTCCTTGAACGGGCCGACCAATTGGCCTCGGTGCGGTTGCCCACACAGTTCGTCATGAAGGCCAACCATATGTCTCAGGAGGTGAAGATCGTGCACGATGCCACGAAGCTGCGCCCTGGTGAACTGGAACGACTCGCGGCCAGATGGCTCCCGCGGAATTTTTACTATCATCTCGGAGAGTGGTGCTACAAAGACATTCCGCCGCGCCTCATTCTGGAAGAACTGCTCGACGATGGCGGGATTCCCCAGGACTACAAGCTCTTCTGCTTTGGCGGCGAGCCGCGTTTCGTCCAGATCGATCGCGATCGGTTTACGGGCCATCTTCGAAATCTCTACGAGCTACCAAGCCTGACGCGCCTACCAATGCGCCTGACCTATCCGAACTTTGAGACACCGATGACATGGGCGGCGAACTTCGGTCGGATGGTCGAAATCGCCAGGACGTTATCGGCAGGGTGGCCATTTCTGCGCGTGGACCTGTATAACCTGCGGGGGGGCGAATTGTCTTTGGGGAGCTGGCGAATTATCCCGAGGCAGCGACGGGGCGCTTCGAGCCGGCATCCTGGGATGTGACGTTCGGCAGCTACTGGCCGAGCCGGACGGGTCCCGAAAGAACT
>Ga0209515_10005955_pt1 | contig 15506 bp, 19 predicted proteins | sample Subgroupgradi54m_FD_187454 | JGI IMG/M metagenome (GOLD analysis project Ga0209515, IMG submission 187454) | Subsurface groundwater microbial communities from S. Glens Falls, New York, USA - GMW60B uncontaminated upgradient, 5.4 m (SPAdes)... ...
TTTTTATAAGTGTACTTGCATCATCGAACTTCCCATTTTTCACAAGTTGCGACACCTGTTCCAACGCTTTATGCTCATACTTTTCTTCGTATGCTTTCATCACCTGAAAAACAACAGGGGCTAATTCTTGATGGTCATCGTCAAGCTTAACGGCAGCTTGATAAAGCTGTTCCAGACTCATCCCTGGTTTTATCAAGTTTAATGTGGTTTGAGCCAGTGCTTGGATTTTGTCTTGAGGTGTATCATTTTTTGCTGCCAGATCAGCAATGATTTTTAAGACTTCTTGTTCTATAAATTTACGAAACTCTTCGGTCTGGGGATTAGGTTGCATAATTTAACAATATCCAAATCGCTGTAGGATTGCAATTGAAAGTGTGTATACTCATTTTATGACCTGCCCAAACTGTCAGGAGATGATGAAGGAGGAACGACTTGATAATCAAAATGTTCTCCACTGCCTAAACTGTGGCGGCTCATTTTTTATAGAAAACGGCATAAATAGGCTCTCACTCAAAAATGCCAGACAATTAAACGAAGACAAGCAAACTGACGATATTACAGTCGGAGACAAATTTTGTCCTAAAGACTTTTCTCTACTTTCAGCCATCACCAATGATGAGGCAATTCCGCAAGATGTGACTCTGCTTCGTTGTCCAACTTGTTTTGGGATTTTTGTCTACCCGGAAGATTTGGTGAAATTCAAAAGAGCTCAAGGGATAAAGATAGAGTATCTAAAAACCTGGCATCATCCGTTTTCGCCACTGAAAACTGTCCTGGTCTTATCTTTTGTTTTGATCATGTCTACGGCTATCCTTTTGTCTTTTAATGCACTTGAGCATGGCTTTTCACCACAGCCTCAAGCTGCAGATTTGTTAAAAAAAGTTGTAATATCTTCCTCCGGTCACTATATCTTTATTAATTGGCAAACTACTACCCCCTTGCGGTCGCAAATAGTTTTTATCGACAAAAGCAGAAAAATCTCTTTAACCAAAACTGTATCTCAGACTCCAACAACCAGTCATACTCTTATCGTGACCGAACTTGATCCAACTGATAATCTTTATTACCAGATAATTTTGTACGATAGAGCGGCCGTACCAATAAAAACGCATATAAAAAAACTACTATTTTAGTAGACAGAACTTTTAGCTACAGAAGTCTCTCACTTACTTTTTGTTTTTAGTTTATCCAAAACTTTTTCTATTCTTTTGCCTTCTCCTTTAAGCTCCAAAGCAGCATCTATCGGATCAATTATGTTCACAGATAAACCCGTACCAAGCTCAAAGCCTGCACGATGGACAAAACGTGGAATGATTCTGACGAACCAGCTTTCTTTAGGATAAATGTAAAAATTATAGCCCAAGGGCATATGGATAAACTTATTTTTTTTATAAATTTGTTCCAGCCGCCTTAAAAACTTTTGCATAATTTTAGCCAGGTCATCTATTTCAATATCGGTTATATCACCAAATAAAGTACCCTCTGTTTTTGGTGTAATCCACGCTTCGTAGGGCCACTGGGAAAAGTCAGGACAGTAGACATTAAAAAACTTGTTTTCCTCCACCAGATTATTTAGAGGCTCTTTGATCAATGAATCCAAGTTTATTTGCGAAGGGATCACCACCAGTTGGGAATGGGGATGGGCAATTGAGCCTCCTGCATGCTCCCCATGATTACAAAAAATTATGACTTGTCCCTTTTTTCTATAAAAATTAAATCGTTCTCTGTAGGCTTTAAAAATTAAAACAACTTGCGATAACGGGAGTTGTTCTATATCTTTTTCATCCGAGGGAGAATGGATAATGACCTCATGAATATCTGTGATTGGGTATTTGTTGGGAATGACACGAACTAACCATCCAGGCTTGCCCTTGTCTCCTTTTCCAAAACGAAAAACTTCCTCAGGCGTCATCTTCTCATGGCCAGGACAAAAAATGCAGACTTTTCTTTTTTTATCAGTATCTTCAGGCCTTGTAACTCTTTGTGAGGCAATTATCACCCATCTTCTTGAGGAAACATCAGGAATATACTTGGACATAAATTGAGTATACTACATACTTGTATGAAAGTGATTGTAGGCCTGGGTAATCCGGGATATAAATATCAAAACAACAGGCACAACGTAGGTCAGATGTTTGTTGACTATTTAAGTCAAGCTCATCCTGAACTTGTTTGGGGATCTGACAAAAAGAGTCCAAACCAGTTCAAAGAGCCAACCCTTCCCAACATTCCAAACAATGCCAAACTTGCTCCCCGGCATGACAAGGCAAAAATCAGATTTGTAAAAACCACAGTCTTTATGAACCAATCCGGCAGCGAAATTAAAAAGTTATTGAAAATTGCAAATTCTAAAATTGAAAATTTAATTGTCGCCCATGATGATCTTGACATTCCGCTTGGCAAATATAAAATCAATAAAGGCCAAGGTCCCAGATTACACAATGGAATAAATTCGATAGAGGAGCAGCTTGGAACGCAGGATTTTTGGCGCCTAAGAATCGGTATAGACAATAGAACCAAAGACGATTGGATCGACGGAGAGACTTATGTTTTGCAAGATTTTTCAGCTGAAGAACGTGAAAAAGTTTATAAAATATTTCCCACTATCTCCCAGAGATTAACTAATATAATAGAGTCATGAAGATAATGTATCTGTACATGTTTCCACTTTGGGGCAACGGAAGCGGCGCCTGGCTGCGCCAGCTGGCCTCACATCTTGTTGAGCGAGGTCACGACGTGGCAATTGTTGCACCTGAGAAAAGAAAACTTCACGGAGTAAAACATTACAGAGTAAGACCTCCACAGATGGGAGTATTTGTCGGAAACCCAGAACTGAAGGATATTAAAAAATATGAGGATATGAATGGAGTCGAACTGGGGAATATTTATACTGAATATGTAAATACAACGCTTGCTGCAGTTAGGGAATTCCAGCCGGAGATTCTTCATGTTTTTCATACTGCTTTTTTGCCTCCTGTTGCCCGTATTGCAAAAGTTCTTTACGGAATTAAGTTTATTATCACAACCCATGGCAGTGATTTGCATTATTTAAGCCGGGATCGACGACTTATTGGTCTTATAAACGATGCCAATAAGGTTGCAAGATTCATAACCGCAAACAGCACTTTCACAAGAAAATGGTATCTTGATATGTTCGGGCATGATTTATCTTATAAAACCAGGACAATTCCAGGAGGAGTCAATCTTGGAGATTTTTCTCGTGTCTCCTCTTATGAGATTGAGAAACTAAATAGGAAATATCAACTCAACAACGATAGAGTCGTTCTTTTCACAGGAAGACTTACTGTTCACAAAGGAGTTGAATATCTTATCAAAGCAGCAAAAGACATCAAGGGCACAGTTCTAATCTTAGGTGACGGGCCCGAAAGACCGTTCTTGGAAAAATTAATTAATGATTATAAACTCAAAAATGTCAGATTGCTAAGATACATGAAACCGGACGAGGAGCTTGACTTTCATGCTTTTTACAAAAGGGCCGATGTCTATGTTGCACCAAGCGTTTGGAAAGAACCCCTGGGGCTGGTTATCTTAGAGTCAATGGCTGCAGCTTGTCCTGTTATTGCTACAAAAACCGGAGGAATAGGATCGATCATCAAAGATGGGGTAAATGGATTTCTAGTTCGCCCCAGAGACAGCAAAGCAATTGCTGAAAAAGTAAATATGCTTCTTGCTGATGAAGAGTTGAGGAAAAAAATGGCCAAAAAAGCTCAAGAATCCGTCAAAGATAAATTCACTTGGGATAAAATTACTACCCGTTTTGAAAACATGTATAAGAAATTTAGATATACGACAAGAGAATATCTGCGTGAAGTAAAAGGCATCCAAAAAAAACTATCAATGTATAAATAAGATGATGCAAATATCAGTTATTGTTCCATGTTTTAAACGAATTGGCCAAACTGTAAAAAGCTTTGATTTGGTTTTTAAATCAAAAGGAATAAATACGGAATTTGGCTTGGAACTGATCGCTGCAGATAGTACACCAACAAATGAACTTTACCTTGCGCTTAAGAATGAATTTGGAGAAAAAATTATTTATACAAGACCTCAAAAACCTGGAATTGCCGCAAATAAAAATCAGGGCGCAAAGATTGCAAAAGGAGAGGTCTTGATATTTTGTGATTCAGATATAGAAGTTGAAGAAAATACTCTTATTAGTACCATCTCAGCGTTTAAAAAACATGAAAAAGCAGCTGCTATCGGTGGCCAAGTTATTTGGAGGGGAGGATCAAAAGGTGGATCCCGTGATAGGCCAAGGGAAGAAGATCGTATGCTAAATATTGAGGGTACGACTTTTATTGAAGCCCTCTATTCCAGATACTTTGCTACTTACAAAAAAGTTTTTCTTGACGTTGGGGGCTATGATGAGAAGGTATTTAATATGAGAGGAGAGGGTTCTGATCTTTCAATACGTTTCTGGAGAGCAGGATATCCTCTTGTATATGAAGAAACAATTATTGTCCATCATGTTCATGATGTTCCTGACTCGGCTGCTCTTCGTACTGGCCGTCCAGAGTTTGGTATTGCAAAAGACCTTCTTTTATTGGGTTATAAATATGATATTCTCGATGAGAAATACAAAAATTTCATGAATACTGTCGTTGCAAATTTTAAACAATTTGGGGATGGTGGATATTTTAGGATTATTGAAGGGATTGGAAATCATTTGGATTTTATAGCAAAAATTAAAGCAATAATAGACCGGGAGAAAAAACAGATGAAACCAGTTTATGATTTTAAGTTTCTTGAGGTATTTTCACAAAAGGAATTATTTGAAGCTTGCATTAATAAAGCTTCTAAAAAACTAGAAAATATTAGAAAATCAATATTTATATGAAGCGATTAAAAATTGCACTTGGAGCAACTTTACATAAAAAAGTCCATAAAGACTCAACTGGTGGTACGGAAGTTTTTGTTTACATTTTGGCCAAAGAACTAGTAAAAAAAGGCCACAACGTCACAATTTTTGCTTCAGGAGACAGCGATATTGTGGGAAATCTTTTTGGAATAAGTACTGAAAAAGAAATCAACATAATTGAGCAGAACCAAAGGATTTTTTATGGATTTCAGCTATTGGAATCGCAACTTATAACCCAAAACCAGGATAAATTTGATATTATTCATATAAACTATTTTGAACCGTTTCTTTTTACTGCGTTTTCTAAGCTGATTAAAAAACCAGTTTTTTACTCGGTACATTCTGATATTTTTGTTTCAGAAAACTGGCAAAAACTTACCCTTGAGATGGTTAAATCGGAGGATAAATTTGTCTTTGTCTCTAAAAAAGCTTTTAATCAAGCTCGATTAATAAAAAATAAGTCTCACATCTATAACGGGATAGATATTAATAGTTTCCCCTTCTCCTCTTCTGACCAAAACTATCTTTTATGGCTTGGAAGAATAAGAAAAAAGAAAGGAATAAAAGAAGCAATTGAGGCAACAATACAATCTAATGATAAATTAATAGTCTCTGGGGTCATTGATAATCCTGAAGAGAGGTTTTTTTATGAAACAGAAGTAAAACCTCTGGTGGAAAACCATAAAAATATTGAAGTGAGGGGTCCTGTTGACTTTGATGAGAAAATTAAGTTGTATCAAAATGCTAAAGGATTTTTATTTCCTGTCCAGTGGGAGGAACCTTTTGGTCTAACGATGATTGAGGCGATGGCTTGCGGCACTCCTGTTATAGGATTTGATAAAGGTGCTGTTGCAGAAGTGATTAAGGATGGAGTATCGGGTTTTGTTGTTAAAGACGTTCCAGACATGGTAGATAAAATAAAAAAACTGGGTACTCTTAAAAGGGAAGATTGTAGAGCTTGGGTTGAAGATAATTTTACATTAGATCGTCTCGTAGATGCCTATGAATCCTTATATTTTTCTATCTTATGAAAAAATTTAAAATTGCACAAATTGTAAATATTTGGCAGTCGATACCGCCTGTCGGCTATGGCGGAACAGAAAGAGTGGTTGCAGATCTAACAGAAGGTCTTGTCAAAAGAGGTCATGATGTAACTCTTTTTACTACCGGCGATTCCAAAACATCGGCTCAATCAGCCTTTTTTTTTCCAGAACGATTGCTCCATAAAAATATTCCCTGGAATAATTATCTTTATCCTCTTACCCATTTTCTTTGGGCTTATGATGAAATTAAAAAAAGAGGTAATTTTGACATTATCCATGGTCATCTTTCACTCGCCTCTGATTTGTTATCTCTGGCATTTGCCAGCCAACTATTAGTTTCGTCCCTTTTTACTTTACATTTTCCTCTTCCTCTTGAGGAAAAAAGCAAAGATAGAAGAGTCTTATTTGAATATTTAAAAAATATGAATTTCGTTTCAATAAGCAATAGTCAAAGGAAGCTGCCTTTGCGCTTTACTGGGACTGTATATCATGGAATAACTGTTAATGACTTTCCGGTCCGTCAGGAATCCTCCAGTGACTCTATCGTTTGGGTTGGTAGAGTAGTCCCTGAAAAAGGTTTGGAAGATGCTATTGAAGTGGCTCATCGGCTAAGAAGAAAGCTTGTCATCGGAGCAAGAGTGGATAAAGAAAGCGAATCAAACTTCAACTATTATAAAACACAGATCGAACACAAACTCCAACAAACACCAGTCGTTAATCATGGAGAAATGACAAGTGAGAAGAGAAATGAGTTAATAGCTTCAAGTAGATGTTTTATTTTCCCGATTAAGTGGGAAGAACCTTTTGGTTTGGTTATGATTGAATCGATGGCCAGTGGAACTCCAGTTATTGCTTATGCAAGAGGATCAACTCCAGAGGTGATAAAAGATGGTGAAACTGGTTTTCTAGTCAATTCTTCAGAGGAAGATATTCGTGGAGATTGGATTATTAAAAAAACCGCAATAGAGGGTCTTTGTGAGGCTGTTGAAAAAATCTACGCTATGCCAGAGGAAGAATACAAAGCAATGCGAAGAAATTGTCGAGCACATGTTGAGAAAAATTTTACAGTTGAGCGGATGGTTGATGAATACGAAACAGTCTATCAACAAATAATTGCCACAAATCGGGGTTGACAAACTCTTTTTGTTTCTTCATAATGGATTAAGGATATGAAAATTACAATCTACACCATTTCCGGCTGCCCCTTCAGCAAAGAGGAAAAAGAGTATCTTCAATCAAAGAGCATCGCTTTTGAGGAAAAAAATCTTGAAACAAATCGTGAATTTTTGACAGAAATGCTTGCGGTTTCCAATAATTTTGCCGGAACCCCAGTTACCAAAATTGACAAAGATGATGGACAGGTTGTAGTTTTGAAAGGGTTCACCCAACAAGAACTAGAAGATGCAGTAGCTCCAGCGATGAAAATGCAACAGGCGGCTGATGAACCAAGCCAACAAATGCCAGCACCCAATCCACCCCCCAGTGATCAGCCAAAAATGCCTCCTTCCCCTCCACCTGCTGCGCCAACACCGCAACCTGGGCCAGGACCAGTTCCACCAGTGCAAGGACCAACTATTCCTTCACCTATGCCACCTGCGCCGCCTCCTGTTCAAGAGCCTCCAAAAGAGCCAGTGCAACCAAAAATGCCACCAGCTCCTGAACCAGTGCAACCTAAGATCGCGACTAATGATGATGCTCTAAGTGCCATCTTAAAGGATCTACAAACTAAAGCCTCTCAGCAAAACCAAGCTGTCCAGACAGAGGGAAACATACCCAACCCACCAGCCCCCCAACAGTGAGTTTACTTTATACTTTTTAGCAAATACTTTATACTACCAGCATGCAGTCAGTACAGGATGTTTTGAAAAATTTTGACCCGCTTGAGGATAGGTATGTTTCGCGAGAATTCCAGGCTTTTGGTGTGCATCTGGCAGAAAAACTGCATGATGAGCGTCATAAAAGTCTATATATCAAATTTGCCAAAACTATACCGCGGCCAGTTTTGGAGGAAGCTCTACGCTTTGTAATCGATGCCAAAGCCAGAAACAAAACTGCACTTTTTATGTGGAAGTTAAAAGAAATAGGCGCCTTCAAAAAAGTTGGAAAGTTAATTAAATAGCTTCAATTGTCTTGGTTAAACGATCTCCCGCAAGAGAAAAGCCAAGTTCTTCGTAGAATTTTACTCTGTCTGGTTGAGTTTGAGGATCTACATTTCCTATTTCTTTTTCTGTTTCATCTACTTCTATAGCCGAAAGTTTAGCATCACGGGCATAAGCTTCTAATTGGTTTACCATATCCACATCTGCATCTGGTTGATCACGTAGTTATTGTGTAGATTTAGATTGTTATAACAGGCTAAACTGTATTTTGCCAGAGCTACACGATGTTAGAATTTTTTACAGTTTAGTTAAGTTTTAAAAACATACCTCTTGAGGTTATTTTTAGTGTCTATGCTCGCCTTTCCTTCTTCCACTAAACGATCCCACATTCTTTCAGCATCATGGGATAGACTAATATCTGACCGTAACGGGACCCCATAAAGCATTTGCGTCACAGCATTCATTAATAAATAACGCCTTTTGCCTATTCCTTGGCGCTGATATGGTTTAAGCGTCTGTACCATTGCAACATATGGCTTATTTCTATAGTGCGGATTATCTGTTGTTAAATCTGTTCTAACCCTGCTATATCCCAAAACTTCTCCTTTATCATTCAGGTCTACAAAATATAAAACATCATCCACATCTTTCGTGAGACGACCAGGTTTTGCTTGTTTGATTATAAAAGTCTTTCCCTCTTGTCCATAACTAACTAAAAAATATTCACTTGGTCCATTTGCACCGCCCATATTTAAATCGATAGAAAGGTAACGATTTACAAAGTCTGGAATATCTTCTTCTCTAATTTTTCTTATATTTCCTCCTGAGAAATACTTTGAGAAAACATCTTTTTGGATGACTCCTGTATCTTTAGGCAGCTCCAAGCTTAAAGCAATACTTTTAAGATGCTCTATTGCTCCACTTGTGTAATTTCCACTTGAAACTCTTTGAATGCCTTGTGGAAGAGTTGCATCATCATTATGTAGCCTACTTAAAAAATTATCGCTAGCATTGCCAACGGCTAAATTTATTACTCTTGGGTCTTCTATATAATCGGTATTTTCGTCACCGATCATATAAACAGGACCTGTGTAGTCGCCTATAAAAGATAAAAGAGCCTGAACAGCTGGTGTTTTTGTTGTGAACTTTAAGGGTCTTACTACACTTGTTCCTCCTGTCAGTCTATCATCAAAAAAAAGGCTGCCCATTGGGGGCGCCTCCGGGTCGGCGACAAGAAACTTGCGAATCAACTCAATTACCTTATTATGGAAAGTGTCATCAACAAAAGTAGACCCATCGCTCCCTACTCCTTCTGCCCAAAGTCCAAGACTAAATTGTCTAAATGGATTAATCCAAATTCCATGTTGATACCCTGGGTATTTTGTTTTTGTTCTTTTCTCCATATTTTTATCTGAAGTTTTACTTATTAAATATCTTCCCTGTGTATTGTCTTGAAATTGTTTTCTTGCTGCATCATATAAGCCATCCCTTAAATGAGCAAAAAAATCTTTGTTTGATGGATCTAATACAATATCAATACCCTCTTCTGGAAAATGTATTGCTGCCATTTCGAAGATTAGAGGGCCTTTTATCCCGAACATTTCTGCAAATTGTAAAAGTGATGCAAGAGGCGTGTCTGAATGTAAGCCAACAAGAACTCCAGCTTCTTGAAGACTTTGGACACCTTGTCTCAAACCCTCCAAATTAGTTGGGAGATAATTAGGATTCAAAGCAACTCCATCTAAATCCATGAGTATGATTCCTTTACTTTTTCTAAGTTTTTCACTTAAGGGAGTATTTTCCACTATTTCCATGCCGAAATTATATCAACTTTGAAAATAGTCGTAAGCCCAGTAAGAATAGCTTGTTATCCCCTGCTTCTTCAAATAATCTTGTTTAGCTGCAGCAGAATTTTGGTCTTCAAACCAGACTACATGGGTTTCCTCTTGAGCAAAATTGTTTTGATCCAGCCCAAGATAATGGACAAAGTCGACTTCAGTCTCTTTAGTCTGGGGATCATGTAAAACTACGCAATTTTTGCTTGAGCATTGACTTAGGTATTGCTGTTGAATCTTCTGGTCACTAAGAGATTGTGCTGGTTTGATAGGATGTCTGTTGGAATCAACAATCCAATCGTAGCCATACATCCCAAAGATTACTGTCAGCTTATTTTTTGGGACAAGGCTGGAAAAATCATCAATCATAGTTTTAAGATCATATCCAAACTTTTCTCTACCTGCAAGGGGAAAATTTGGTCCTGGTTCGCCGCCACTTTTGGAAAAATCATAAGCCATAATCATTATCTCGTCACAGTTTTGACCAATCGTTTTTAAATCATAAGGTCTTTTTCTGTAAAAAGTATCACCATAAATAGTAACAGTAAATTTTAGATTACTTCCCTTTGCTTGATTGTAAAAAGATTGGACGAACTGATTAATTTCTCCTGGGACCTTATCGTTAAACAGACTGAAAAGCTCAAAGTCCAAAACTAAGCCGAAGAAGCCGTTTTGCTTGGCTATATCAATTGTCTGGCTGATGATTTTTTGCTGGGCTTTGTTATCTACCAAAACAGCATTATTAGTTTCGCTGTTGGTCATAGTTAGAGCTAAATATTTTTCCTTGTCCGCCGTCGCCTTGGCAAAGGCGGTCAAATTCTGATATCCTTGATCGTATTTGTTTATGCCCTTTGTTGCTGCGGTTATCCCAAAATAAATCACACGATCGTAGCTGCCAAGCTTGAGATTAGCCTGATCAATAGCCCAAGCGGGAACAAAAATAGATGTTGATACTTTGTTTGGAGGGGCTGTTTCTTGCGGTATAACAGTTGTTGAAGGAGTACGCGTAGAAACCATTGAGGTTGGCTCAGACGGGTGCTGTTTTTGCCTAATGAAATAAAAAAGGCTCGTGGCCAGAAAAAGTACCACGATCAACCACCCAATTTTTTTTCCCATCCTGATATTATAGAAGATTTTAGCGCTGCTTTGTATTAGCTTATTTTATTTTCCAGTAACAATATCCCTCCCCCAAAATCTCCAAGATTCCATCAACTCCTTTTGCAAAAATACCTGCTTTAAAAAGTTTACCTTGCGCATGCTCTTCTGTGTGGTAAACTACAAGGTATGGAGTCCTCAAGCGTTGAAAAACTGCACAAAATTCACCAACAATTTCCAGCCAAAAATGTAAATGTTATCCATAAATCTAAATTAACTGCGCTTGATAAACTGGCTCTTTTTGTCACTGAAAAAATTGGCACGCTGGGTTTCTTTTTTATCATTTTAATCTGGACTTTAGTTTGGCTGGGTTGGAATGTTTTTGCTCCCAAAAAGCTGCGTTTTGATCCTTATCCCGCCTTTGTTCTTTGGCTTTTTATCTCTAATCTTATTCAACTGCATCTTCTGCCTTTGATTATGATTGGCCAAAATATCCAGGGCAAACACGCCGAGCTGCGGGCAGAACATGATTTTGAAACCGATAAAAAAGCCGAACAAGAAATCAAATTGGTTTTACAACACCTGGAAAAACAGGAAAAAATGCTAGAGAAGCTTATTGAGCAGAAAAATAAAAAGAGGGTTGTTAGCTGAACAAAATTGTGCTGGCCAAAGTAGCAACTACCGCCACCAACCAAGCTATACTCACCATTAGAAAAGTCTTGTCCTCGCGCTTTTCTACCTCACGCAGCGATCTTCCCGCCAAAACAAAGCCAGATTTTACTCCTTGATAATAAACAACAACCACTGCACTGCGAACCTCGGGCTTTGGCTGCCAAGTAAGCCGATCCTCTCCAAATCTTCGAGTAAAGTCTAAAACCCCAGCTGGAATCTCAGGTGTCTGACCATCAAGTACAGCTGAGGAAACAAGCGGCGCACCGCTTTGACTATAAACGATAAGATAAGGTGCTAGACTGGTGGCAATATCTACCTTGTCCTTAGCAAACAGTGAAAACGGGTCGCTCCCTCGACTCAACTGGTTGGCCAGATCCTGGGCCATTTGGATCTGCGGGTCGTTGGCTGATTGTCTTAAATCCTGCTGCACAGCGGCATAAACCAATCCCGACATAATGGTAATAACTATCACTAAGCTAAACCAGTGTTTGAGAAGGTCATACAGATTTTTATATTTCCGATTCATACTACCATTGTAGCAAAAAAATAAATTGTCTATAATCAAATGATGCAAGAAGAAACTGCTGTTTTTGGGGGCGGTTGCTTCTGGTGCACAGAGGCAATTTTTACACGACTTAAAGGAGTGGAAATGGTTATTCCAGGCTATGCGGGCGGAAAAATGACCAACCCCTCCTACGAGGATGTATCAACCGATACAACCGGTCATGCTGAGGTGGTAAAAATAATTTTTGATCCAAAGGTTATTTCTTACGAAACACTTCTTGATGTTTTTTTCCATGTTCATGATCCAACCAGTTTAAATCGGCAAGGAGCTGATGTTGGAAAACAATATCGATCAGTTATCCTCTTCACCAGTGATGACCAAAAGAGGAAGGCGCAAGAGTCAAAACGAAAAATTCAAACTTCTGGCGAATTTAAAAATCCTCTTGTGACAGAAATAAAAGAATTAGACAAATTTTACGATGCAGAAACATACCATCAACAATATTTTGCGAAAAATCCTTCTGATCCTTACTGTAATTTTGTCATTGCACCTAAACTGCACAAAATTCTCGACCAATACAAGGATCTTTTGCAGTGATTTGTTTCAAGATGAGCCATATTCCACCCTTTAACCAAGGTAAAGTCATTGTCAAACAGAGGAATTTTCATGAAGTAAAATATATCAAGAAGCCTATAAGAGGGACTCACCAAAAATCTGCAAAGTTGCTCTAGTAATCAAATAGTTTCTCCTTGAACATCAAACTCTCCATCTATTTTTAGCCATATCGGTGATCCTTCTATCAGGGTGAAATTAGACCTATCAAGAGCTTCAAAAATAGCTTTCAACTCTTTATCGCTTAAGCCCCGCACAATTCTGTCTATTATTTTAGTATCAGTTTTATATCCATCTCTAAGTCGTATAATTATCTTTGCACATACCTCAGCTAAAAGCCTTCTTTTTGCTTCTTGATCATTTGCCTCAGTCTCTTTTAGTAGTTTTTTTAATGTCACATCTGGACTAGGTTCCGTCGTTTGATTTATTTCTGCCGATACTTCTGGTAAGCCTGATGGCCCAATCGGATTTATAACCCCTCTAAGTTTGTCAAAAAAAAAACGTATGTTCATGTCCTAATATCATAAAAACTATTACTCTCTCTTTTGCTTTCAGTTTTGGGTTAGGATCAATCAATGCTTTTAATCTAGGTCCAATTGCTTGTAATATATGCTCTTCTCTTTGTCTTTGAAAGGTTGCGTGAGTTTGAAACTCTCTTTCTATATTCTCTAATGTATCGTCATAGTCTGCCTCAAATAAGTCTGCGGCGGAAATAGCGTCTCCTGGAATTTGCGAAGCAAGCGGATTTTCATGCTCAATATCTACGAATAGTACCTTCTTGTGTGAGGCAAAAATCGCTTCTCCAAATGCAAGAGCAAAATCAGGATATCTATCTCTCTCTTGAACTACTTGCTTCCATCTTCTGTAAAGATCATAATCACCTCTTGCTATCCTATTTATCTCTCTCAAATATTCTTCTCTCCAGTTAAACTCTTCCGGTACGACTATATCGGCCGATCTGACATTATCAACAAATTTTTTATAATCTCCTAAATCCCGCCGTGTTCCATGTCTTGTAAAAAATATTTTAAAGATACATTTGGAGGAAGATAAATCGGTTGCTTATCTACTGGTTCAACTGGAGCTGTTAATTCAGGTTTCATGCTCAAAAGATAACAGAAGTGCTGCTTTTTGTCAAGTACTATGGGACTAAAGCAGGGGTGGAGAGAATCGAACTCCCGTTTTCGGTTTTGGAGACCGAAGTCCTACCACTAAACGACACCCCCAAAAGCTTATTAAATTATACAATTATTTCCTCGCCTTTATAACCAATCACGGACGGGACAAAGTAAGCTATTGCCCAAGTAACAACAATCGTCGCCAATCCTCCCGAAACAACAGCAAAAGGCGCACTGACGAATCCTGCAACTAGTCCAGCCTCAACTTCCCCCAGCTGCGGTCCACCCATAAAAAAGATTTGGTTAATAGACACCATTCTGCCGCGCAAATAATCAGGCGTTCTCAGCTGACGAATACTGTTGCGGATAACGGAACTGACCGCATCCCCTGCACCTGCTACCATCAAAAGAGCCAGTGACAAATAAAAAAGGCGCGAGAGACCAAACAGGGCTGAGGCTAGACCGTAGATCCCAACCGCAACCAGCAAGATTCTCCCTTGATTTTTGAAATGCCCGTAGGTCGAGGTGATAAGTCCAGCAACGATCGCACCCAAGGCGGGAGCAGCATACAAGAAACCCAATCCCTGCGCTCCTACTTTTAAGATGTCTTTGGCATAGATTGGCATCAACACTGTAGCTGAAGCAAAAAAGGTAGCAAAAAAGTCAAGCAGCATTGTCGAATAGATCATTGGCGATCTTCTAACATAGCGCAGTCCTTCAACTACAGATTTCCAATTAAAAGCGGTTCCTTGCTGCAGTTGGCGCTGCGGTAAATTGATCAACAAGATCGCGACAATAACAGCGATAAAGGATACTGCATTGATGATGTAAATACTACCGACACCAAAATAGGCAATCAGAAAACCACCTATTGCAGGACCCAAAACTATTGACGTTTGCCACATCGTGATGTTGAGGCCTGTTGCTTTGACAAATTCTTGCCTGGGGACAAGGTGTGGGACAACAGACTGTCTGGCAGGAGTATCAAAAACACTAGCCATTGCTGTTGCTGCGGTCATAGCATAAATAACTAAGGGACTTATATTGTGGGCATAGGTAGTAAAGGCCAAAACCAAAGCAGAAAGAGTCATTAGCAATTGGGCAATAAGCATGATCCATTTTCTGTTAAAAAGATCAGCGGTAATCCCCCCCAGCAAGGAAAAAACAACAACTGGTAGAAAGCGTGATAAACCAATAAAGCCCAAAGATATAGCTGAACCCGTCAATAGATAGACATGCCAGTTTATAGCAACTACCTGCATTTCACTACCCACTCTGGATATAAATAGCCCCAGCCAAAGTAGGCGAAAATTGCTGTGTCTTAGGACATAAAAAGGAGATTTTTGTGGCAACATATTTGCGTTCCCGGGGCGACTCGAACGCCCAACCAACAGATCCGCAATCTGTCGTTCTATCCAATTGAACTACGGGAACAAAGAGACAAGCAGCTTATATTTTACCACCCCGTCTAAGTCTTTGGAGCTTACGTTTTGTAAGAAGTCTTCCCAATTTTTCCAAAGGCAAAGAAATTAAAGAAGCCACTCCCATCACTAATTCAAACTCCCCATCAACAATATCTCTCGCCCGGTGTATTACTTCTTCGCCGAATGCTCTACCCGCCTCTTGCAGGTTCATATCTTACTAGATC
>Ga0209515_10005956_pt1 | contig 15503 bp, 19 predicted proteins | sample Subgroupgradi54m_FD_187454 | JGI IMG/M metagenome (GOLD analysis project Ga0209515, IMG submission 187454) | Subsurface groundwater microbial communities from S. Glens Falls, New York, USA - GMW60B uncontaminated upgradient, 5.4 m (SPAdes)... ...
GGAAGCGCAGGGGTTTAAGCGTTTGGTGGATGAGTTCCAGTTCACCCAGGAAACCGTGGCCGGGTCCATCGGCAAAGACCGCAGCACCGTGACCAATTTTCTGCGTTTACTGCGCCTGCCCGTGGAGATCCAGGAACAGGTCGCGGCCAGTACGATCTCCGTCGGACATGCCCGCGCGCTTTTGAGCATCGAAGACCCGAAGGTCCAAAAGGCGTTGGCCCAAAAAATTGTCGCTAAAAATCTTTCCGTGCGCCAGACCGAGGGCCTGGTCAGGCCCCATGGCGCACCGGCGTCGGGCAAGAAGAAGGCGAACAGATCCAAAGACCGCGACATCCAGATCCTCGAGGAGGAAATAAGCCGCATTTTGGGGACCAGGGTGATGGTCGAAGACCGCAAGAACAAGGGCAAGGTGGTCATCGAATATTATTCCCTCGATGATCTGGACCGTATTTTGGGGATCCTGCGCAAATAAAAGGAACGATCAAAGGGGAGATCTATGATCACAGGCATGACAGGTTTTGGGGCCAGTGAAGCGGCGGCGGGCAAGGTGAAGGCCTCCGTCGAGGTCAAGACCGTCAATCACCGGTATCTGGACGTGGCGTTCTATTTGCCGTCGGGATTTTCGTCGTTCGAGGAGAGGATCCACAAGATGGTGGCCAAAGGCATACGCCGGGGGCGGGTGACCGTGTCGGTCAAGATCATTGACAAGCCGCACATGATCATTCGGTTGAATCACGACGCGGTGACGCGCTACCGCGGTTTCGCCCGTCAGATCGCCAGGGAATTCAAAGTCAGCGACGGGCTGTCAGCCGCGGACATCCTGCGTTTGCCCGGGGTGGTGGAGACCAAGGAGATGTTCGTCGAGGCCCACACGCTCTGGCCGGCCGTCGAGAAGGGGCTTGCCAAAGCCGTGGCCGGGGTGGTGGCCATGCGCCGCCGCGAAGGCAAGGCCTTATGCGTGGACATCAGCGGCCAGCTCAAACGCATGCTCAAGCAGATCGTCTTGATCAAAGCGCGGTCGAACGCTCTTTTAAAAGAAAAGAAAAAAACTTTAAGTCGGGAAGAATTCACTTCTTATCAAAAGAGCAATGACATCAGCGAAGAATTGGCCAGGCTTACCCACTACATCGACGAGGCCAAGGTCCTTTTGAGACAAAGTGAAGGCGCGGGCAAGAAGATGGATTTCATCGCCCAGGAAATGCAAAGGGAGACCAACACCATCGGCTCGAAAGTGCAGGACAAGGAGGTTGCGGGGGCGGTGATCGCCTTGAAGAGCAAGGTGGAAAAGATCCGTGAGCAGGCCAACAATGTCGAATAAGGGCAGGATCGTCATCATCTCCGGCCCGTCGGGTTCAGGAAAGACCACGCTGCATAAACGCCTGCTGGACAGCCTTCGCCTGAAGGGCATCCTGGTCAAATCCATTTCCGCGACCACCAGGACCCCTCGTCCCGGCGAGAAACACGGCCGCGACTACCTGTTTTTGACTCCCGCCTTGTTCAAGCATAAAATACGCAGGGGACATTTTTTGGAGTGGCAGAAGGTCTTCGGCAATTATTACGGGACGCCCAGGCGTCAGGCGCTGGGGCTTTTGAACAAAGGGGCGCACGTGCTCTTGTGTATCGACGTCAAAGGCGCGGCCGTGGTGCGCAAGGAATTTCCCGACGCGCTCAATATTTTTATCAAAACTCCGTCGATGAAAGCGTTGCGCGACCGGCTGACCAGGCGCGCTTCCGAGACCCGTGAAACCCTGGCCGCGCGCCTCGCGGTGGCCCGCGCGGAACTCAAAGAAGTCGGCCATTATGATCATGTGGTGGTCAATGGACACTTGGGCCATGCGAGCCGTCAATTAGAGCGCATTGTTCGCCGTGAGTTGGGTGTGTAGTGCTTTGAGGGGGCTTCATTGATTGACAACACCCAAGGGCATAGTATACACTAAGGGTTCGAAATTTTAGTTTAACAGACAAAAGGGGAGCGTGCATGGCGTATCAACCGTTGGAAGAATTGTTGCCTAGAGCCGGATGGGGAGTTTATCGTTTGGTGCGTCTCGCGTCCAAGCGGGCGCTGGAGCTTTCCGAAACAGGCGCGGCCCTGATCGAAACATCCAGCAACCAGAAATTGGCCACCATTGCTTTGGAAGAGATCCGTGCCGGCAAGGTCGTGGACAAAGAGGTCGCCGAGGAAACGGAAAAAGCCGCCAAGTCCAAGAAAAGGTTCTGATGGTCCAAAAATCGAAGAGAGTTGTTTTGGGGGTTTGCGGCAGCATTGCCGCGTATAAAGCAGGGGACATCATCCGCCGTTTGCAGGAGAAGGGCTGCGGCGTCACGGTGGTCATGACCGCAGAGGCCGGGCAGTTCATTACACCCCTGACCTTGTCGGTCCTTTCCGGCAAAGAAGTTTACGGGGGCATGTTCGACGCTGATGGGTGGCGGATGGGACATATTGAGCTGTCTCGCCGGACCGATGTTTTGGTCATTGCGCCGGCCACGGCGAACATCATTGCCAAAATCGCGCATGGTTTCGCGGACGACCTTTTGTCCGCTTTGGCCATGACCGTGCGCGCGCCCATCCTGCTCGCGCCGGCCATGAACGACGATATGTATGCAAACACCATTGTTCAGGACAATTGCGATCAATTGAAGAAACAAGGTGTCCGGTTCATTGAACCGGTCAAAGGGAAATTGGCCTGCGGCAGCGAAGGGGTGGGTCACCTGGCCGACGTGGACGACATCATTGACGCTGTTTTAAAAATTTAGAATGAGCGACATCCCGCCTTTGGCGGGATGAAAAGGGGTTGTTAAGGGGAAAAACCTTTTCCCCTTAAAGCATGCTGAAGAGATTTGACGGAGGGGGTGTGACAGTCCCGCCTCCGGCGGGACGCCAGAAGGGGGAACCTATGGTTCCCCCTGATGGGGAATTCCGATTTCTCCGAAGAGATCTTTATACGTACAGAAATCGGAACGACGGCGACGTAGCCAAGTGGTAAGGCAGTGGTCTGCAAAACCACTATTCAGCGGTTCGATTCCGCTCGTCGCCTCCATATGTTTCACGGGGCGGGTGGTGGAATGGTATACACGTAGGACTTAAAATCCTATGGCCGTAAGGTCGTGAGGGTTCAAGTCCCTCCCCGCCCATAAATAACGAGCAATTCCTGCAGACGCATCTATTGAATTGCGACGGACTCGTAGCTCAGTTGGTTAGAGCGTCACGTTGACATCGTGAAGGTCACAAGTTCGAGCCTTGTCGAGTCCATTTGATTTTATGCAAGAACAAAAGCTCAAAGAATTGTATTGCGAACGCCGCCTATCCATGATGGAGGTGGCCAATGAGTTAAACGTTACGCATGCGAAAGTTTTTTATTGGCTTAAAAAATTTGATATTACCCGACGTTCCTGGAGAGATAGTGCCTATATTAAACAAAACCGTCAAGGCGACCCGTTTACCATTCCCGATAGATTTTCTTCCAGAGAGAAGGATCTCTTGGCCGCCGGACTGCTTTTATATTGGGCCGAGGGGAATAAAGGAAAAGATGCTATTCGGATAGCTAACTTAGACCACCGCATGTTGAAGGTTTTTTTGAATTTCCTGAGAGAAGTTTGCAAGGTTGATGACAAACGATTATTTTTATACGTTCGTGTTTATAAAGAATTTTCTTTAGAGGAAGCCCGGAAATATTGGTCCGATTTTTTGAATATTTCTCCCCAAAAGGTCTCCGTATATTCTCATACAGACACAAGAAGCAAAGAGAACAAGCAACGGTCGCAATATGGGATTGCAACTTTGGAATTTCATAACACGAAACTTAAGCGGTGGCTGGACACTTCCACGGAAGATTTGATTCAAAAATTATTAGAAAACAACGCCACCCCCGGCTGAGGAATTTTGTCGGGGGCACCATCAGACGGGCCCAGCGGTGTTTGTGTCGATTCGAACCGGCTTCGAATTACAAAGGATCCAAATATGGTAAAGAAAAAGAAGAAAATTAAGAAAAGAACGAATGTGGACATTTGGCTTGAGCGGGAAACTTCGCATATACGCAAGGCCCTTGAAAATGCCTCTCGTTATTTTGGACGCGGGGATGCGTTAACCGTGAACACACTGGAAGCTATTTATGGGGAAGAAAGCAGCTTTGGTATTCAGCTCAGGGATCGGGGCATGGAAGGCGCTGCCGGTCATTTTCATCTACAAAAAAACACGGCGGAGCGTTATGGCTTGACCGTTTCCGAAGAAAACGATCAACGTTTTAATATTGATTATGCATCTATAACATCCGCGCGGTATTTAAAAGATTTGGACCGGATGTTCAGCAAGCAGACGAAGCTGACAGAGGGCAGGATAACCGTTCCTATCACAAGCATTGTAGGGCGAAAGAAATTTGTTCTGGCGGCTTATAATCTTGGTGAAGGGAAGGTGGCTTACGCACAACAACTGGCCCAGCAGGCCGGAAAAGATCCAACAAATTGGGATGAGGTTAAGAAATTCTTAGAGGCAGCCGGCGAAACGCCAAAAGACGCTAAAGATGCCCGTAAATATGTCGAGGATGTTTTAAAAAATGAGGTTGAGTTTGCGAAGAAATCATCGGCAGATAAAAAGGTTAAAAATAAAAGGCCAGGAAAGCCAAATGGCCGCTGTACCAATGGGCATTGGATCACCAAGGACCACCACCACATTTTTATATGCGACTAAAACATATTGCCTTATCTCTAAGTGCCGTGCTTTTTTTGTGTGGCTTCACGTCAAACAAAGAGGCAGCAAAGATTTTTGGTAATATGACGTATTTTCTCGGAAATGAGAAGCACACGGAAGCAGTTACGTTAAAAAATGGCAAGTTTTTTAAGCGGTATTGCTGGGATATTTTTTATGATAATTGGTATGTTTACGGAGATTTTAACCACGATGGGTTAAAAGATGCGGCTGTGATTATCGTTGTCAATTATGGAGGCGGTAATACAAACGATTATATGTTGACATTCTTAATCAATGATGGCAAAAAATTGATTCATAGGGCCTCCCAATATCTGGACAACTGGGCAATTATTAATTCGATTAAAGAAAAGAATGGTAAGGTAATTGTCGATATGTATGTTCATCAGGAGGGGGACTGCAATGCGGGGCCAAGCAAGCGTGTGCGTAATGTCTATGAGTATTCCCCGGATGTTTTTGGTTTACGGAAAAAGAATAGTTGAGCGCTGCTACATCCTTTCTCGTCTACATCTACTCCAACTTCCCTCTTGACACGATTTAAAAATTTGGTAGGATGATTTACTAAATAAGTCAGTTTTTAACTTATTTAAGGGACCCAAGACATGTTTGCCATTGCTTTGATCATCTTTCGGGAAGTTTTAGAAATCGCGCTGATCCTCGGCGTGCTGATGGCCGCTACCCGGGGGCTTGCCAAACGCACCCAATGGGTGTGGGTGGGGTTTTTCGGGGGGATCGGGGGAGCGGCGCTCGTCGCATTTTCTGCCGACCGTATCTCTCAATCTTTCCAGGGCATGGGGCAGGAAGTGATGAACGCCGCCATTCTTTTGACGGCAGCCGCTTTGATTGGCTGGACAGTCCTGTGGATGGCCCGCCACGCCCGTGAGTTGACCAGGGAGTTCAAGGAGATCGGACAGGCGGTCATCAAAAGGGAAAAACCCATCTATACGCTGGCCGTGGTCGTCGGACTTTCCATCTTGAGGGAAGGTTCGGAGATCGTCATGTTCATCTACAGCGCTCTGGTCACGGGCGGCAAGGTGTTCGATTTGAGCGTCGGATTCTTCATCGGAGGCTGTGCCGGCGCGGTCCTCGGCCTCATCATTTATCACGGGCTCATGAAAGTTCCGACGAGGCAGATCTTCGGGGTGACCAGCTGGATGCTGATCCTGTTGACGGCAGGCATGGTGGCCCATGCTTTTGGTTATCTGACAGCGGCGGGGAAGGTGCCCGAGATCATTCCGGTCCTCTGGGACACGACGCGGATCATGTCCCAGGACAGTCTGGCGGGACGGGTGTTAAGCGTGCTGATGGGCTATACCGCGCGCCCATCGGGGATACAAATTTTAATGTATGGCCTGACCCTGCTGACCCTGGGGACTTTTTTAAAAATTTGCGGCCGGCCCCACTCGCCTAAGGCCGCAGCGTCCAACACCGCACACTGATCCACCGTAATCCGCCTCAACCCTTCGTCCGATGATTTATATATTCCCAAATAGCAGGGACCAGAGAGATGACGACGATGGCCAGGACAACCCAAGAAAAGTTCTTCGCGACAAAAGGAAGGTTCCCGAATAGATGACCGGCGCCCAATCCGACGCTGACCCACAGGACGCCGCCGGTGATGTTGTAAAGGGCAAAGCGGCGGTAGGGCATGGCCCCGACACCGGCCAAAAACGGGGCAAAAGTGCGGATGATGGGCACAAAACGCGCCAGGATGATCGTTTTATTGCCGTATTTCGCGTAGAATCTTTTGGTTTTTTCCATATGTTCATTGAATATTTTTGGGGCGCACCAGGCGCCGGTATAATAGTTGACGGCATCACCTAAAATTGCCCCCGCAGTCAGAAGCACCCATAGAAGATCCATGCGCAAAATACCTTTGGCAGACAAGGCCCCCAGCGCGAACAAAAGAGAATCACCCGGCAACAGCGGCAGGACCACGAGCCCTGTTTCGCAAAAGATGATCAAAAAAAGCAGGACGTAGGTCCAGAGCCCCCAGGCAGCGGCGATGGCGCCGATGTGGCTGTCCAAATGGATAAAAAAATCCAGGCATTGTTTGATGATATCCATAAATTCCTTTATAATGATCAAAAGAATCATAACCAAAGGAGGGCAGGTATGCCATTGAAAAAATCATTATTATCCGTTTTTGTTCTGGTATTGGCCGGTCCGGCGGTATTCGCCCAGGAAACTTCTGGGACAGCATCTTCTGACGGGGCCCGTCAGGAGATCAAAGCGGACCAACAGGTGTTAAAACAGGAACGGCAGGAATTGAAAGCAGACCGCGGCCAGGCTATGGAAGAGCGTAAAGCCAGACGGGAGCAGCGGCTTAAAGAACGTCCGGCAGGTGCCAGAGACAGGATCACAGATCGCCGCGACCGTCGTGAAGACAGGCGCGACTTCCGGAAAGATGTGCGTGATCGCCGGGGAGACCGTCGCGACAAGCGCGAGGACAGGCGTGACCGGCGCGAGACCCGCAGGGATCATCGCCGGAAATGAAAAAATTTAAATACATCGTCATCCTTCTTGTTGTGCTTACGGCGGGCGCCTGGTTGGCGCACCGTTTTTACGAGCAGAAGGTCCTGCAGGAGATCATTGCCCGCCTTGAGGCGGACTCGCGCGCGGCCGAAGTTCTGGTGGTCGGGGTCAACTATAACGAGGAGCTGAAAAAGAATTTTACGACGATCAAGTTTTTGGAATATGACACCCACGATCGGCCGCTTGCGCCCAGGTATTTTATTTTTCCCGGCAATGTCATCCAATTCCAGTCTCTGGTCGTGCGTTTCGACGACCGTTTCGTGGCCGCGGGGGACGCTTTAAAAGGAAAAAGTGTGTACCTTTTTTGGAAGGCCTTCATGCTCGACGCTGAAAAGACCAAAGAATACCCGATCACGTATTTGAATGAAATTCCCGGCGGATATAAAATTGTGGACAAAAGCGGCGCGGTTGAACAAAGGTTTTGGCGGCGTTTTTGGGATTACGCGTTCGACAAAGAGGCCGCACACAAGGCAGGCATCAAGAACGTGCAGATCGAGGCACCGGGGGCCGTTTTTATCCCGGGATATTTTTATACCATCAAGATCGAACACGACGGTGGCTTGCGCATTGACACAAAGCCCCTGCCGGACATTGTCAGGGGAGAGCGCGTCCTTTAGCCCGCAACGCTTGATCGACCATCCGCAGGACCTGTTGGACGTTTTGGTCCTCGGGATCCGACTGCGCCACGACCTCAAGATATCTTTTCGCCTCCTTGAGATCCCCCAATTGAAAATACAATTGCGCCAGGCCCCGGTAAGAGAAAATGAACCGCGGGTCCAGGGCAATGGCTTTTTTGAAATTTTCAAGGGCCAGCGCCGTGCGCCCGGTGTCCCTATACGTTCCGGCGATATTGTGATAGGCCACGGGATTTTTTGGGTCCAGGGCAATGGCTTTAAGGTAGGTTGCCTCGGCCTTGTCGTGAATGCCTTTGTTGGCGTATTCCATCCCCAGATTATTAATGACACGGTAGCTGTTCGGCGCCGTTTTGATCAGTTTTTCATAAAATATGATGGACGTCCGCCAATCGAGATTACGGCGCAGGTTCATGCCGATAAAAATAATGAGGACCAGCACAAGGATTTTCAGGAGCGTCGGCCCCAAATTTTTTCGGCGTCCCCATTCCATGGCCGCGTCCACGATGATCAACAGCGCGCCGATCATGGGCAGGTATAAAAAATGTTCATACAAGACAGCGTTGATGGGCACAAGCACGTTGGATGCGGGGGCGATGGCGATGAAAAACCAGCCGACCCCGTAACTGACCAAGGGCTTTTTTTGCCACAACCGTAACCCCGCCCAGAGCATCCCCGCCACCAGAAATCCGCCGAAAAGAACGTCGGGCTCGAATAAGGATTGGGCCCAGGGCAGCTGCCGCTCGACGCGCAGGTCATGGGGGAAAAACAAAAATCCGGCATATTGGCTCATGGCTTTAAAGAAGGTCAACAGCCGCAAGCCAATGTCCGTCGTGAACGCGTTGTCCGCGTTGTAAAAGTTAAAACTGTTTGAGAAGTTCAGGACCGTGGCGCGCAAAACAACATAGACGACGGCAAGCGCCAAAAAAGGCCAGCACGCTGCCAAAGTCCGCGCCAAACGCTTGGGAAAAGGACCGCTGTTTAAAAGCAGGAAGTCGGTGAAAGGAACAAGCGCGGCCAGAACAAAACCGGTTTCTTTGGACATAATCCCCAAAGGGAGCATGAGGATGCTCAGGTAATAGGGCGGGCTCAAAAGCGCGTTGATCTTTGACTGGCGGAATCGGGCGTAAAGGATAAGGCCGCCGAGAATGAAGATCGAGGCCAGGGGATCGCCCAGACTGTTGACGTAGACAACGGCTTCGTTATGTACCGGATGGGCGACAAAAAGCGCGGCCGTGATCAGCGAAAGCGCCCGGCGTCCGAAGAGTCGGTTTAACAGAAAATACAGCGCGATGCCGGCACCGATATGCGCCCCAAGGTTGACGGCGTGCCATCCGTACACCCAATTCTGCCACCAATGCCATTCGGCCGCAAAGACGGTCAACAGCAGCGGACGCCAGTAATTGCTGACCAGATAAGAGCCGGCCACCAGGTTTTGGGTGAAGAATTCGGGGGAATGGCGCCAGTCCTTGATGAACCTGTTCTTGAGGATGAAATCGTCGTCGTCCCAGAACATGGCGTTGGGCAGGCAGTTGATGTAGGCGCACACGCCGACGAGGACCAGAAGGGCCACGGCAAGGATGGTGAACGTGCGGGGGTTGTTGATTTTCATCGGCCATTTATTTTACTGCAAAACGGTAATTTTTATACCGTAAAATGGGCAAATCGTGATATATTTAAAAACTACATGAAGATCCACGAATATCAAGCCAGACATTTATTCGCCGAATACGGCATTCCCATTGCTGTCGGGGACGTTGCCGCCACGCCGCAGGAGGCCCTGGCCATTGCCCGCAAGATCGGATTTCCCGTCGTGATCAAGGCCCAGGTCCTGGTCGGCGGCCGGGGCAAGGCCGGCGGCGTGAAGGTCGTTGCCGATGAGGCGTCTTTGGTCCAGGAATTCAACCGCATAAAAAATTTGACCATCAAAGGTTACAGCGTTGACCGTCTGCTGGTGGCCAAAGCCATTGACATCCAAAAAGAGTATTATGTCGCGGTGACCATCGACAATGTCAGAGGCGATGTGGTCATCATTGCTTCGGCCGACGGCGGGGTGGACATTGAAGAGACCGCCAGGACCGATCCCGAGAAAATATTGAAATTTTACGCGCAGGGGCAAAAGACCCTGGATGAATCCCGCTGGGCCTTGGTCGCGGCGCAATTGTTTTCCGACGTCCGCCTTCAGCAAAGCGCCACCGTGATCATTGCCAAACTTTTGAAACTTTTCTTTGAAAAGGACTGCTCGCTGGCGGAGATCAACCCGTTTGTTATCAACAGCGACGGCAATTGGATGGCCGCGGATGCCAAGATCATCATTGATGATAACGCGCTTTTCCGCCAGGAAAAGATCCGCGGCCTGCGCGATCTCCAATACGACGACGCGGACGAGATGGAGGCCAAGGAAAAGGGTTTGAGTTTTGTTAAACTGGAAGGCAACGTGGGGTGTATCGTCAACGGCGCGGGCCTGGCCATGGGCACCATGGACGCCATCAAACTTTTAGGCGGACAGCCGGCCAATTTCCTTGACGTCGGCGGCAGTTCCAATCCCGAAAAGGTCTTGAGCGCGTTTAAGATCATCCTGCGCAACAAAGACGTCAAGGTCATCCTGATGAATATTTTCGGCGGCATCACCCGCTGCGACGACATCGCCAACGGCATTTTGGCCGCGCGCCGCCAGATCAAAATTCCCGTGCCTTTGGTCGTGCGCTTGACCGGCACCAATGAGCGCGAGGCCAGGGAGATATTGAGCAAGTCAGGGCTGAACCCATTCACGTCCATGCGTCAGGCGGTGACCGAAGCCGTGAGATTGGCAAAATAAAATATGAGCATTCTGGTTGACCAAAATACGAAGGTCATTGTCCAGGGCATCACCGGCCGTGACGGTTCTTTCCATGCCAAACAAATGCTGGAATACGCCACCAGGGTCGTCGGAGGCGTGACTCCCGGCAAAGGCGGCCAGGATGTGCAGGGCATTCCGGTCTTTGATTCTGTTCAAGAGGCCAAAAATAAGACCGGCTGTGATGCGGCGGTCATTTACGTACCGGCCAAATTCGCCAAAGACGCCATGCTCGAGGACATTGCCGCGGGCATTGATCTGATCATTTGCATTACGGAAGGGATCCCAGTCTTAGATATGGTGGAGGTCAAACAGGCCTTGGCCGCCAGCCGTTCGCGCTTGATCGGCCCCAACTGCCCCGGGCTTATCTCGCCGGGGAAATGCAAGATCGGCATTATGCCCGGGCACATCCACAAGCCGGGCAATGTCGGGGTCGTGTCGCGCAGCGGCACCTTGACCTATGAAGTTGTTTTCAACCTTTCCGCCAATGACATGGGCCAGAGCACCTGTGTCGGCTTAGGGGGAGATCCCATCATCGGCACGCGTTTCGTGGAGGCGCTCAAGATGTTCCAGGAAGACCCGGACACCAACGCCATCGTCATGGTCGGCGAGATCGGCGGTGGGGACGAACAAACGGCCGCGCAGTTCATCAGAGACCATGTCACCAAACCGGTGGTGGCCTTTATCGCCGGGCGCACCGCGCCCGCGGGCAAGCGCATGGGCCATGCCGGCGCCATCATTTCTTCCGGCGATAGCACGGCCGAGGCCAAGATGCAGATGCTCAAAGACGCCGGCGTTACCGTTATTGATTTCCCCGACGAAATCCCCCAGGCCCTCGCGGCGGTATGATCAGAGTATGAAGAAACTTAAAAACATTTTCATTTCCGCCATCCACCAGAACGCGGGCAAGACCACCCTGGCGCTGGGACTGTACAAAAATTTCCAGGAACGCAAGATCCGCACCGCGTTCATGAAACCCGTCGGCCAGGAAACCGTGACGTTCGGCGCCGGGCCGGTGGACAAGGATTCCTACCTCATCGGCGAGGTCTATCACTGCACCAAGCGCATCAATGACATGAGCCCGGTCACCGTGGGCCGCGGCTACACCGAGAAATACATCCTCAATCCCCAGAAGGAGGTCCTTCAGGAAAAAATCTTAAGGTCGTTCCGTACTTTGACCAAAGGCAAGGATGCCATCATCGTTGAGGGGACCGGCCACGCGGGAGTGGGGGCGGTCATTGACTGTTCCAACGCGGACGTGGCCTCGATCCTTGGCTCCAACGTCATCATCGTGTCCCAGGGCGGCATCGGCCGCAGCATTGACGAGATCATGCTCAACAAGGCCCTCTTTGACCTGCGCGGGGTCCCGATCCTGGGCGTTGTCGTCAACAAGGTCATGCCGGAAAAACTGGAAAAGATCAAAAACATCGTCGGCAAGGGCCTGGCCAATAAGGGCATACGGCTTTTGGGCGTCATCCCGGAAACAGCACTTCTTAGCACGCCCACGGTCGAGCAGATCAAGGAGCGCCTGGACCTGAAAGTTTTTTCCGGCGGGGAGAACTTGCAGGGCCGCGTTTATGGCGCCATTGCCGCGGCCATTGAAAGCCTCACCTCCAAGATCCAGAAGACGGACAAGGACAAGATCCATGAAGCCCACCGCTTGGTCAAAGATTATGTCAACGTGGACATGATCCTTGAAAATTTATAAATTCTTGACTATTCGTTCGTTATTATTTAAATTAATCAAGTGATAGAGTATGTTGCAATCATATTCGCTTTCCTATGCGCGCTGGCCATCGCGGCGCTTTTGCTGACCTTACCAAAACTTCTTAGCCCTAAAGTCCCCAGTGAAGCGAAATCAAAGCCCTTTGAATGCGGCATGGAGCCATTTGCCTTGCCCGGCGGGAACATGCCCGTGCATTTCTATATTGTGGCGATGCTTTTTATTGTGTTTGACGTTGAGCTGGTCTTTCTTTTTCCCTGGGCCGTGCTGTTTCGGGAATTGGGTGTTTTTGGGTTGACGGAGATGGCTGTTTTCCTGGGGTTTGTGGCCCTGGGTTTCTGGTATGTTTGGAAAAAAAAGGCGTTAGAGTGGGGGTGATCGCATGTCTTTCTTAAGTTCCCCGACCGGTTTTCTGACTTCGAAGATCAAAGACGCCCTGGGCTGGGCGCGCAAGTATTCCATTTTCCAATACCCGTTCGTCACGGCCTGTTGCGGCATGGAGTATATGTCCACCGCCGCCTCCCACTATGATGTGGACCGTTTCGGCGCGGGTTTTCCGCGTTTTTCCCCCCGGCAATCGGACGTCCTTTTTGTCGTCGGGACGATCAGCCACAAAATGGCCCCGGTCTTAAAGACCATTCATGACCAGATGTGCGAACCGAAATGGGTGGTGGCCTTTGGGGTCTGCACGTGCACCGGAGGGTTTTACGATAATTACGCGACCGTCATGGGCATTGACACCATCATTCCCGTGGATATTTATATCCCCGGCTGTCCCCCTCGTCCGGAGAACGTCATTGATGGCTTGATGAAACTCCAGGAGAAGATCCAAAAAGGAGAGCAATCCAGGACTTTGTATGACCCGCGCACCAAAACAGGCCGGCCCGCCGAATTGCAACAGGGATATTCCATTGAGCAGCACATCAAACACATAGAATCCGCATCATGACGCCCCTACAAAGAGTCCAGGAACGATTTTCACAGGAGGTCATGGAGGCCCATGCTTTCAGGGGGGATGAAACGCTTGTCATCCGTCCCGGCGCCTTATTGGCCGTTGCCAAATTTTTAAAAGAAACGCCGGAATTGGATTTCAATGTCCTGATGGACCTGACAGCGGTTGATTATTTGTTTTTTGCCGGCGGAAGGGTCCAAAAAGAATTCCGCTTTGAAGTCGTTTATCATTTTTATTCCCTCAAACACAATCACCGGCTCCGCCTCAAGGTCCCTGTCGACGAGAAAGATCCCGAGGTGGATACGCTCAACGACCTTTGGCCGAGCGCCAATTGGTATGAGCGGGAAGTGTGGGACATGTTCGGCATTCAATTCAAAGGCCACCCGAATTTAAAGCGGATCCTGATGTATGAAGAATTCCAGGGGCATGCCCTGCGCAAGGATTATCCGTTCAATAAACGCCAACCGTTGATCGGACCGCAGAACTGATGGCAACCCAGACGCGCAACATGTTGTTGAACGTAGGCCCTTCGCACCCGGCGATGCACGGCGTCATCCGCCTTGTCATGGAGCTGGAAGGCGAGAAGATCAAAGGCGTGGATGTTGAGATCGGGTATCTGCACCGGGCCTTTGAGAAAATGTGCGAAACGGTCATGTATGCCCAGTGCTTTCCTTACACGGACCGGCTGAATTACGTTTCTCCGCTCATCAATAACGTCGGTTTCGCGATGACCGTCGAGAAATTGCTGGGCATCGATGTCCCGGAACGCGCGAAATACATCCGGGTCATCATGAGCGAGATCTCGCGCGTCACCGACCATCTGACCTGCATCGGCGCCACGGCCATGGAATTGGGGGCCATGTCGGTGTTCCTGTACATGATCAAGGCCCGTGAATATTTGTATGAACTGGTCGAAGAGATCACCGGTGCCCGGCTGACCATTTCTTATGTGCGCATCGGCGGGGTCAAGGCCGATTTGACACCAGGGTTTACCGATCAATGTTTCCAGAAAATTGCTGATGTCCGCAAAGTCCTGATCGAGGCGGATGAGTTATTGACCCGCAACCGCATTTTTTTTGACCGCATGAAGGGCATCGGGACGATCTGTGCCGAAGATGCGATCGCCTACGGGATCACCGGCCCATTCTTAAGGTCGACGGGCGTTGCCTATGATGTCCGCAAGGCCAACCCTTATCTCATTTATGATCGCTTGGATTTTGAAGTTCCCACCGGGACCACGGGGGACAATCTGGACCGTTATTTTGTCCGCATGGCGGAGATGGAGCAATCCTTAAGGATGATCGAGCAATGCTTCCAACAGATCCCCGACGGGGCCATTTCCGGTGAGTTGACGGGTTGCGTGATCCCTGCCGCCCAGATGGTTGACCGCGCCAAGATGGGACAGACCGAAGATTTGATCGAAGATGAGGTTGATCTGGACCCCACCTTGCAAGGCGGGACAAAAAGGTACCATGAGGCGATCAACGCGGATCAAAAAGACGTTGTGCTGCCTGCCAAAGAAAACACCTACGGCAATATTGAAGGATTAATGAACCACTTTAAGTTGGTCATGTATGGCCACGGGATCCGTCCTCCCGTCGGAGAAGTTTATTTCCCCGTTGAAGGGGCCAATGGAGAATTAGGGTTTTATATTGTCAGTGACGGCAGGGACCTTCCTTGGAGGGTGCGCGTCCATCCGCCGTGTTTTCCCATCATGGCCGCGTTGCCCAAATGTTTGGTCGGGGACATGATGGCGGACCTGGTCCCCACATTCGGGTCCGTCAACATGATCGCGGGCGAGCTGGATCGATAAAATGTTCACCACAGATCTGTTACGACAATTGGACAAGATCGCAAGTCCGTATGAGCAAAAACAGGCCGCGCTTTTGCCTGTGCTGCACGCGGTCCAGGAGAAAGAGGGGCTGATCTCCCCGGAGTCGGAAGCGGACGTTGCCCAATATTTGGGCATTCCCGTGGTCCACGTCCATGAAGCGGTTTCCTTTTACCATTTGTTCCATCAAACAAAAAAAGGCAAATGCCATTTTTCGGTCTGCCAGACCATGTCCTGTGCCTTGCTGGGAGGCGAGGACATTATTGAGCATCTTAAAACGCGCCTGGGGATC
>Ga0209515_10005959_pt1 | contig 15496 bp, 11 predicted proteins | sample Subgroupgradi54m_FD_187454 | JGI IMG/M metagenome (GOLD analysis project Ga0209515, IMG submission 187454) | Subsurface groundwater microbial communities from S. Glens Falls, New York, USA - GMW60B uncontaminated upgradient, 5.4 m (SPAdes)... ...
GTTACTTTCCCCACGGCGACTATCAGTGGATGAATAAAAAGTGCAGGTGCGCAAATAATAGTCTTTGCGCGAGTAATTTTTCGAGTAGTTTTTTTTAATTCGACAATAATCTTCTTTGCCTCCGCAAACGTTGTCGGATACATCTTCCAATTTCCAATGATAAATTTCATCCCACTATTATAACAGAAATATTTCTCTAAATCTTAATCGTGGTTGGCGTCAAAAAATGTATCATTTTTTGGTACGGCGCGAAGCGCGGTAATGAAGTTTATTCCGATAAACTTTTTTATCAGAAAGAGTTATATTTCGTCCCAAGAAACGATTTGATACTGAGCAGTGGTCAGAGGAAAAGAAGGTGGTGGGCCATAAAGGAGATATGTGTCATAAGTAACATTTCTTGTACAATATCCGCTGCTACGCTGTGTGCCGTCGGGGCAACCAAAGGCAGAGCCCGACCATGCAAAGCCATACTGCAAGTTTGTTGCGAGCATTCCATAAAGCGTGATGGTACTTCGCGCATAAGAAGCTCCACAACCTGAAGCGTAGTAATACCTTCCAATTCTTCCATTCTGCGCGACGAGCGCAGCATCAATCTCGAGCGTATTGGCACTTCCCAATCCTGCATTAATGTTATTTTGTGAAATAAGTGAAATCACGTCTCGTCCATCATAGTTCGTGTAAAGCAAATTGCTGTTCACCGTAACTGACTTCCATGTTGCAGAATTTGAAGGGAATGTTCCTGCAGCAATAGTCAACCGTGCAGTGTTAATGATCCCGTCAATCCACAGATGATCCTCAACAAAAATAAGTCCATTTGCAGGAAAAGCAACATTGCTCGCAACAAGCGTCTGCGTGTTGACTGTCCATGTCCCCCATCCTGTTTCGGGGATAACGTTTGTGCATGACCCACCTGGAGTGGTGAGTGTATTGACACGATAAATATCAAACACATCGGTGTTCTTGAGCACAATATGGTACCCCTGTGCACCCGATGCGGCATAATATAGTCCACCCGCTTGCGCATCAGTTTTTATTTGCGCAAGATCAGCGGTCATGCCAGCAAAGTCAATCGCGGGAACAGAAATTTGTCGCCCCGCAACAAACACATCAGGACGAGGAGGGAGTGCGGTATTTGGTAGTGGATCAACTGTTGTGTCATGCGTATGCACTGCCCATTCATTTCCACCACTATGCGTTGGATCATCAAAGTTTGTCAGTGCGCTCGTGACAATATTATGTGCCAACCCATCAAAACGGATCCCCCCATTTGAATGAATCGGTCCAAAGACCTCCGTACCAGCACCAAAGTTCATAAAAGAATTTGCCGCAAAAGCATATTTCGCAAGTGAGGGTTTTGCAAATTTAACCTGAAGCGTGCGTGTGGTTGTGGTGCCCACAAGGGATTTCCCCGATGATACCACCGTCACCATTGTGGACCCTGATGCAGGCGGGGTAATGGTGAGTGTATACGTACCGAGTTTCGTTCCTGCCTTATCAAAAAAATCATGCACATAAGGACCAGCTGCGCCTGTGCCATCCTGATAATCAGTCGCTGCGTGTGCAAGATGCCAGCGATAATAATCAATACCTGCCTCAGCAATCTCAATCGCCTGCTCGCGATATTCTGATTGTCGCGCGGTGCGCACCGCGAGATTTGCCCATCGCACAAAACCCGAGGTAATAATAATTCCAATCGTCATAAATGCAATGACTTGGATAAGTATTCCTCCGCGAGTGAGTCGTCCAAAAAAATTTTGCAAAGATTGTTTCATGCTCTTTATCATACCTCGCTAATAGTTATCCTTCAAATTGCGAATCATTATTTGTGTCGTATAAATTTGAAATACTGGAGAACGTGCAGCATTGGGATCAACAGGGAGAGTTAATTTGACCAAGCGAATGTCGGGAATATTAATGGGCACCGCAAGTGGCGTCGTCGAAGAAGTGCCGTTGTAGGTCTTATCGTAATAGGTGAAAATTGCAGTTGAAGTAGCGTAGCGAATATCATTGACCACGGTGCTGATTTTTTCATTTGTCGTGGTTGCGTAAGTCGTCCCCGTTGGTTTTGTTACCCCCCTTTTGATAACACGTATTGAGGTGGTGCCGGTGCTCGTCGCGAGAAAATAACGGATACGCTCGGTGTCTGTCGCATTATCAATATTCGCATAAAAGACAATCGATGAAGTTCCCGCAGACTCAATATTGTATGAACCATTTGCAGAGACAACCGAGGAGCGCAGTTCTGACGCAAAGGTCGTCATTGTTTTGCGGACTTGGCGCTGTGAGACGAGGGTGGTTTGGAGCACCTTCGTCGTGGTAATAATATTTCGCTCAAAAGCAATAATCCCCCCAGTAATTAAACCGAGGATGCCGATACAAATAACAATCTCAAGAATAGTAAGTCCGCTTACTTTACTTTTTTTATACTGCAAAAAACGCATACGTGTATTATACCTCACACGGTGCTCACGTGGTATCTATGGTCCAAGGATGATTGGCTTCTCCTGCCACGACCCCGCAGTGACATTGACCGCATCCGTCGAAGTTGAGTAGCCCACTTTTGCAACAGTAATATTGTATGACCCCGTGGGAAGACTTTGAAAAAGCACTTGCCCCGGAGGAACACACGATGAAGTGAAGGTGAACTGCGTGTCGGTGACACTTGGGGTCTTTGTTGATGAGGCGGTGTCAAGATACATTTTATAGCGCAAAAAGCGATTACCGTTATTTGTTGCCGCAATATCGGTGAGCGTGCTGGTGTAGTAGGTTCCTGCGGTTCCATCGGGGCCAAGGTACGTCCACGAAGAACTTGTTGAGTTATTTGTGGCAAGCTGGAAACGTGCAGTAGTTGTCCCCGGGACAGGCTGGTTTGTGGGATTTGAAGTGAATTGATAGAAATTACTTATTGAACCCGTATCAAATGAAGAAGACTCGAGCACTCCCGATGGGGGGTAGACACCGAGGAAGCTTTGGAGGCGTACCGACCCAGGAAGTCCAGTCGCATCAATATTTGCGTCACTCGAGCTATATTTTGTTGGATCAATAAAATCGCCTTGCCCTTGCCCTCCCGACCAGTCGGTTTGACTCAAAAATCCGCGTCCCGTGATTTGTGTCGTTGTCGCACCCGCGGAATTAATTGAAACGGTGGCACCTGAAACAGGAAGTCCGGTGACCGAATCTTTTACCGTAATCAAAAGTGTGGGAGGAAGCTTGGGTTCCATAATGAGCTGAATATTTTGTGTCGCACCAGGAACAACCTGCACTGGTGAGAGCGGCACGATTCCCGCAAGCTCATAAGATGAACTCGATGCGGTAATGGTGTAATTGTCCCATTCCATATTATTCAATGTCATTACCCCCGAAGCGCCCGTCGAAAACCATTTCTTATATTTGTATACAGGCTCATTGCCGATAAGTTTTGCGCCAACAAACTGTGTTCCAATGTTGGGCACCACTGTACAAGATGGGGTTACACTGCTCACGTTGAGGGTTGCAACAGCATCAATAGGGAACGTAAGTTGTGTCACGGTCTGTGCTGCGACGGTTGCGTATGGCTTTACCGGACTTGTTGTTGTCGGACCGGCTGAAGAGTAGGTCTGTTCTGTTGAGTATCCTGCCTTTGACACCGTAATTTGATATGCCTGATTTCCTGGTGGGGCATCAATAATCTGGAGCATTCCTGAAGTTGAAGTCACATCATAAATATCAATCGGTGTGGTCGTAGGATAATAGATATGCACCAACGCATTTTGAATAGGAAGCCCACTTGAATCAATCGCTTTTACAAAGAGTGCGCCGTTGGTAGACGAACCCTCGAGGTCTTTTGGTGCGATGGTTGTCGTCATTATCATGGGGCGGAACATATTGCAGGTAATACAGGCAATATCAATCTCAACGAGTTTGTTGTCCGCTGGCGAAAGGTCGTTTGGTGTCCCCGCGATGGTTCCATCAAAAGGAAGATCAATATCGCGGACGGTCGTCGTTGCAATAAATTTCATTCCTGAACGCGTTAGTGTTTGTACGGGGATAAGCGAACCCGCAGGGATTCCTCCAACTGTTCCAATGTTTGAATAAGGTAAATTACGCGCAATTTCAAACTGCTCATCAACAAGGGCGCTTGCATCGACACGCGCCTGTGCCGTACGCACGGTTTTAATGACCCGTTCAAATGTCGTATAAATCGACATCGCAACAAAAGCAAAGATGGTTGCACCAATCACGGTCTCGATGAAGCTGAGCCCCGACTGCATCGTGCGTGGACCATGTCGATGATATTTTTTTTGTTGAAAAAAGAATTGCATAAGAAATGCGCACACGATTACTTCACGCTATCCATCAATGAGTACATTGGCGTAATCATTGCAATTGCAAAGATGCCGACAAAAATCGCAATGACCACCATGAGCATTGGCTCAATAAGCTTCGACATATCTGCAGTTGCCTGATCGACTTCCTCTTCATAATACACGGCAATTTTATAAAGCATGTCGGAGAGACTTCCCGTCTCCTCGCCCACCTCCATCATGTCCCCCACCATAATAGGATAAATTTCGGGATGTTCAATAAAGACTGCCGAGAGCGGCGTTCCTTTTTGAATATTTTCTTTTCCTTTTTCAAGTGTTTCTTTATAAAAAATATTCGACACCACGTCTTGCGTAATTTCAATTGCACGAATAATATCGACACCTGCAGAAATAAGCGAAGAGAGTGTGCGTGTCACCATTGCCGAGTTATATTCTTTGACGAGTTTTCCAAAAACAGGAACACGCATTGAGAGCCATGCGAGTATGCGGTCGCCAAATACTGTTCCCTTAAACCACCACACCCCCGCAACAACAAGCACGAGTCCGAGAATGGCAAACATAAAATCATTTTGCAAGAAATCACTGATGGCAATCACTGCGGCCGTAAGTGGCGGAAGTTTCATTCCTACTTCCTTAAATGATGACGCAAGCCCTGGCACCACATAAAGCATCATGAGTACACCAACACCGACCATCACACTGAGCACCACCGCAGGATACATCATTGCGCCCTTCACTTTTTTCTTGAGCGTGTAGGTCTTTTCCATTTGTCCACCAACCGTGTTGAGTGCTTCGACAAGTCCTCCTGACTCTTCACCTGCATGCACCATTGAGATAAACACCGGTGGGAAAATATCAGGAAATTTTGCGAGCGCATCAGAAAACGAGGAACCCTTATTGATATCTTCAATAATCGAACGGAGTACCGAACGCATTTTGGGATTTTGTGTTTGCTTTAAAATAATCTGTATCGCACGCGAGAGTGGAAGTCCTGCCTTGATCATCGTTGCCAAATTGCGCGCGAAGAGAATTTTTTGTCGGAGATCAACCTTTGAAAGAAAGGCGTTGATCTTGTCCATATTAAATGCACCTGCGCCCGCTTCACTCGCCGTCAACAAAAGCTTGCCATCTGATTTTAAATTACGCGCAAGCTCAAACTTGTCCGCCGCCTCGGCAGTTCCCTCCATCTCCGTCCCCGAAGAAAGTATTTGCGCTTTATATGTATATTTGGGCATACCTCACTCTATTATATAGAAAGAAAAGCAAACTGCGAAGCGTTGATTGGTAAATAGTTTGTGGCGGCATAGACCAAAGTACTCTCATCCTGTTGAGAAAATTAAATTCCGCGCTCAGGATATGGGCGCTTAAAATACTGGTACTAAAAATTTTGCGTATTCATCAACCGCTGATCCATTTCCATGTAATTCTCAATTTCACTAGATTTTATTGCATCGTTGTGTTTGTATCTGCCAATTTCATAAGTTCTTTTTGGTCCGAAATCATATATTTGAGAAAAAGTAAGTACATATTTTTCTTCATGGGGCTGAATAATACTCCTGTCATTTACGTAAGGGGAGCCAGTATTAAACCTGCTCCCTTGACTAAATACTATCGAACCATCAGATTCGAATGAATAGCTTCTGTTAAATCTACACTTCACGCTTTCTTTAAATAAAGGGCATTCAACAATGAGGAGATTTTTATTAGGAAAATATATTTGAACAACTTCCCCGTTTTCATCTCCCACAGAGATAAAACCCTTCTCTTTATTTTTCTCAATGAGCTTCTGTATGCCATCCTTAAAGTGAGTGATTTTTTCAGATGAAAGATACTCGACATGTTCTCCGCTTTTAATTGCCTCACCGAGATCTTTCGTATTAACTTTTTCTGAGCAAGCACTCAACAAAACAAGTACAGCAGGGAGAAGAATTTTTTCAAAACTATTTACTCCAGAGGAAACCTCATTAGAGGGCGGGGAAATTTCATCAATTATTCTTGCAAATTTTTCCATAATGAGAGTAATTTATGCTTAATTACCCTCACTTTACCCCCCCCCGCATGCTTCTGTCAACAATCCATATAGACCGTTGAAGCTGTTATCAATCTTTACCGCGGGACAAGACCATCTTGAGCCGGATTGAATAGAGACGATTTCAAGTTTTTCTTTGAAGGTTCCGATTCCTATTTTTTATTCCATCTTTCTTCCAATTCACTAACTTGGTCTTTTGAGCCAGTGACTACCGACATAAAAATTCTCGGACTATCTATTTTGGGTTCGGAGTGTATTTTGGCATCCTCATGACCAACAAGATAATATACCGCCTCACCCTCTTTGGAAGGTTTAATTTCTCTTATTGTAGAATCTAATTCTTTTCTTATTCGAATATCTTCTTTTCCAAACGCCTCAGAATTACCGTGATTTAATTCGTAATTCTTAGACCATTCTTTCATAAGCTGTTCGAAGTTTTCCGGATCTATTTTTTCACCAAAACGAGTCAATGCTCCCTTAATGGTCATAACCAATTTATGGGTTTTATCTTCTGAGTCGAAAGGTTTCAAATATTTACCATCTGAATGCCACCTTGGAATATCAAAATAATTATTGGGCAAAGAAGTTCGTACCATGACCCAAGCTGATTCTTTGTCGAAGTCTCTTGTTGCAGTCTCCGCAACCCTTGCCACAAGCTGAGAAATAGTGCTGATTACCTCTTCTGAGTTTTCTCCTAATTCACTAAAATAAACAATGAGGTTTTTTACTAATTCTTCATTCACGTGGCCATAATAATTGAATTGTGGAAGCTCTTTTTCAATATTTATCTCTGTGATGCTCTGTTCTTCTTTCGGTGTTAAGCCAACATCAAAAGAAGCAATACCTTGCTCTTTCAAGATTTCCATTTTATCTTGTTTATTCAATTCTTTTTTCTCTTGCGATTTTACTTCACCTTCAATTTTCATAGATTTATTTTAGTAGTTTTAATGTTAACATAAAACGGAAACGAAAAGGCGTAAAACATCCGCCAACGATGCGATGTGTCAACAATGAGGAGCAGGTATGACTACCCACATGCTCAAGGAGGGAGATTCTTCGACAATGAATGTCGAAACATATTGATACTCGCACCTACTCTCCATACTGACACACCGCATCCTTGGAAGAATTTAATGGTATTGAAAAAAAATAAATTTCATTCAGCCAACGAGTCGTCTCGCAAGCTCAATAAAATGCTCAAACTCCAACCACGGAATTTGAGCAAACCAAAACCAAACACATACAGAATCACCGACCTATTTATTTTCCCACCACCTATTCCACGCTACCCGGCCGAACCCATCGTTCGGGTTCCTTCCGTTGTGGAGTAACACGTCTCTCCCACGACGTGGGTAGTGGTGTACACTGCACTCTTTTTCAAAAATGGTAACAGCGAGTTTACTCGCTGTTACCATGTTTTTTATCACATGGTAGACATCTCCGCACAGACAAGCCGCGCGAATTTTTTCCACCGCCCACTCGGGCAACTCCCCGGCGGGAATCGGCTCGGTGACGCCTCTCACGAGGTTGAGTCGCCCATCCTCCTTATTCCAAAAATCGAATAAGGTCCGCCAGTTGGGCACGCCCAACTTTTTTGGCAGAAGGATGACGATCCTGCCGTCATCCTTATTTTCCGTAAGATACGGGGACATGTTGTCCCGCACCCACGCGAAAACCCGCGCGACTTCGGCGCGGTACTTCACCTCTTCCGGGTGATAGTACTTCGCTTTTTCAAGCAGGGCGGTGTCAACGCCCTTCAAAACTGTCCCGTAGGACTCTGCGCGCCGCAGAGTCCCCTCGACTACGCTGTCGGGAACCTTCGCACCCGAAGCGATGAGCCTCAGGTTCTCGTTGATCCCCTCTGCGTCTTTGCAACCGCCCCTTACGCGCGCGTGTGCGCGAAGGACGGCCAGGACTGTTTCGCGATTCGCCGCCGGGGTGACCAACACACGGCGGACGCCGGTGTTGTTCTCCTCGAATTGGATGGCGTACGTGCCGCCCTCGACCTGAACCGTATCGGGGTCCGTCGGGCACCCGATGTGGAACTGGTTCGAGTGATAATCCACCCGACCAGCGGCACGAGTTACGGTGACCTCTCCGTCCGCGAGGACGGAGTACCGCGAACCATTTCGGGTGTCGTGGTTACAACCTGTCCCCCGAGTGAACATCTCGGCGTTGATAGCCGAAACATTTTCGATCGTTACGCGCGGATTCATCCCGCGCAGAACGGCTTCGAAGTCATCCTTCGGGCCGGGCCGCGTGTAACAATATGCGGTCCCGGTTGAATTTTTGAAGAACAACGTCGCTCCCTGGCACTTATCCAACGGAAAGTGCCATATGTCCTTCGCGCGCGCCCCAGACCGGGATACGACATGAAGAACATTTTTGGAAACCCACCCATCCCACGTGTGGACGATGTTGGCGGGTTGTTCTTTGGTCGCGCCAGTGACGGCGCTGACCACTGCTTGGAACTGCATGTTGCGAACGGTCACGATTCTCTCCTTTAGAGAAGCCCCGAACCCCGGAGCGAGGGCTGCATGTTTTTGGCATGCAGAGTTTAGAACAACGTCCTGAATACAGGAACGTCGTCTGCGGGCGAAAATTCTCCCGCAGAATAACGTTCCCAATTGTCCAGGACAACATTGCAGTCTTCGCTTGCGCGAAAGTTGTTCTGCGTTCTTCCTTGCTACCTATTCAATTGTCAAAGTCCACTCCCCCCTCAATCTCTTTCGTTTTCGAGAAGGAAATTTCTGCCTCCCAGAGGTGGTTAATCTCTGAGAACCAGCGGATCTCCTTGCGATTCAATGAATCGCGCATTCAAACCGTTGGTTGGGTCGAGAGATGGCTCCTAAAATAATGCGGAGCGCCTGCTCGTGGGTGATCCTATTTTCCTGAAGAATCACTCCCAACCTTGGAAAATCATCGTTTGCTTGTTACTGTTTTCCGATCGACTCCCTCCTTGAGACTTCCTAAGAAGCTCTTGGGGATTGTGAGGCTCCCCTGACCATCAGTGTCGTTGCCAACACCTCAGAATAGACCGCAGTAACAAATTTCCGATGTCATCAATGTACTTCTTTTCTGAGATAACTATATCACATTTATCACTCATCGTCAACATAATTTTGACAAATAATATTATCGTGTAATGTTATTATGTGTTTATAAACAAGGATTTAATTTGTTGAGCCTTTTTATTGTCATGGATTGTTGACAAAAGTAATTAATTTGATAACATGAGATTATGGAAAAACAATTTGATCAATGGAATGAGGACAAAAAAAGGTTCGAAAAGAATCTTGCGGAAGTGTACTTTTACGAACGTGAAATATGGTGGTGTGCGCTCGGTGTAAACATTGGGTTTGAGCAAGATGGGAGAGGAGACAAATTTCTTCGACCTATCCTGATATTAAGGAAGTGGAGTGACCGCGTATTTCTTGGGATCCCCCTTACGAAAACAAAGAAGACTGGCAAATATTATTTCCCCCTTACTACATGGGGTGTTCGGGATATTAAAAGCACATTAATTTTGTCGCAAGTACGCCTTCTCGATTCTAATCGACTCGTCGACAAGATAGGGATGGTCAAACGGGAAGAGTTTGTGGAAATTAAAAATGCAGTTAAAAGATTAATCTCTTAACTGCATTTTACTTGTTTCCGTCTTTCAACGGGAGGCCGGAGCCCATTTGTATACATATTGTATTCCTCTTTCCAAAAAAGTCAATTATTCATCATTAAAAAAACCTATGTACGAAGAAAATCTCAAACTTGCAGGACTCACGAGCGATCAAGCGCGTATTTATGAACTTTTGGTACTCAACCGTACACTTCAGGCGGGGGATATTGCGCGACGCGCACTTATCTCCTCGCGTCCACTTACTTACAAGATTCTTGAAGACTTGATTATGCTCGGACTTGTAGAAAAAGTTGAAAAACAAGGAAAAGTAGCAATGTTTAGTGCAAAACACCCCCTTCATCTCAAAGAAATGATTGAGAAGAAAAAAGAAGCAGTATCCAATGCAACAAGCGCCATTGATGGGATACTCGGAAAACTCACCTCGGACTTTAATCTTGTTTCAGGAAAACCTGGTGTGCGATTTTTTGAAGGCAAAGAGGGAATAAAGGCGGTACTTGATGACTCACTGATAGCGCATACGGAAATTTATTCCTATGCGGATATTGAATCGATTCAAAAATATATTCCCGACATTAACAAAGAATACGTCCGGCAACGTGAAAAATTTAAAATAAAAAAACGCGGTTTCATTCTCGACACACCATTTGCACGCAAATTTCTTTCACATTACTACGAAGGAGTAACCAGTACTAAGCTCATCAAATACAGCACTACACCCATCCAGACCGTCATGCAGATCTATGACAAAAAGATCTCATACCTCACACTGCGAGAGGAAAATATGATCGGTGCGATCATCGAAGACCCGCATATTTACGCGATGCACAAATCGCTCTTCGAGTACCTCTGGGGTGTCACCCCGGAAATCAACCCTACTCCCGTGAAAGCGGTAAAGACACCTTCTCGATTTGGGGGGGAGTGATGTTTTTCTTTCCATTCATAAATTCATCGAGCTTTTCGGCGGAAACTTTCTCGAAAACCGCGCAAGCAATCATTTCTCCGCGCTCATCTTTTTCGCGAATATAGCGAGTGAGAACAACGCGTTTATCTCCTTGTGTGTGAGTAATTAATGAAAAAGGCAGATGAGCGATCTCCTTAACCAGCACAGCGGCAACAACGAGATCACCATCAACTACTTGTTCACCGATGCGTGCCTTGCTCATGATCTCCTCTTCAGTAAGCTGTGCGCTCTTCGTGAATAACTCCGAGTGCAAGCGATCATTCCTTACAATATGAAAAGATGGATTCCCCTTCACATCGTAATTGTCGACACCAATAAACCCGGACTCAATATATTTCGACGTGATCGGCTCTCGCATGTCACAGTCGGCTTCGATGATGTTTTCTTTTGCGACCTCGCCAACCGATTCTGTGAGCAGGGCCTCACCAAGCGCTCCACCGCGATACGTCTTGTCAAGATTGAATGCGCCAAAATATTTCTTGCTGGGAGCAGTGTTCTCCATGCGAAAAAACCCAGCGATATTTCCTTCGTGCCGTAGCACGGTGAATTCGTTGTTTGGGTCATTCGAGACAGTTGACCATTTCTCCATGAGTGCTTTTTGAAATTCCGGGTTTTGTGCGTAATTGGTGCGATAGATTGATTCCATGCTTGTGCGATCGCTGTCGGAGAGATCGGGAGCAGAAAGATTTTCCACACTCACACCCTTGATCTCCTCAAAAGGAACCGTTACACCTCTTTCCGCAAGAATCTTGAACGCGCCTATAAAGACATACACCTCGGCATCAATATCAAAAAGTTTTGTTCCGAGATCTTTAACTTGTGACAAGAGTCTTTCTTGCAATGCTTTGTGTTTTTCCTGAAGATGAAAGGAAAGGTACTCCGTTTTTTTATCATCAACTCGGCTGAGTATCTCTTCCTTTGTCTTTAATTCTTTTGGGATGGGCAGACCAGCCTCTTCGTAATAATCTTTCCTCATCAGGTCACTGAGGAGGCCATCTTCGTAATTTCCATGCTCAAACCACAGTTGTTCTATTTGTTCGTCTATCTCCGTGATTTCATGTTTCGCGGCTGAAAAAACATCTGCTATTTTTTTATCAAAAAGACTTTCAATAGCAATAAGTACTTCTTCATCGAGAGTGACTCCTGAAAAAGAGTCACTTACTTTTTTGTGCAAATTTTCCTTAATGACAGAGGCCTGACGAATCAACAAATAATATGCCTTTCCATATTCTGGATATTCAAATGCAAAGTAGTTTCTACGACCTTTCTTCGTTAATTCGAGTTCAGCCTGTATCCCACTGACGACCTCAATCCCTTCGGATTCGGTTAGCGTCTCAAGCATGCCCCTCAAACCACGATCGTCATTTCCCTCAAAACTGATCCCGCTCCTTGTCAGATCAAAAATCTTTTGTAGGTATGTCTCACTCGCCTCATGTAAAAAGTCCTTTTCACGAAGTGTTTCGAGTGTTTCTTCTCTTTCTTCTGGAATGAGAATCTCATCAACGCCATGGGGACGGGATACTTCATCATCAAAAAGCAACTCGTATGGACATTTTGAGAACAAACTAGAATCTACTGGCGGTAACTTCATATCAGGATGTTTGTCACTGTCTTCTTCGATGGGTATTTGTGGAGCAATAGATTCATTATTTGTCATATTTTTATCTTCAGTATATTGATAAGTTCCTATTTTGTCATTTATCTCCCCTCAAGGAAATTTCTGCCTCCCAGAGGTGGTTAATCTCTGAGAACCAGCGGATCTCCTTGCGATTCAATGAATCGCGCATTCAAACCGTTGGTTGGGTCGAGAGATGGCTCCTAAAATAATGCGGAGCGCCTGCTCGTGGGTGATCCTATTTTCCTGAAGAATCACTCCCAACCTTGGAAAATCATCGTTTGCTTGTTACTGTTTTCCGATCGACTCCCTCCTTGAGACTTCCTAAGAAGCTCTTGGGGATTGTGAGGCTCCCCTGACCATCAGTGTCGTTGCCAACACCTCAGAATAGACCGCAGTAACAAATTTCCGATGTCATCAATGTACTTCTTTTCTGAGATAACTATATCACATTTATCACTCATCGTCAACATAATTTTGACAAATAATATTATCGTGTAATGTTATTATGTGTTTATAAACAAGGATTTAATTTGTTGAGCCTTTTTATTGTCATGGATTGTTGACAAAAGTAATTAATGGAGAAGTAATGTTTATATTATCTCTATATTTTTAAATAGCGCGCAAAAATTACTCGCTCACCACGCGGAAGACTTCTTCGATGGAAGTGAGCCCCTGCGCCGCCTGAAAAATTCCATCCTCGAGCATCGTAAGCATCCCCTCCTTGCGCGCCTGATCTTCGATTTTTTCTGCAGAAGAATTCCCTACGGCAAGATCGCGGATGCCTGCGGTCATCTTCAAAACTTCATGAATACCGATACGCCCCTTATATCCTTCTTCTGCCTCGGGGGAAGGCTTGGGTTTATAAAATGGAATGGTGTCCCACTCGGCATTCTTGGGAACAATGCTTTCATCCTTAAGTGCCTTCATGACACGGTCAAGATTTGCCTTTTTTCCCAGCGCATCAATCTCTGCCTTGCTCAAGGTGTGTTTTTCTTTTGTGCCCGTCAACTTGCGCACAAGACGCTGGGCAATAATCACGTTGATCGTGGAAATAATGAGAAATGGTTCCGCACCCATATCGATGAAGCGCGGAATCGCACCGGCAGCAGAGTTGGTGTGCAATGTTGAAAGCACGACGTGTCCCGTGAGCGCGGCATTGATACCGAGCGATGCGGTTTCACCGTCACGAATTTCTCCCACCATGATGATGTCCGGATCTTGGCGAAGAAGTGCACGAAGTCCCATCGCAAACGTGAGTCCAATCTCGGGCTTCACTTGCGTTTGATTGATGCGGGGCATTTGATACTCGACAGGGTCTTCAATGGTCGAAATATTCACATCGGGCGTATTCAAAATGTCGAGCACGGTATAAAGTGTCGTCGTCTTTCCGGAACCCGTCGGTCCCGTCACGAGAATCATTCCCACGCGCGCATTCATTGCGTCATGAAGATCCTCAAGTCCTTGTCCATGAAAGCCGAGTCCCTCAAGACTGAATCCTCCTGACGATTCGCGGAGTAAGCGCATGACGGTCTTCTCACCATTGTGGGTCGGAAGTGTCGACACACGAAAAGAAACTTTTTCTTCGTTCAATTGAATTTTAAAACGGCCGTCTTGAGGCAAGCGTTTTTCATCAAGCTTCAGACTCGAGAGCACTTTCACACGTGCGGTAATACCCGGCGCAGAATCCCTCGGAAGCACCATTGCATCATGCAAAATTCCGTCGATACGATAGCGCACGAGGAGCTGATTTTCCATCGGCTCGATATGAATGTCGGAAGCACCTTGAATGACTGCGTGATTCAAGAGAGTATCGACAATGCGCACAACAGGAAGATCCTCGGCGAGTTTTTTGAGATCTTTTTCGGACTGCTCACCTCCCTCTTCTTCTGCGAGCATTTTGATCGACTGCGCTTCTTGTTGGATGATGTCGCCAAATTCTGCTTTGAGCGATTTTTGATATTGCAAAAGAACTCCTTTGATGGATTCTTGATCAGTGAGTCGCGTGAGAATGCGCACACCCACTTTTTTGCGCACGAAGTCGATCGCCTCAAGATCATCGACATCGAGCATGGCAACTTCAAGTCCCGACTCCGTCTTGCGAAAGGCAACAATATTGTGCTTGCGGGCGATAGGCTCGGGAATAAGCGAGAGAATACCAAAATCAATCTTCTGTCCCTTGAGATCAACAAAAGGAACTCCGAGGATGTAGGCTTGGACACGGCGCAAATCATCAACAGAAATTTTTCCCTGACTTACCAGCACATCACCAATATCTCCACCAACCTTTTCTGCCTCTTTGTCGGCAGCATCAACCTCCGCGCGCGTCGCAAGACCCGAGTCGATGATAAATTTCTTAAGCTTTGTTTCTTGAACAATCATACATGGAATAGGACTTGCGCAAACGGATGAGATTCATGTTTTTCCGCCCGAACAATGTTGGAGAAGGAATACTTGCGAGTATTGCTTCCCGACTTGTTTGGGAGAAAAACATGAAGGTCGCCGTTTTGCGTATGTCCTATGGAAGAACGTGGCTGTATTATATCATGCTGTAAAAAAAACGCCCCACAATCATGTGGAGCGTAAAATATGCGATACAAAAATTCACTTCTCGAGAAGAACGACACGGTAAACGGCAACCCACGAAGAGCCGAGCCAGTTGGCGCGCCGGTGCCACTCCGAGCCATCGCGATTCGCGTACGGCACACGCCAGCTGCCGACGGAAAGGCGGACGAGGGAACCGAAACAAAAATGATAGTTTCCATCTTTGAGTGCTTTATATTTTTCTTGCACTTCATCGAGGGCATTGTCATATTCATCGACGACCCACTGCCAAAATTCAATACCGGGAATGTGGTGCGTATCGCTGTACGTTTCGACGATATGTTGAGCAAGTTCGTGGAGTGGTTTTCCTCTGAATTCTTCAAATGCGAGGATTTTGATCTTTTCTTGG
>Ga0209515_10005960_pt1 | contig 15492 bp, 10 predicted proteins | sample Subgroupgradi54m_FD_187454 | JGI IMG/M metagenome (GOLD analysis project Ga0209515, IMG submission 187454) | Subsurface groundwater microbial communities from S. Glens Falls, New York, USA - GMW60B uncontaminated upgradient, 5.4 m (SPAdes)... ...
CGCGGAGAACGGTCCGCTTGGAGGGATCCATCGTAGTTTCCCAAAGCTGATCAGGGTTCATTTCGCCAAGACCTTTGTAGCGCTGAAGCGTAATGCCTTCTTTGCCGAAATCCTTGATCGACTTAAACACTTCGGATAAATTTTTGTAACTTTCTGTTTTCTTTCCAAATTTCAGTTCATAAAGCGCTTTTTCACCGCCCAGAAAATTCTGTACTTCGAGATTGAATTTTTCCAGTTTCTTTCCGATCTTAATCAGCTCATGCGACTCTAAGATCTCAATTGTTTCGTCGGTGTCTTTTTCTTTAGGCGCCGGCTTTGCTTCGGGCTCCGTTTTGGCTTGCGCGGCTTTTCCTTTTTTCTTTTCGGTTTCTTTGACGGCTTTTTCGAGTTCATCATCTGAATAAATAAATTGACCCTGCTTGTCTCCTTCTGAAACGAGTAAATGGGTAGGGAAAATTTTCCGCTTTGAATCGTAAGCCGCCAAGTACCGTTCGAAGCTGACGTTTTTGCGTTCAACCAAATATTTAATTTCTTCAATCTCAAGCAGTGAATCCAAAACCGCCCTTAAATCTTTATCCGAATAAGTTTGTTTGTTTTTCAAATCTTTGAGCGTTGTTCCATCCAGCCCGAATTCAATCATAAGATTGTTGAACTGGTCTTCGGTTTGAATATATTCTTCGCGCTTGGCTTTTTTAATTTTATAAAGCGGCGGCTGGGCAATATAAATGTGTCCGTTCTCAACAAGTCCCTTCATTTGCCGGTAGAAAAAAGTGAGCAGTAAAGTGCGGATGTGCGATCCGTCCACGTCAGCGTCGGTCATGATGATCACTTTGTGGTAGCGGAGCTTTTCCAGATTAAATCCGTCGCCGTTTTCACCGATGCCGATCCCGGTTCCGATCGCGGTAATCATGGTTCTGATTTCTTCGTTGTTTAAAATTTTATCGATCCGTGATTTTTCGACGTTCAAAATTTTTCCGCGGATCGGGAGAATCGCCTGAAAGCGCCGGTCGCGGCCTTGCTTTGCCGAGCCGCCGGCCGAATCTCCTTCTACAATATATATTTCGCAGTTTTTTGGGTCTTCATTGGAACAATCAGCCAGTTTTCCGGGTAGTGACGCGGATTCAAGCGCGCCTTTACGGCGTGTGAGTTCGCGCGCTTTTCGGGCGGCTTCCCGGGCGCGTAAAGCAAGCAGCGCCTTCTCAACGATTTTGTTCGCGATTGAAGGATTTTCTTCATAAAAAGAGGAAACTGAATCATACACAACCGAGGAAACAATTCCTTCGACTTCGCCGTTTCCAAGTTTGGTTTTCGTTTGTCCTTCAAACTGGGGCTGTGGAACTTTCACACTAATAACTGCGGCCAATCCCTCGGCGAGATCGGTCCCGCTTAAAGATCCGTCGATATCTTTGAGTGCATTTTTGGATTTCGCGTATTGGTTGGTCGCGCGGGTCATGGCGGTTCTAAAACCACTCATGTGAGTTCCGCCTTCAACGGTGTTAATGTTGTTGGCGAATGAAAAAATGTCTTCGTTGTAGCTGTCGTTGTATTGGAACGCGCACTCTACGCCGACGTTGTCTTTTTTCTTGTCGATGTAGAATATTTTGTTGTGGAGCGGGTGTTTATTTTTGTTCAAATATTCGATGAATTCTGAAATGCCGTTTTTGTATTTGAATGTGTGTTCTTTTTTCGATTTTTCTTCTTTAATCGAAATTTCGATGCCTTTATTTAAAAAGGCGAGTTCGCGAAGTCGGTTGGAAAGCGTTTCAAAACTAAGATCGATTTTTTCAAAGATTTGTTTATCTGGCTTGAACGTGACGGTTGTTCCGGTTCCCTTTGCTTTGCCAACGACGGTCACTTTTGTGACTGGTTTACCGCGTTCGTATTTTTGCCGGTATAAATTTCCGTCGCGGGAAACTTCGACTTCGAGCCATTCGGAAAGCGCGTTGGTAACAGAAACGCCGACGCCGTGAAGACCGCCGGAAACCGCATAACTTTTCGAATCAAATTTTCCGCCGGCGTGAAGTGTCGTCATAACAACTTCAAGTGCGGATTTTTTCTGGGTTTTGTGCGTGTCGACCGGAATTCCGCGGCCGTTATCGATGACTGTGCAGCTTCCGTCGGGGTGAAGTTCGACTTGGACTTTATCGCAGTGGCCCGCTAACGCTTCGTCGATCGAATTGTCGATGACTTCATAAACAAGGTGATGCAAACCACGTGGCGTGGTATCGCCAATGTACATGGACGGCCGTTTCCGGACCGCTTCAATTCCTTCCAGGACTTGAATATTAGCGGCGTCGTACGTAGCTTTACCGGCTGGTTTTTTTGTTTCTACTTCTTTAGCTTTCGGTTTTGCCATGGTTTTCATTTCTGTTCCGCGGAAAGATTAACGAACTTCTCCCACCAAGAACCGCACATCCTTAATTTCTTCTTCGCCGAATTGGTTTTTGAGACGCTTCAAAAGAAGCGGTTTGTATTTCCTGCTCAATTCGAACGCGAGTGTTGAATCGTCTACCCACACGGTTACGCTTCCGTTTTTTTGAAGAAGTGGTTTGGTTCGCTTAGAAAATTGAGTGCCTGCGATTTTTGGCCAGCAATCAAGCAGCTGGGATTTTTTTTGATTTTCCGGATTGGACAGCCGCAAGAAAATATTGTTGAGGACTGATTTTAATGGTTTTTCGTTCATTCCCATCAATTCAACTGCATGGGCATGACCACGTATTGATAACCGTCGCCCGTTTCAATGAGCCCCGGCTTGTCCGGTTCGGTCATGGCCAGTGTTATGGTTTCGTGGTCCAAGTTTTTCAAAACATCGATGATATAACTTGGATTGAAACCAATGGTTAAATCATCACCGGAAATTTTTGCCGTGACTTCTTCTTTTGCTTCGCCCATATTCGGCGACCGTGATGAAATCAAAAGACGGTCTTTAATAAAATCAATTTTGACGGCTTGATTTTCCTGCGACGTTAAAAGCGAAACTCTTTTCATGGCGGCCAAAAACTCCTGGCGGTTTACTTCGGTCTTGGTCTTAACATCTTTCGGAATAACTTGTTCGTAGTTCGGGAATCTTCCTTCGATCAGCCGGGAAACTAAAACAGTGTCCTCGATCTGAAACATAATTTGGTTTTGGGTTAACGATATTTTTGTTTTCCCCGCCCCATCCGGAATTGTTTTAACGACTTCGGCAATTGTTTTGGCCGGGATAATCACTTCGGTCATGATGTCGTTCGGAAGCTGGACATTTTGTTCGATCGAGGCTAAACGTTTTCCGTCGGTCGCTACAAATCTTGCTTTTTTACCCTTAAATATCGCTAAAACACCGTTCAGTGTGTAGCGTGTTTCGTCCCGGGAGATCGCAAATGCGGTTAGGCTTAAACATTGTTTTAAAATTGCGTGGTCAATTTCGAAAGATTGGTCCGATGATGGTTCTGGGAGCTTGGGAAAATCGTCTGGTTCTAGCCCCATGATTTTAAAGAACGATTTGTTGGTCTTTATGTTTACGGCATTATTTTTTCCAACTGTAATTTCAATTTCTCCGCTCCCGAGCTCACGAATGATCTCATGAAGTTTTTTGGCTGGGACCGTTACTGCTCCTTGCAAAAGAACGGTTGCAGGACATGTTGTTTTAATCCCAAGCTCTAAATCCGTACCGCTCAAAACAATTTGGTCCGGTCCGTTGTTTTGAATCAAAATATTCGACAAAATAGGAAGGGTTGATTTTGAGCTGATTGCTCCAAAAACAGTTGTGGTTGCTTTTAGGAACTCGTCCTTTTTAACTTTGATCTGAAGAGCGTTGCTTACTATTGTACTATCTGTATCAAATGTAGTAGCCATAGCAGTAATCTCCATTAAATTGTCGATAAGTTCCTAAGTTATTTAAGCAGAATGGGTTAGAAGAACATAAACTGTTCACAACTAACCCTTCCTTATCAACACTTTGATATCTTCTATCATATGTTGAATTTTTCCGCCAGCCTGAACTGCGCGGTCGATTTTGTTGCAAGCATGGATTACGGTAGCGTGACCGCGGCCGCCAAAATATGCCCCGATTTCGGGAAGAGAATAGTCGGTAATGGACCGGATCAAGTACATGGCAATTTGACGCGGGTAAGCGATAGACTTTGATTTCTTCTTGGCCCTGAGGTCTGAAATTTTGACTTGGAAGTAATCACAGACGCCTTTTTGAATTTGTTCAATGGTAAGGTTGCCAACTTCCTCTTTAAGTGAATCTTTTAAAATTTCTTCCTCAACCACTTTTACATCCACGACGGTGGAGGTTAACGAGGAGTAAGCCACAACGCGCATCAGAGCGCCTTCCAGTTCACGGATGTTAGATTTGATTTTGCTGGCAATAAAAAAAACCACATCATCAGGCACCACAACCGTTTCGCGCTCTATTTTCTTCTTTAAAATAGCAACGCGGGTCTCGAGATCCGGCGGCTGGACATCTGCTACCAAGCCCCAGGCAAACCGGGAAATAAGGCGTTCTTCCAAGCCGGGGATGTCTTTTGGGGGGCGGTCGCTTGCAACAATAATTTGTTTGTGTGCGTCATAAAGCGCATTAAAGGTATGAAAAAATTCTTCCTGAGTGGATTCTTTGCCGGCAATAAAATGAATATCGTCAACCAACAAGACATCGGTATTTCTGTATTTAGCTCTAAACGTATGCGTGGAGCGGTTTTGGATGGCGGAAATTAATTGGTTCGTGAATTTTTCACCGGACATATAAACGACTTTAGAATTTGGGTTTTTCGCAAGGATCCGGTGTGCAACCCCTTGCATCAAATGAGTTTTACCCAGTCCGGCTCTCCCATATATAAAAAGCGGGTTGTAATTTTTTGCTGGGGCGTCGCTCACCGCAAGCATGGCTGCGTGGGCAAATCGATTTCCGGGGCCAACCACAAAGCCATCAAATGTGTAGCGATTATTTAATTCAGGCGCCTCGCCGGGCTTTTGAGAATGACTGGGGACGGACGGCGCAGAAAAATTTGGCTTAAACGAACGGTCAGAAACAATATATTCAATGTCCGGCTTAATGCCAATGACTTCATGGACGGCGTCGGAAATAATTTCCCGGTAATGATCCTTAAGCCATTCTCCATAAAATTTGTCCGGCACTTCTAAAATCAGCTTGCCGTCATCAAATTTGAGAAACCGTGCGGGCTCAATCCAGGTCTTAAAACTTTGTTCGCTGAGTTCTTGTTTTATGTTGAGAAGGGCCTTGGGCCAGAGGTCATTAACGTCTGCTGAAGGGGTGTTTTCGCTGGGGTGAATTTCTTTAACATCCATGTCGGTTTATCAACAATTTATAAACATTAAATATAACACTAAATTAGGAGTAAATTCGCTTATTGTGAACATATTATCAACATGTTATGCACAAGGCATCGTTGGAAACAATTTGCCCAAAACAGGTCTTTCAGAACAATTAGTTTTCACTGATTCGCGATGTGTGCAGGAATGTTTTGAAAACAGTTGATATTATAAACCTTCAACGGCTGAATTCCAGAACTTTTTTTCTATTTTGAAAAATGGACCAAACCGGAGAATTTTGGGCGCCTTGACGGATGTTTGTATTTTGTTATAATCACCTCTTCGAAAAGAGACCAATCCATGAAAAGAACCTATCAGCCGTCTAAGAGAAAACGTAGAAATAAGCATGGCTTTCGTGCGCGCATGAAAACGCGCGGCGGCCAGAATATTTTAAGAAGAAGGCGAAGAAAAGGGCGAGCCAAACTTACCGCGGTATGACCTTTGGGACATACTTCCTTTCCCAAGACTTCACGTCTCAAACTTGCCAGTGATTTTCGAGATCTCATAAAAAGCGGAAAGTCTTTTCGGGAAAACGGCCTTGTCATTTATTTCCGGAAATCAAAGACCAATCACAATCGTTTGGGAATTGTTGTCAGCAAGCGCGTATTCAAACGCGCTGTCGACCGGAACCGGTTCAAACGTTTTGTGCGGGAATTTTACCGGACGGAAAAAAATAAATTTTTAAATCCGAGCGATTTAATTGTCCGGCTCTCAGATAGTTCTAAGTTATTGGAAACAAAAGACTTACAGATCACGTTACAAAACCTTTTTAAAAAATCCCACTTGGTGAAGTGATTATGTTTCGTTTATTTTTTCGAGTTTTGATTCGCGCGTATCAAACGTTCATTTCGCCTTTTCTCGGTGAGAACTGCCGTTTCTATCCTTCGTGTTCTGAGTATGCCGATGAATCAATCTCAGAGTACGGAATCGTTCCGGGCGTTCTCTATTCGCTCCGCCGGCTTGTGAAATGCCATCCATTTTCATTGGGTGGTTACGATCCAGTGAAATCCCATGAATCCAGAAAATAAAAATTTTATTTTAGCGATCGCATTTTCTTTTTTGATCCTGGTTTTATATCCGGTTTATTTAAAGTGGGTTTCTCCGCCCCACCCGCCTGCAGCGCAGGAATCCGTTCAATCTCAAGCTCAAGGAATAACCCAAACGACCCCCCAATCCGCAGCGAACTCCGTTCTTAAAGCGCTTCATTTGGAGAATGAGAAGTTCTACCCGTTTTCAAACAATCATTTCAATGTGGAATTTACGGATCATGGCGGCGCGATTTCCAAATTAGTATTGACGAAGTGGGGCAAGCGGCACGCAAGCAAAGAAGCGGTGTTTGTGGACCGGAGCGAAACCGGCAGCGCATCGTTTTTAATCACGTTGCCGGGTCAAGGTGTTGATTTTGAGAACAAAATTTTTACGCTTGAAAAATTGGACGCCGGAACCGGAGAAATTATTTTCTCCGCTGAAGAAGCGGGAAGATGGAGAATTCGTAAAAAATACAAATTTGACTCTGAGAAGCCGAGTTTTTGGCTTGATACAGAAATTGAAAATCTGAGCGCAGCCGAACAAGTCAGCCCGCTTCAGATTTCAAGCCACTTCATCGTCGGCTCGGATCCAATGAATGCGCGCGTTGCCCAGGCGTTCATTTCATTGAAAGATAAATTAGCAGCAGTCCCATTCCAGAAAATCCGCAAAAAACCTTCCATCATAGAAGGCCAAGTTTCATGGGAAGCGCTAACCCGTCATTTTTTTGTGATGATTGTGCACCCCGATGCACCGGCTGTCCTATTCAAAACAACGGCTGAAGGGCATTTTTACCAGAATAGTCTGCAATTTGAACCGCTGCCAATCGGCCCGGGCCAAAAAATTGAACGGCGATTTTTTGTTTATGCCGGCCCTAATTATTATCAAGATTTGAAATCTATCGGCCAAGGGTTTGAGCAAATTCTGTCGCAAGGGTTTTTCGGTATTTTTAAATTAGGCCTTCTGCTTGCGCTTCAATGGGCCTATCGGCTGACGAACAATTACGGCTGGGCCATTATTTTGATTACGATCGCAATCAAACTTCTTTTTTCTCCGCTGACTCATATAAGTTTTGAGTCCATGAAAAAAATGCAGGCCCTTCAACCGAAACTTAAATCGCTTCAAGAACAGCATAAAGGCGATCAAGCCAAGCTTTCAAAAGAAATGATGGAGCTGTACAAAAAAAACAAAGTTAATCCGATGAGCGGTTGTTTGCCCATGCTCCTTCAAATTCCCGTTTTTATCGCTTTTTACCAGGTGCTGGCACAGACTGCAGAATTTCAAGGGGAACCGTTTATTTGGTGGATTCGAGATCTTTCCGAGCCGGACAAAGCGTGGGTTCTCCCATTTTCGCTTCCGCTTATCGGCAGCTTCGTTAACATACTTCCGATTTTAATGATCGGATCAATGATTTGGCAGCAACGCCTAACTCCTCAAACGGCCGGCTCCTCAGAACAGCAAAAAATGATGATGTTTATGCCGGTCATTTTCGGTTTCATCTTTTACAGTCTTCCTTCCGGGCTTGTTCTTTATTGGTTTGTTAATAATGTTCTTTCGATTCTCCATCAGCTTTTTGTGAAAGGGAAAGCACTTCCGCATCACGAGGAGTAGTTAGTTGTTTCGGATTTCTCGCCATGATTCACGATAAAAAATACGACGCCATCATCATCGGTGCCGGCCACGCCGGAACAGAAGCAGCACTTTCAATCGCCCGTTCCGGGTACCAAGTTCTATTCATTACCATGAACTTGGATTCCATTTGCCAAATGTCTTGCAACCCCGCCATTGGTGGTCTTGCAAAAGGCCATGTCGTTCGCGAAATCGACGCGCTTGGCGGTGAAATGGGACTTGCGACCGATCACACTGCCCTTCAATTCCGAATGCTGAACAAATCCAAGGGCCCCGCTGTTTGGGCCCCGCGTGCCCAAGCGGACAAAAAAGATTATCAGCGTTACATGAAACGAACTGTTGAAAGTGTGCGGAATATTGATTTAAAGCAAGACCAAGCGGTCAGTTTGCTGGTTAAAGATGGAAAAGCGGTCGGCATCAAAACCTTAATGGATGTCGAGTATTACGCGGCAGCCACCATTGTTACGACTGGCACGTTCATGCGCGGCTTAATTCATGTCGGCGATGTAAATTACCCCGGCGGCCGCGGCGGAGATCCGCCGTCACTTGGGTTTTCAGATTCGTTGAAGCAACATGGTTTTGAAGTCGTCCGTTTTAAAACCGGAACGCCTTGCCGGCTCCGGCAAGGCAGCATTGATTTTTCAGTCTGCGAAGAGCAGCCCGGAGATCTTGATCCGGAACCCTTTTCATTCCGTACTGAAAAATTAAATATTGCGCAACTTTCTTGTTGGCTGACTCACACGAATCAAAAAACGCATGACATTATCCGCAAAAATTTGCACCGCTCACCGCTTTATACGGGCCGCATCGAAGGAATTGGGCCGCGGTATTGTCCGTCGATTGAAGATAAAGTCGTAAAATTTTCTGACAAAGAACGGCATCAAGTTTATTTGGAACCTGAAGGCCGAGACACGGAAGAATTTTACGTGAACGGACTTTCAACGAGTTTGCCGCAAGATGTGCAGATCGAATTCATTCATAGTATCCGCGGACTTGAAAATGCGGAGCTGATGAAATTCGGTTATGCGATTGAATATGACTGCATGCCGCCGACTCAACTGAAACATTCTCTGGAAACAAAACGAATTGAGAATTTATTTTTTGCCGGCCAAGTCAATTGCACTTCCGGATACGAAGAAGCTGCTGCCCAAGGTTTGATGGCTGGGCTGAATGTGATTCGTAAGCTGAAAGGCAAACTTCCCTTCATTCTGGATCGTTCTGAGGCCTATATCGGGGTTTTAATCGATGATCTCGTGACTCGCGGGACGAATGAGCCCTACCGGCTATTTACTTCACGCGCTGAATTCCGTTTGCTTTTGCGCCAAGATAACGCCGATGACCGGCTCATGAAATACGGCCATGAATTTGGATTAATCTCAGATGGGACATTTGAAAAAATGACCAAACGAAAACAAACCGTCACGAATGTGATTGAAAAATTAAAGACGACACGAATCGAAAATAATTCCATGGACAAGGTTTTGTGTCGAAGTGGAGTAACTCTTAAATCATTTATTGATAATGGGTTAGAAATCGAATCAATCGACACTCATGCGTATCGTAAGATCGAATGGGATGTGAAATATGACGGCTACGTGAAGCGCCAGCTTCAAGACGTGGCCAAATTTAAAAAATTGGAGAAGAGAAAAATTCCGGAGTCAGTCGATTACAAAACAATCCGCGGTTTGAGCCGCGAAGCGCAAGAAAAACTATCCAAGGTTCGTCCTGTTTCAATCGGCCAAGCTTCCCGGATTCCGGGCTTGTCCAATTGTGATGTTTCAGTTCTGCTCGTGCATCTCCAGAAACTTTCTGCCTCATCTGCTTAAGCCAGTTTTGCCCTTGTTTCACGTGAAACAGGTTCAATAAGATATACACATATAAATTTTAAGTTACTTGTATAAATAGGCTTATAAATTAAAATGTTCATGAAATCGTTCTTCAGCTCTTAGCCCTTCCTACCGATAATAAAACTAGATTGAACTCATGTTTCACGTGAAACGACACCTAAAATTCCTCTTGCTTAAGATAGCAAAAAGGATTAATGTTCAGATATTCAGGAAAGGATTTCATGCCTAAGATCTTCTCATTTTGCAATCAAAAAGGCGGAGTCGGAAAAACGACCACTGCGGTTAATCTTGCCACTTCTCTCGCACAATCAGCAAACCGGGTACTATTGATTGATATTGACCCTCAAGGAAACGCCACAAGCGGAATCGGCGTCGATAAGACAATGATTGAGAAAACCGCCTACGATTTTATATGCATAGAAATTAGTAGTTCAGAAATCATTTTAAATACACAAGTTACAAATCTAAATTTGATTCCATCAAATTCTCACTTAGCTGGAGCAGAAATTGAGTTGATTGAACGCGAAAACCGAGAATTTTTATTAAAAGCAGCTATTTCTAAAATATCCGATGAGTTTGATTTTATTTTAATTGATTGTCCGCCATCACTCGGGCTTCTTACGATTAACGCGATGTCCGCCAGCGACGCGGTGATTATCCCGCTTCAATGTGAATATTATGCGCTGGAAGGATTGGGACAATTGATTCAGACGTTTCAACTTGTGAAAGAAAAGTTGAATCCATCGCTTGAAATAGGCGGCGTGATCCTGACCATGGCGGATTTCCGCACGAATTTGACGCAGCAAGTGATTGAAGATGTGAGAAATCATTTCAAAGAAATTGTGTTTCAAACCGTGATTCCACGAATGGTGAAAATTAGCGAAGCGCCAAGTTTTGGGAAACCAATCGCTCTTTACGACCCGAATTCACGTGGTGCGAAATGTTACGATGAAGTCGCAAAAGAATTTGTGAAACGATTTGGAAAATCTAGAATTCAAAAAGAAGTTGAGTCCGCATCTACAATTTTGTCCAACATCAACACGACGTCCAATGTTGAACAGGGAGAGACGAATGGAACTTAAGAAAAAAGTTTTGGGAAAAGGTCTAAGTGCTTTAATACCAGATACTTACATTAAGTCTGTTGAGGCGCAAAAAGAACAGGCCAAAACTTCCTTGCCGCAGAATCAGAACGGTTATCAAGATATTTTGATTTCCTCGATCAAGCCGAACCGGCTCCAGCCGCGTCATCGGTTTGCTGAAGATAAAATCGAAGAACTCGCCGCTTCTATTAAAGAGCAGGGGATTTTACAACCGATTATTGTTAAGAAATCAGGCGATGGTTTCGAACTTATTTGCGGTGAGCGCAGAATGCGTGCCGCGCAGAAATGCGGGTTAAATAAAATTCCGGCGATCATTAAAGAACTTGCCGAAGACAAACTACTAGAATGGGCGCTCGTTGAAAATATTCAGCGGGAAGATTTAAACCCAATTGAAGAAGCGCAGGCCTACGTTAAGCTTTTAGAAGAACGGGGTTTTACGCAGGACGACTTAGCAAAAAAATTGGGCAAAGACCGTTCCACGGTTGCTAATACGATCCGGCTGATGCGGCTTCCTCAGGATATATTGGAAGGCCTCATTGACGGACGTCTTCAAGCGGGTCATGCCAGAGCGCTTCTTTCGTTGCCGACGCCTGAATATCAGCGCCAATTGGCCAAGCGCATCATGGAAGATAAACTCTCAGTCAGACAAGTGGAAGAGCTGGTTGGGAAAACGTTGACCCGGAAAAGACGTGCCAGAAAAGCCAGGGAAATGGATCAAGACATTCTTCACCTGGAGACCAAGCTTGAGCGCAAGCTGGGAACGCATGTCCGGATTTACCCCAATAAAAAAAATCAGGGAAGAATTGAGATCAAATATTATTCACTGGACGATCTAGACCGTCTCCTCAATCTTCTTGAAATTCCTCGCGCCTAACATTTCATTTCCTATTTCATGAGATTGGATAAAAGGAAAACCGCACTTTTTGCTTTTGTCTTTCTTCTTCTGGTTCTTTCAGTCATTTTCACCACGATCGGAATATCCCGAACTTATAAGGGTTCCAACGATTTCGACACCTTTTATACGGCGGGGGAGTCCATTCTGAACGGTACCGGCGTCTATTATTCCGACGATTATTACCAGATGACGCACAAGATTGCGCCGTTTTTGTACCCTCCTTTCGCGGCGTGTTTTTTTGCGCTTTTTGCTTTTTTTCCGCTTCCGTTTGCAGTTGGGCTTTGGACTGTTTTGTTGATCAGCTTACTCGTTGCAAGCTTTGTTTTCATGTTCAAATTTCTTGATCTCAAAGACTCAGAAATCCCTAAGTTCATAGGGCAAATACCGTTAACCAACCGCTTTTTGTTGGCTTCTGTTGCGATTGCGACGATGATTGATAACATGACCATGTTGCAAATTAATATCCTGGTTTTTTTCCTTTGCTTGGTCAGTTTGGTTTATTGGCAGAAGAAAAAGAACATTGCAGCTGGCATTGTCCTGTCCGCGGCCATTTTTCTCAAGTTAACGCCGGTTTTGTTTTGTCTTTATTTTGCCTGTAAAAAATCCTGGAGAGTTTTAACCGGGGTTTTAATCGGTTCTATTTTGTGGGCAGCTTTAGTTCCGAGTCTGTTTTTGGGGTGGGAACAAAATAGAATTTACCAACGGCAATGGTTTGGGCGAATGATCAAGCCCGCCGTCATCAGCTTGGTAGAAAAAATTAAGCCATCTACGCCCAATTCCCAAAACCGCTCAGTTAAAGAACTTCAAGACACGGCCGTCTCGCAGCAATTAAGTGATACGAACCAATCTCTATCGGCGGTCTTGACGCGGCTTTTTCTAAAGGACCGGGGCCGCCATCAAGTTGCTTACAGGTTCCGGGGCCTTCCAATTATTGCGGGCGGCATTTCTGAGAAACATTTAAATTTTTTAATTATGCTGCTTCGTATTGTCTTTTTGGGCGGATGTGTTTATCTTTGGGCGGGGCAAAGCAAAGTCGCAATTCCACTGGAGGCGTCTCTTGTTTTTGTCACCTCAACACTTCTGTCTCCCATTACGCGAAGCCATTATTACGTGACTTGGATTTTTGCCTATTTGGTTTTATTTTTCGTTTTTTATAAACAGAGAGGTTTTTTTAGGCATAAATTTTTCTTTTGGACGACGAACATTTCGGTAATCCTGTATTTTCTACTTGCCGTTCCTTATGGGGAAGCGGCCGGCATGGGGGCTTGGGCGAATTTGGTTCTTTGGGTCGGCTGCGCGGCTTGTATTCGTCAGTTAAAAATGATTCTACAAAAGGTATAATAAGAACCTCGTTGAAAATCTCAACAATAAATAGTTGCTTTGGGTCTAATAATTCGGAGAGATGGCAGCCCCAACTCTCATTGAAATAATTTGAAGTTGAGGGCAGTCATCTCAACAATAAGTAATTGCTTTGGGTTTAATAATTCGGAGAGATGGCAGAGTGGACGAATGCGGCGGTCTCGAAAACCGTTAGGCTCGTAAGGGCCTCGAAGGTTCGAATCCTTCTCTCTCCGCCATGATTTTTGGTTACAAAATTTTATGCAATCATGACTGCGCCTTCGGCGCTGATCATCAAGGATTCGAAGTGAGCGCCATAAACGCGACCTCTGGAAGCGTTTGCTTATGGTGCGAGTGGCCGACCCGGAGCGAAGCGAAGGGCGCTGAATCCTTCTCTCTCCGCCACGATTTACAAATAATTTTTTGCAACATATAATGGCCCTGATTTCAACACCAAGATAAGGAAACTTATTTGGCGGCACAAGGTTCAATTTCTCTCACGCCTAGAAAAAAAGCACCTCAGCAAAGCAGCATTTCCACAATAGCATGGAGAACAAATATGCTGCCTTTTGTAGAATCCCTTTCAAAAATAACCATTCGGCCTTTTCTCTTTTCCGACGTTCAAGTGGGGGGGTTAGTTTTTCATCGTTTCAAGGGGTATGCTCAAATTTCGCGCGTCATTAAATTGATTTCGAAACAGAGCTTACTGGTGAAAGGGGATAACCAATTCGAATTTAACGAAGTCCGTGCGGCAGATATTTTGGGGGTTGTTTACCAAAGTGAGAATCGCGACCTCACCACCCAATTCCAGAAAAAGCTGTCTCGGTGGATGGTCTGGATTTCTTATTATCCGTCAGCGGTGTCCAAATGGATGATTGCCAAATTGCCTTTAGGAAAGAATATGGCTATTTGCTTGGCCGTAAACCTTAATCCATTAATGCTTTATAACCGGCTTTTTTACCGGCCGCTTGTTTTCTGCAAGGATCTCAGGAGCCGGCTTTTTTCTAAACAGATCGAAATAAGAAATTTTGCCTACGAGGATACGCCCGACCTTGTTTGTTTATGGAACCTTTGTTTTCCCGCCGAAGAAATGGACATCGATCATTTCCTGAAAAAAATATGCGCAAGCCCCTGGTTTTCAACGAAAGGATGTTTCGTTGCGTCAAAAAATAAAAGAATCGTTGGATTTATTTTGGCCAGCGCACGACGGCAAATTTTTCCGCGCACCGGCTTCATCGAATGCATTGCCGTGAACCCGGACGAACGCCGCCAAGGAGTTGGCGCCTTGTTGCTGGAGCAAGCCGTTCAATATCTCAAAAAAGATGGCTGCCGAAAATTCCAAACCAGCTATTTTCCGGTAGCTTGCGATGAGCAAGGATGGGCCGTCCCTGCCTCGGCCATGAATTTTTTTGGACGGTTTGGATTTGAGATCGCGGAATTTGGCCGGGAGTTCACGACGCGCACCTGGAATCCGTCCGCTGCGGAATCTTTGACAAAACGGCTTGAACATAATGGGTTCATTTTTCGTTTTGCCGTACCGGAGGATCATTTTTTTTTGGAACAAATGTTTCGAAAGTCCGGACCTCGATGGGGGAATCCACAAAACGCCGCAGTCAAACAGAAATTCAACACATGTTTAGTTGCGGTCAAAGAAGGGCGAGTAGTCGGTTATTGCAGAACATTTATTCAGAACCAAACGTCTTCATACGATCAGTTTGATTTGATTTGGGATGCGGGCATTGACCGGGGGAAAGCATCGATTGGTTTTCTTTACGTCGAACCCGAATATCGAACATTCGGGTTAGGGGCAGCGCTCACCGCGGAAGCCATTAAACGGCTTTTAGCTCTGGGGTATCCAAATCTTTGGGGTCATACGAGTTCGCTTGCTTTGCAGGGCCGGTACCGGAAATGGGGTTTGTATTCCTCGCGCGGTGTCGTCATGATGTCCTGTGCGGGTGTTTAATGGAGCACGCCTTGCTGGATCAAAAAATAAATACGGGAAGAAGTCTAGAATTAAAAGAGAAGTATCAAAAATTCCTCACGTTAAAACCCATTTTTATCGGCGGTGCGTGTTATGCGCACTATGAAGATCTGTTCCCCAATTGCTCCATGATCCACGTGATCAGAGATCCGAGAGCGGCCTATGCATCCGTCAAAACGCGTAAGCGTTTCGAGCGTCAAATGGGAATTGGAAAACCTTTTTTTCCGGGCCGACACGAAAAAAAAGTGATCGAAACCTATCTTTCCAAGGAACTTTCCGAATACGCCTACTTATGAATTTTACAATTATTCGCTCCCGGCGCTTTTATATTTCCTTTAATGTGCGAGAGCTTTGGCATTACCG
>Ga0209515_10005961_pt1 | contig 15490 bp, 15 predicted proteins | sample Subgroupgradi54m_FD_187454 | JGI IMG/M metagenome (GOLD analysis project Ga0209515, IMG submission 187454) | Subsurface groundwater microbial communities from S. Glens Falls, New York, USA - GMW60B uncontaminated upgradient, 5.4 m (SPAdes)... ...
GAATGTCGACGATCACGTGCCGTGCGATCGCCATCAGCCAACCTCCGAACGCGTGCACGTCGCGCAGCGTATGGAGCCGATCGAGCGCGCGGACGAACACATCCTGCACCACATCATCGGCGTCCTCCGATCGAAGCTGGGCCAGCGCAATCCCGTGGACCATCCGCGCGTAGCGGCCGTACAACCGTCCGAACGCGGCTCGGTCACCCGCTTGTGCCGCGACGATCAGCTCGCGCGGATCCGCCTCGAGCTCGTCCTGCATCGTCATCTGTACTGACGCCTCACACACGAGATCGTTAACACGTTAACGGCGCCTCGGCCTTCGCGTCCTTGTGACAAGTGCTTATGGAGGTGCTTATGCAGCGAAGCTCGAGAACGTGGGTAATCGCAACGGTCCTGTGCACGATCTGTGCGGGCGCGCGAGCAGCGTCCTCGTCAGACTACCTCATCAGCCGGGAGCTGAGCGCCGTCGGCTTCACGGTCTACAAGTGGACGGTGTTGAAGGAGGAAGGGCGGTTCAAAGACGTGAGCGGCCGGTTGCACTACGACCCCGCCAGGCCGCAGGCAAGCACGATCGACATCACCGTCAACACCGCGAGCCTCGACACGAACAACACCAGTCGCGACAGCGTCCTGCGATCGGACGATTTCTTCGACGTGCGGCGGTATCCGACCATGAGGTTCGTCAGCCGCCGCGTGGAGCCGCGGCCGGACAAGACGCTGGCGGTCAGCGGCGACCTGACCCTTCACGGCGTCACCAAGCCGATCGACGTCATCGTACGAGTGAACGGTGTCACGCACGTCGACCACGTCGGCGGCCTCGCCGGATTCGAGACGACGTTCCACATCGACCGGACCGCGTTCGGCGTGAACGGCACGCGCTGGACTGGCGGCACGCTGGTGATCTCGACCGATGTCGAGGTCCACCTTGCAATCGCCGCGACCGAGAACGCCTTGTACACGCACAACGAGGCAAAGCGATGACCACACTGCTCTGGCTGACGCTCGCCTCGACGCTCGTCCCAGTCGGTCGAGGTCCGGGTTTCATAGCGATCGCTGATGTCAACGGCGATCGCCGGCCCGACATTCTCGTCGCCAACGCCGACGATGAAACCGTGTCCGTGCTCCTGAACGGCGGCGGTCGCCAGTTTCAGCCGGCGGCGGGCTCGCCGTTTGACGCCGGTCACCTGCCGAACGACCTCGCCGTCGCAGACATGAACGGCGACGGGCATCCGGACCTCGTGATTGCGAACCATCAGAGTCCGTACATCACGATCCTGCTCGGCGACGGCACCGGCGCCTTCCGACCCGCGCACAACTCGCCATTCGCGACCGGATCCTACCCGCATCCGCACGGCGTGGCGGTCGCCGATTTCACCGGCGACGGCGCTCTCGACGTGGTGGTCGACAGTTGGGGGAATGATCGCGTCGCCCTCATCGACGGCGACGGCCACGGCGAGCTCGTCGGCACGCGGCAGATGTTCGCGGTGGGACGACGACCGTACCAACGTCTGCGGTCAGCCGATTTCAATCGTGACGGTCATCCGGATATTGTGACGACCAACCTCGACGACAACAGCGTCACGATTCTGCTCGGAGACGGCCAAGGCGGACTTCGTCAGGCCACCGGGTCGCCCACGCCCGCCGGGGCGGCGCCGTGGCAGGTCGCGGTCGACGATGTGAACGGCGACGGCGACGCCGATCTCGTTGTGATCCCCTACGATAGCGACGTTCACGATCCGGCGAAGGTCGTGGTAACGCTCTTAGCGGGTGACGGCAGCGGCGACCTCAGCCCGATGCCTGGATCGCCTCTCGCTCTCGACGGGTGCCGCGGTCCGAACGGCGTCGCGACCGGTGATGTGAACGGCGACAGCCGGCGCGACATCGTCGTCGCCTGTGCCGTCAGCGCGACCCTGGTGACCTTCCTCATGCGGGCCGAAGGCGGCTACCAACGCTGGACGGTGTCGATTGGCGCGGGTCCGACGTGGGGTGGCGTCGCCGTCGCGGATCTCGACGGCGACGGCAGGGATGACATCGTCGTATCAAACAGTCGTGAAGGGGTGATTCGGATTCTGTTCAGTGGCGATGCAGTGGCCGGATCGCCCAAGTGAATTCACGTCGGTGCAGGTCGGTGAGCGGTCCGTCGAGCTCTTCCCAGACGCGATGCAGGTTCCGGTCGACGAGCTGCTGTTTGAACGCCGCGTTCCGGGGCGGATCGTCGCCGGTCATTGTCGCCATCAGATCGTGCAGGCAAGGGAAGATCGCGTCTTTCGCCGTCTCGTCGCCGAGATCACGAGCGGAACGTTTCATAGTCAGGGTGGCTCGTCGTTCGACACGCGGAGCGCGACCTCCGGTCCTGATCAGGCCCGTTCCAATCCCAAGAACTCCGCGACAATCCCCGCCGTGCGCGTCCACTGACCACCCGAGTTGTTCAAGCCTGAGGAGGGCCGGGTAGACCGAGCCGTGATTGAGCGCGAGCTGGTGGCCGCTGGTCTGTTCGATGCGCCGGGCGACGCCGTAGCCGTGGGTTGGCTCGAGGGCGTCCAGCGTCTTGAGGATCATCAGTGCGAGCGGCCCGGACGAGTGTGCGGAGGCGGGTCGTCGATGCCCGCGCTGCGCGTCAGGGTCGAGCAGGCACTCGCGCAGAACGCCCTGCCCTCATGCCGGTCGCCCCGAAGAGAATGACGTTCATGTTACGTTACTCTTACGCACGAGGAGCCCGTTATGAAACCATCCAGGCCACTATCGTGTCGCGCTGGCGGTGAACTCGCCCGCAGAATTGCCGGTCGACCCGAAGGCGACGACGGAGAACAGCGACAGAGGGCCGCGGTCGGTGTCGGCCGAAATCCAGAGCCCGGTCCAGATTCCGGTACTCGCCGACGGCCTCTTCGTCCACACGGCCAAAGTGGACGGACCGCTCGAAACCGATGTGACGCTGCCAAACATCAGCTGCAAGCGGTGCACGCTCCAGGTCATCCAGTTCATGGAACAGCACCTCGTGAACAACCCTGGCATGTTCACCTATCACCATTGCGCCGTGCTGCAGATCACCGCCGATCCGAAGAAGCCGATCGACGCGGCGTGGCCCAAGGAGCGCTGAGCGCGACGGATCCGCTCGCACCATCACGGACCGGCGGCTTTACAAGCGCAGTGCGGTAAGGACCCGGAAGGGAATAAGGGTGGCACCCTTATTCCCTTCCGGGTCCTAGGCAAAGATTCCTGGCGTTCAGGAATCGGGAGGCAGCTCGATGACGGGATCAACAGGGTTCAGGAAAGGACGGGGCGAGGGCCCCTTCAGCTATCTCATTACCGGCTTCGTCCTGCTGCTTCTCGTGTTGTGCGGGCTGTTCTACTACAAATGGGGCGGCGCCATCCGCACTGTGGCGGGAGTCCGAGCCACCGGGGGCTGGTCGGGAACCGCCGACGGACTCACCGCAGGCAGCGTGCTCCAAGCGTCGCTGTTTTACTTCCGCCGCATCTGGGTCGCCCTGGCATTCGGACTCCTGATCGGGGCGACGGTACGCGCGTTCGTCTCGCCCCGGCACGTGGTGGCCCTGCTCGGCCGGGGCGGAGCGATGCGGCGGCAAGTCGCCGGAGGACTGACGGGAACTCCGCTGATGCTCTGCTCGTGCTGCATTACACCGGTGTTTCAGAGTGTCTACGAGCGTGGTGCGGGCCTCGGGTCCGCGCTCGCCGTGATGCTCGCGTCGCCTGGTCTGAACCCGGCCGCGCTGACACTCACCTTTCTCCTGTTTCCCGTGAGTCTCGGCGTGGCGCGCGTCGCTGCCGCGCTGGCGGCTGTCTTCGTCCTGCCGCCGATCCTCGAACGCCTCTCGGGCGCAACGCGCGTGATGCCGCCACCTGTCGGCACCGCCGGCGAACACGGAGTTCCCGGAAGCCCGCGCGAGTTTATCGAGCGCCTGGCCGGAGCGCTGGGTCATGTATCCTTGCGAACGATTCCGCTCGTCATCATCGGCGTGTTGCTCTCGAGCGTGATCCTGCCTCTCTCCGTCAGACTGTCGATTGGCGGGACCCTGCTTGTCGTGGCGCTCGTCGCAGCGTTGGCCGTGGTCCTTGCCCTTCCGACGTTTTTCGAAATTCCGCTGGGGCTGTTGTTCCTGAGCGTCGGCGCGCCCGGTGCCGCCGCGGCCATGCTGATCGCCGGACCCATCGTCAACCTGCCGTCGCTCTTGATCCTGGCGCGGGAGACACGTCCCAAGGTGGCGTTTGCGCTGGCGCTCGGAGTGTGGCTGCTGGCCGTCCTCGCGGGCTTGAGCGTATCGACTCGAGTGTGAAGGCCGTGAGGTATCGTCTCATTGAACCCAGGAGGAGCGCCATGTCGCAGACGTCGCTCACAGAGTTGCTGCGCCTCACCACGGCCCCCGTGTCTGGCCTCGTGCGTCCGCCGAGAAGAGCGTCCTGTCTTGCGAGCCGAGCCGGCGCGTAGTGCGGCGATTAGACCATACATTCACCGCACGACGTGCGGTGAATGTGTTGCGCGGCGTGGCGACTACAGGTATAATCACCGCAAGACATGCGGCGAAAAGGACGACAGATCCACGCGCTCGTCGAGTGGCCCAGGTTTCGCTGGGACCGGGAGAAAGTTGCGAAGCCGCTGGCTTCCGTCCGCCATCAGCAAGGTCGTTTGATCGGCCACATGGACGCGTTGGGGTTCCCGCTCCAACAGGAGGCGGTCCTCGAGACGCTGACCGAAGACGTCGTGAAAAGCAGCGAAATCGAGGGCGACACGCTGGACGCCGGTCAGGTCCGCTCCTCGATCGCGCGCCGACTCGGGATGGATGTCGGCGCCCTTGTAGCGGCGGACCGCCACGTCGAAGGGGTCGTGGAAATGATGCTCGACGCCACGCGGCACTACGACCAGCCTCTCACCGCGGAAAGACTGTTCGCCTGGCACGCATCGCTGTTTCCGACGGGCCGCAGCGGCCTGCGCAGAATCCGCGTGGGCGCCTGGCGTGATGACCGTACCGGTCCCATGCAAGTTGTTTCGGGTCCGATCGGACGAGAGCGCGTTCACTTCGAGGCTCCCGCGACCAAGAGGCTGGATCGGGAGATGACCGCGTTTGTTGCCTGGTTCAACGACGATGATCGCCGCGCCGATGTCGACGCGGTGCTGAACGCAGGCCTCGCGCATTTCTGGTTCGTGACGGTCCACCCATTTGACGATGGGAACGGCCGCATCGCGCGTGCGATTGCCGACCTCGTCTTGGCCCGCTCGGAGCACAGCCCTCAGCGTTTCTACAGCATGTCGGCGCAGATTCGTGAGGAGCGCGGCGCGTACTACGACATTCTGGAACAAACTCAGAAGGGTACGTTGGATATCACTCCATGGATGGAGTGGTTCCTGGCTTGCCTCGGACGCGCGATCGATGGCGCCCAGACGACCCTCTCGGCCGTGCTTCAGAAAGCACGCTTCTGGCAGAAGCTGCGGGATGTTCAGATTGACGAACGCCAGCGTCTCGTGCTCAATCGCCTTCTTGACGGCTTCGAGGGCAATCTCACCACGTCGAAGTGGGCAACGATCGCGCAATGCTCCTCAGATACCGCGCTGCGAGACATTTCCGAACTCGTCGAACGTGGCATTCTTGTACGCAATCCGGCAGGCGGCCGTAGCACGAGCTACGCCCTCGCCAGAGATTCATAGAGTTCAAAGCGGCGTACCGCAAAGGCCGCGTTTCTGCTTCTGAGTTTTCCCGGCGATAATATCTGCAGCAATGAAGCTGCTGCGTATCGCTGTGCTCGACTTTACGCCTGTGCCGCCAGAAGACTGGCAACGAGGTTGGCGATTTGAGGTGGGGCCAGTCACGGTCACAGCTCGCGCGACGACCGGTCCGCGAGTCTTCGCCTCTGCGGAATTGGAGTTCAACGAGCCTTTGGTTATCGACAACGATGGGCTTATTGAAATCCCGACATCGGCCGTTCGGAAGGCACAGCACGCGATTGAAGTCGCCGCGAACACAATCGCAGTCGTCGGGCGCCTTCGGCGCAGCATCTCATCGCCTACCCCGTGCCTTGCGTTCAGTCCAACGACTGATGAGGAGCGCGCTTCGCTCGGACGCGCACGCGCAATTCGCAGTCGGCGTGGTGCGGTTGAAAGCGCGCGGTTCTCGGTGAACCTGCCGAGTGTGGCTGTCTTGTCGGACAGATTGGACGGACTGGCCCTGATGGCCGAGGCGCTCTCGCATCAGCACGAAACAGGGCGATTCCACGACCTGCAGCGAGTGTTTGAGCGAGCCTTTCGAAAGAAGACGGGAGGCTTGGTCCGACCGCTAAGTGAATTCCTGCGAGGAACGCCGCATGGCTTCACAGAAGGCGAGGTGAAGGTGTGGACCACGACCTTGCGAAACCCGGCAACGCACGCTGATAGCTGTTCCGAGCCAGCATTGGAAGCGGATGTGTCCACTCCACACACGACAACGTCGCAGCGCAGATCAAGGGCGCGCCCAATCGCCTCCTGCAGCCGCCTCGCGTGGCCGGTTAAGCGCGTGGCGTGGATGCATTCCCGTCGTAGATGACGCACCAGCTGGATCGCTTTGGGCTTCCCGATGTCGCTGGGGTAGAAGCGCTGGCGGTTGAGGTTGCTGGCCTCGACCTCGTCATCGTCCAGCACGGTCAGTGCGCCGATGCCCTTGCGGCAGAGCGTTGGCGCCACGTGGCTGATCAGCCCGCCCGCGCCGATGCACACGACGTGACTGCGCGAGAACACCTCCTGATCGAAGCCCGCAATTCGCTCTTGGCGGTCACTCGCTCCCGGAATCGTTCGAGCGGTCAAGCGAATCGAGCGCCGTGAGCCGGTATGTGTGTTGGCCAAGATCTTCGACTCCTGCGCCATGGACGTGCAGCTCGAACTCGCCCTCCAGGCGAAAGAACCGCACAAACCCATCGCGACTGAAAATGGCGGCGACCGTGGGATAGCCAGCTTGTTCGAGCCGGCGCTGGAACTGCTCGTCGGTGCCGGACGGCCCGGTGGAGGCCAGGCCGCGTCCCGGATGACTGTGAAAATGCGCCAGCAGCCGATGGCCAAACTGTTCCAGCTTGATGAGGAGCCGGTGCGTGGAGGCCACCTGGCCTTCCACGCCCATCGCCGTGCGGCGCTGATGCGCAAACTCGAGCTTCTGATCGAGCACCATGACGCCGTTGACTTCAGCGCCCGTGACGAAGAAGAACTGTTCACGGTGGTCAGCCGTCAGCTCCCGAAAACAGTCGTGGAGGAACAGGCTGCTGACGGTGAACCGCGCCTGCGCCGGCGAAGCCGGGACCATCGTGGTCTGGACCTGATCCAACGTGTCCAGGAGTTCATTGAGCCGGCGCAGGTCCCGGCAGACTCGATGCATGAGACGGCGGCGATTGAAAAGTTCGTCGGCGGTCAGCTCAGCCGGAGGCCTCGCCGCAGATCAAGCGTCAAGCGATCAGGTCCACGTTCTGGTCGACGTCCTTGGTCTGCCGCCCAACGAAAAGCAGCGGCGGAGAGAATGAAGAAGTACTGGGCGCAGCGCCGCGCTGGCACGAAGAAGTAACGTCGGGTGCGGGTCGTCAACTAGTCTTGCCGGTCGTGCCGCAGATCTAACTGTCGCCGCGCAGTCGGAATTCGGGTAGATCAAGCAAACGCGGCTGAATTGTCTTCGCGGGCCGCCTGAACGGAACGCAACGTTACGAGCGCGTACCCGTCGCTCGATTTTTCTGATCGATGACCCCAAAACGTTTCGTTCGACGGTACGAATCAAGTTCCCAAACGCTGATCCGCAGGACGAACACATCTACAAAATCATCTACAGTCGGCCTCACGCTGATTTCGGAATGCTCGTAAACCGCTGAAAACATTGGCGCGCCCGGCTGGACTCGAACCAGCGACCCCCGGCTTAGAAGGCCGGTGCTCTATCCGGACTGAGCTACGGGCGCGAACGGCAGGACATGCCAGTGTAGCAAGTCTGCGTGACGCAATGTTCGGGTGATCTGTCCCCGATGCGAGGCTCAGGCAACGATCCGCTGCACCTGCTGCTGACCGACTGTCTGATGCCGGTGATGACCGGCGAAGATCTCGTGAGGCGCGCGCGTGCAGCGACCCGACCTGGCCGTGCCGATCATGACCGGGCACGGACACGTGGTCGCCGCCGCCGACCTGGTCTGGTGGGCGTCGGAATGTTCCACCTGGCCCTTCTCGAGGCGCTGCGGGCGGCCGTCGAGTCGCTGATCGGCTGATCGTCCGGTATCGCACGCACCGACCGCGCCGCATGTACAATCCCTCCCGGATGCCCACCGACTTCGACCGGATGCTGCGGACCTACGCCGAGCTCACGGTGAAGATCGGGCTGAACCTGCAGCCGCATCAACGCCTGCTGATCATCGGCCCGGTCGCCAACGGCGGCTGCTCGCTCGAAGCGGCGCCGCTCGTGCGGCAGATTACCGCCGCGGCCTACGACGCGGGCGCGCGGCTCGTCGAAACGCTCTGGGGCGACGAGGCACTGCTCGGCGCCCGGCTGCGGCACGCCCCGCGCGACTCGTTCGACGAGTTCTCCGCGTGGCTGCCCAAAGCGCTCGTCGAGCACGTCGAGGCGGGGCACGCCGTGCTGTCGATCTACGCAAACGATCCGGATCAGTTGAAGGATTACCAGCCGGACCTGGTCGCCGCTGTCCAGCAGACGACGGCGCGCAGCGTCCGCCCGTTCCGCGAGCACATCTCGCGCAACCAGACCAATTGGGGTGTCGTCGCGGCGGCGGCGGCCTCGTGGGCCGCGCGCGTGTTTCCCGACCTCCCGCCGGCGCAGCAGATGGACGCCCTGTGGGGCGCGATCACGCGGCTGTGCCGTCTGGATCGTCCCGACCCGATCGCCGCGTGGGAGACGCACCTCGCCGAGCTCGCCGAGCGCACCGATCAGCTGAACGCCAAACAGTACACGGCGCTGCGCTACACGGGGCCCGGCACAGAGCTGACGATCGGGCTGCCCGACGGTCACGTCTGGGTCGGCGGACGATCGGCCAGCGCATCGGGCATCCGCTTCGCGCCGAACCTGCCGACCGAAGAAGTGTTCACGATGCCGCACAAGGATCGCGTCGACGGCACCGTGCGATCGACCAAGCCGCTCAGCTACGGCGGCACGCTGATCGAAGGCTTCAGCCTCACCTTCGCCGAAGGGCGCGTCGTCGACGTGAAGGCGGAGAAGGGCGAAACGGTGCTGCGACGGCTCGTGGAGATGGACGGCGGCGCCGCGCGGCTCGGTGAGTTGGCGCTCGTACCCCATAATTCGCCCGTCGCGCAGACCGGCGTCCTGTTCTACAACACGCTGTTCGACGAGAACGCCGCGAGCCACGTGGCGCTCGGCGCCGCCTACAAATTCACGCTGCGCGGCGGCGAAGGGATGAGCGACGAGGAGTTCGAACGCGCCGGCGGCAACCGCAGCGCCACGCACGTCGATTTCATGATTGGATCACCGGAGCTGGACGTGGACGGCGTGCGTGCCGACGGCGCGGTCGAGCCGGTCATGCGTCGCGGCGACTGGGTATAGCCCGGTGTCGGAGTTTAGTGTCGGAGTTTCACGGAGGATTGATGCGTTCACGGTCCTTAGCCACCGCTCTCATCCTCGCCCTCGGGCTCCTCTACGTCGTTGGTCAAGCGCAGACGCGCCAGCGGCTGAACCCGATGATCGATCTGCTCGAGCAGAAGAAGCCCGTGTTCGGCGTCTATTGGCCGGGTAACCCGCAGGGCCGCCGCGGCGGTCCGCCGCCCTCCGACGCCGTCATGAAATCACCGGCTGAGTGGGCCAGGGACGCGCTGGCGTACCGCAACGCCGACTTCCTGTTCAGCGGCAGCATGGAAGGCGGCGTCGATCGTGCGATCGGCGGCGTCACCGACTTCATCAAGGCGACCGCTGACGCGGGTGCGCTGACGAAGACGCCGTTCCCGCGCTTCCCGCATCCGCTGATGGTGAAGACACCGAAGATCGCGCCCGACACGGCGCACGCGGTGCAGAACATCAGCCGCGAGCTGAACCTCGGCGTCAGCGGCATCATGTTCGTCGAAACCGAGAGCGCCGACGAAGTGCGCGCGGGCATCGCAGCCATGCGCTTCGCCTCCAAAGGCGGCACTCGTTCAGAAGATGTAGCCATGGCGCCGGCCTACTGGGGTATGACCGAGGCGCAGTACAAACAGAAGGCCGACCTCTGGCCGCTCAACCCCGATGGCGAGCTCGTGAACTGGACCATCGTCGAGAGCAAGGAAGGGCTCGCGCACGTGCGCGAGATCGCCGCGGTGAAAGGCATCGGCGTGCTGTGGCCCGGCGCCGGCACGCTGCGCGGCGTGTTCTCGACGACGACCGCGGCGGGCGAGCGGGTGCTGGACACCGCCGGCTGGGAGAACGCGATTGAGCAGGTGCTGGCCGCGTGCAAGGAATTCAACGTGCCGTGCGGGTTCCCCGCGACGCCCAACGACATCGAGATGCGGATGACGCAGGGCTTCAGCGTGTTCGTGATGAACTGGGGCGACGCCGGCTTCAAGGCCGTCGATTTGGGTCGCGCGGCGTCGGGCCGCTGATCAGGAGGAGACCATGATGCTCGCGATCGTGCTCGCGCTCACGCTGCAGGACATCGGGTGGCTGGCGGGCGAGTGGCAGTTGACGTCCGCGACCACGTGCGTGGAAGAGTACTGGACCGCTTCGTCGAACAACATGCTCGTCGGTATGAGCCGGACCGTCGCCGCCGGGCGCACGACGAGCTTCGAGTTCATGCGGATCGAAGCGCGCCCCGACGGCATCTACTACGTCGCGCAGCCGGGCGGGCGGCCGCCGGTCGACTTCAAGCTCGCGTCCGAGTCCGCGTCGGAGCTGGTGTTCGTCAATCCGGGCCACGCGGGTCACTTGAAAAAAGTGATTTACCGCCGCGAGGCGGACGGCCGGCTGACCGCGCGGATCGAAGGCGAGAACGGCGGCAAGGCGTTCTCGGAGGACTACCCGTACCGCCGGCCGTCGAACAGCGCGGCCAGCCGCTGCGGCGCGGTGAAATAGGCCGAGATGTTCGACCTCGACGAGTTTCTCCACTACTTCGAGCGCGTGCGCGAACGCACGCGGCGCGTGGCGGCGTGCATTCCGGCGGAGCAAGTGGAGTGGACGTACAAACCGGGGGCCTTCACGCTCGGCGATCTCGTGCGGCACATCGCCGTCACCGAGCGCTTCATCTGGGCGGAGACGGTGCACAACCGGCCGTGCGCCTACGTCACGCACGGCCGCGAGCTCGCCGACGGCCGCGACGCGGTGCTTGCCTTTCTCGATCGGCTGCACGAGGAATCGCTCGCGCGGTTCCGCGCGCTGACGCCGGCGATGCTGATGGAGAAGTGCGCCACGCCCGAAGGCACGCGGCTCACGACGTGGAAGTGGCTGCGGATGATGCCCGAGCACGAGACCCATCACCGCGGGCAGCTCTACACGATGCTCGGGATGCTGAACGTGCCCACGCCGCCGATCTACGGCATGACAGTGGCGCAGGTGCAGGAGCGCTCGGCGGCCTCGGCGGCCGGGAACTAAGGGTTCGGGGTTCAGGGTTCAAGGTGCAGAGTTCGTTCACGTTCCGAGTTCCAGCGATGAACAAGAGCTTCGGGGTTCGGAGTGCAGGGTTCGTTCCCACGTTCCGAGTTCCGAGCCGCGCGCGGAACGAACCCTGAACCCTGAACCCTGAACTCTGAACTCTGAACCCCGAACTCTGAACTCCGAACCTGAACGAACCCTGAACCCTGCACCCTGAACCTTGAACGCTGAAAGGTTCGGTCCTACTCGGCCGTGATGCGGACCTGTGCCTTGCCATCGTCGATCTCGATGTTCGTCTCGTTCAGCGACCGCAGAAACTCATCGAACTCCGGCCCGTTCATCTGCGAGAGATCGCTGCTGATCTTCGCCAGGTCGATGTCGAGCCCCTGCGCCTTCATCCGCCGCGCGGCTTTTTCGCCGGCGAACGTCCCGATGATGGCGCCGAGCCGCATGCCCCCTCTGACCACCGCGATCGGCACGCGGATGTTCACGTCCTTTGGCCGGTGCCCCTCGTCCTTCGCGGGCTTGTGAATGTTGATGCGGATCCAGCGGACGTGCTCACGCCCGTCAGCCGCCGTGTCCCCTGCGGCCGTCTCAGCCGGCGGGTCCGCGCTCAGGGCCTTGAGCAGCCGGTCGGCTTCGTCGACCGTGATCTTTCCTTGCGACAGCATGTCGAGGATGCGCCGGGTGTCGTCAGTCTGGGTGGTCATTTCCTGTCCTCAGGTTTGCGGAGTTGACGAAGGACCTCGTCCACGCTCAGTGTGCCGTGCTCCAGCTGCGAGAGCAGCTCGCCGCTCGACATGACGGGTGGACGCTCGGGCTCAGGTTCTGGATCGATCTCGGCAAAGGGCAGTTGGGTCCCGATGCGATTGAGGCGGTTCTTGATCGTGGGATAGCTGACACCGAAGAACTTCTCCATCTGCTTGATGGAGCCGTGGCAGCGGACGAAGGCGGCCACGAAGATCTGATCCTCGCCGGCGAGCTGGGCCAGCGGGGGGAGTTCGAAGCGCCCTTCGATGGCGACGTCCTGGTCCGTCAGGCGGACGCGTTCAATCTCGAAGGGGACGCCGGCGGTCAGCCGGGTGAGTGCCTGCCAATCCTTAGCGACCATAGATGAGTCATGTTATACCGCAAAATACTTAAATAAATCAATATATAACTTCATAAAATTAATAACATGGCTAAACTCAACCGCCTAGAGGCACTTGAGGTCTAATGAGGCATGTCGCCCAAGGCTCTTGCCCGAACCGTTCTCCCACTCCTCCTGGTGGTCGTCGTCGGGCGCGGCTCCAGAGCGCAGCCCTCGCCGCCGTTCGTCTTCCATAACAACTTCTGGGTCAACCTGCACCAGACGCTTTACGCCGAGGCGGGTAGGGCAGGTGGGTCGCGTAGGGCGGGTGGGTCGGACGGGTCGGGGAGGTCGGGTGGGTCGGGTGGGGACGAGGCAACGTGGCAGTCGGCGCTCGACGCGTACGCTGACCTTGCGAAACGCGATCTCATCTTCGATGCCAAGCTCGTCGCGATCAACGACGCGTTGGGGCGGATCGCAACCGAGGCGGACGTGACCGACACGGCGATCGAACCGGGCGTCCGCGCCGCGTTGAATCAGGCGGCGCCGATCTATCGCCTCCGTGGGTGGCCGCGCCAGCGGCAGACCAACGACGCCTGGATCGCCGACATGAAACAGCGCGTCGATCGCCACGGCGCTGCTCTTGTTCGTGCGCTCGCGCACGCCTATCGTACCGACTGGCCCTCGAAGCCGATTCTGATCGACGTGTCGGGCGAGGCCGGCGTCTACGGCGGCTACACGACGAATGACGGGCCGGCCGGCTTCGCCGCGCACTCGACGATCGCGCCGGGCGGCAAGGGCGCCGAAGGGGACATGGGCCTCGAGACGATCTTTCACGAGGCGTCGCACGCCGTGGACGCGTCCATCATGCGGATGATCAACGCCGAGTGCGCCGTGCAGAAGGTCCGCGCGCCGCGCAATCTGTGGCACGCGCTCATCTTCTACACGACCGGCGAACTGGTTCGGCGTCAGGTGGGGATGGCCGGCGACGAGCACTACATGCCGTACGCCTACCGCTTCGACGTCTACAGCAAAGGGATGGAGAAGGACCGCGCCGCGCTCGAACAGGACTGGCAGCCCTTTCTCGACGGCACGGTGCCGTTCGAGGAGGCGCTGCGCAATCTCGTGCGAGACGCGACACGATAGGAAGAAACCGCAGAGAACGCAGAGAGCGCGGAGATCTTTTTAGGAAAAGATCTTCTCTGCGTTCTCCGCGATCTCCGCGGTTTTTTCTCTACTCCCGCCAGTCCCAGCCCGCGGGCCGCGCGAGCCAGTCCATCGGCATGTCGCCGATCGGCGCGCCCGGGGGCGCGTCGGGCGCTGTGTGCGGGAAGGGCCGCGTCAGATCGATCGGACGCTCGATGAAGCGCTTGATGTCGGCCGCGAGGAGCGCGCGCTGCGCGGTGTCCGTCTCCGTTTTCGCCACCGCCGTCCGCAGCCGCGTCGCGAGCCTTGACAGCTTCAGCGACGCGATCGCGCGCACCTGGCCGTTCGGCGACGAGTTCGCCAGCCACATCAGACGATCGACCAGCACGCGTTCTTCCGCGCGCCGGACCGCGGCTTCGTACGGTGACGCTGTCGGCGCGTCGAACGTCGCCGCGGTCAGCCGGTCGATGACGTCTTCCAGACCGGGCGTCGCCGGATTGACGGCGTGCTGCGCCACCATCCGCGACGCGCGATCGAGCTGCAGCAGGAAGCCGATCGTCACATCGGCTGCGACCGTCGCCGGGCTCAGCGGATCGAACGTGTCGCCCGTCGTCCGCGGAAACAGCTCGCGGTGCATGCCCCAGCCCGGCGGTCGCGGCGCGATGAGGTCGAGCACCGGCTTCGGCACCGTGAGCTCGGAGGGTCGCAGCGTCACCGCCAGCGCGTCGAGCGCTTTGCGCTGATCGTCAACCCCCACGCCCTTGGTCGGCGTCCGCTTGTCGCCGCGCATCCCGTAGATGTAGTCCTGTCCGGCGACCATCGACGCCGCCGATTCGATGGCGTAGCGGTGATACATGAAGATCGGCACGAGCGGCTCTTCGATCGTGGCGGTGGGCGCGCCGGCGCGAATCGTGTGCTCGCCGATCGTGTTCAGCGCGGCACGGCGCACCTTCATCAGCCGGTAGAGCTCGTCGGCCTGGTCCTGACCGTTCGACCATTGATCGACTTTCGGATTCGAGCTGGTGTCCTGGTTCGTCATGTAGCGCAGATCTTGCGCCCACGCTTCGTCGAGGATTTTCGTCAGGGCTGTTTTTTCATCGGTGCCCGGCGCAAACTGGCGATATCCGTAGTTGATCGTGACCTTGTCCCAGTCGCCGATGTGCTGCGGGTACGCGTCCGACAGATCGATGCTGCCGTCCGCATTCAGCTTCTCGAGCGGATGGGGATAGTCCATCACCGAGATCCAGCCCTTTTCGCTGTCGTAGTAGTTGTGGCCGAGGCCGAGCGTGTGGCCCACCTCGTGCGCCGAGAGTTGGCGGATGCGCTTGAGCGCGGTCTGATACAGGATGTCCGGCTTTTCGTTGCCGGTCGTGTAAGGCGACAGCAGCCCTTCGAAGATCAGGTAGTCCTGACGGTCACGAAGCGACCCGAGCGTGACGGTCGCCTTCATGATCTCGCCGGTGCGCGGATCCGACACCGATCCACCCGAGCTCCAGCCGCGCGTCGAGCGGTGGACCCAGTTGATCATGTTGTAGCGAACGTCCATCGGATCGGCGTCAGGGGGCAGCACCTTGACCTGAAAGGCGTTGCGAAAACCGGCCGCCTCAAACGCCTGATTCCACCACGACGCACCTTCGATCAACGCGTCCTGGATATTCTTTGGCGCTCCGCTGTCCACGTAATAGACGATCGGTTTGACGGCCTCGCTGACGGCGGCTGTGGGGTCTTTTTTCTCGAGGCGGTG
>Ga0209515_10005962_pt1 | contig 15489 bp, 17 predicted proteins | sample Subgroupgradi54m_FD_187454 | JGI IMG/M metagenome (GOLD analysis project Ga0209515, IMG submission 187454) | Subsurface groundwater microbial communities from S. Glens Falls, New York, USA - GMW60B uncontaminated upgradient, 5.4 m (SPAdes)... ...
AGAAAATGTCTTGGCTTTAGAACACCCATCGAAGCTTGCCTGGATGAGTGCTGCACTTAATCATTGAATGTAGGCAGGACAATAGTTGGTCGGTACTTAGTTACTGACCTATTGCCAATCGCTTTGGCTTCCCATTTTGGGCAGATTCATACCGTACCTTAACCAAGGAGCGGTACTCATGGATCTTTCTCCAACAGCGGATCTCGCCGGACGTATCGACAGCCTCCGGGGGCTTCTCGAAAACAAACCACTCTCGTTCCCCGAGGCCTGCCGATACCTCAATCTATCGGCTTCCTACCTCTACAAACTGACGCACCGGAAGGCGATCCCGTACTACAAGCCCACCGGAAAAAGGGTTTTCTTCGACCGCTCCCAACTCGATGCCTTTCTCCGCCAAGGGCCGGTCCTGACCACATCCAACCGCTTGGATGCCATTGAATCCACCCGAAAGGGACGAAAGCCCGCCCCGGCCCGAAAGGCGGTGGACTAATGCTTATCGCCTCTTACCTCCTTTACGCCAAACACCCGGAAATGAAATCGGGATTTTTCTTGGTCGAATCAACAAACCAATATTTCCCCCTCCATAGTCAGGTATTCCAAGCCGGGAAGATGGCGGGAAGGGTCGGCCTTTACAAAAGTACCCCAGCCGTAAATGCCAAAGCCGACCGGCAACCGGCGTACACCCTTGGCGGATTGGCATCAAGTCGAATATCCGGCATCTTCTTTCCCGATATCTATCACCCGACATTTGGCTTTGGGGACGTGCATGGAACCAACGATCTGCTTTTGGTGGAAGATTCCCCCACCCACCTAAAAACCTTCGTCCTAAAAGGCCGGAAGGCTTTTCAGCGGGACATATTCCAGCTTTGGGGCGATGGAGAACTAAGCGACGAAATGACGGCCCTTATCCAAGAAGCGATTCCCGCCCAAGGTCCAAAGGAGTGATGTAGGGATCCCCCCCGTCCTTCCAACATGGCTTGAAATGTACGATACGGTTACCCTTGTCCTTCAACGGCCTTCCCAATGGGAAATACCTTCGATCATGACCCGTGTTAGGCCGTTTACGGACAAGAAAACGGGGGCCGTCTGTACTTCGGGATTTCTTGGAACCATGACCGTCACCGACAGGACAAGCGCAATTGTTGTTTCCGGTTCCTTGCCTCGGTATCTCCACGGCACCAACGCCGTCACCATGACCCGGGTCGAAAGCAAGGAGGCAGTAGAGCGCATATCTAATGACCTCTCCTTGCCCTTGGAAGCCGCCAGGGCGTACCGCATAGACATTGCCGGGAACATCATCCTCCGCCACCCGGTAGGTGATTATCTGGCCACCCTTGGCCCTTGGAAGCAAGCCCAGCGGAAGGATTTTTCAAACGGAAACCTTTCCTATCAAGGGGGGCGCTCCACCCTGAATTTTTATGACAAGGTTTTGCACCTTAACCGGAGCGGCGACAAAATTCCGGAGCACTGGGTAAACCGGAACGTCTTACGGGTGGAACTCCAAATGAAAAATGCGGTTAAGGACCAAATCGGCCAAGCGGTTTTTGGACGGGACCTATGGGACGAAACCGTTTATGTAAAGGCTATTCAGCGATGGAAAGACTCCTATCTGACCGTCGAAAAGTTAAAGCTTATGGAGGATATGCCAATGCGGAACGTGAAAGAGCTACGGGCCTTCATTGAATACTTGGGAGTTCAAGCCTTGGGCTACGATAACGGCCTTCTCCGGATTAAGATGGCTAAAGGTTTGGGACAAATCACCAAAGATCAGGCCAAGGAAAGACGGCGGGCCCTAAAGAAAATGGCCACCTACCCCAAAGGGGAAGCCAAGGGCTTGATCGAAGAGTTGGACCGGAAGATTGAAACCCTGGCCGCTTGCTACCGCTGAGCGGTTAAGAAACCGGAAGGTTTTCCAGATTGGTAAAAAGGATGACCATGTATCGCTCCGCCGAGCAAGGGGGGCGGATTTCACCCCCCTATCCTTACACTATCTCGAAACCTTGGCCGGGATTTCAGGCCGCCAGAAGTAGCCGGGAAGTAAACGAGCGTCTATATATCAATAGGAGCCAGGGGAGAGATTCCACCCCCCCCACCCCCTTTTCCCCTTTCCCCTGAACTTCCTAAACTCCCGCCGGGCAAACACTTCAAGCCCCCCAGTAACACGGGAAAAACCCTAATGCGCACGAATTGTAAGTTCCGTCAAAATCTCCGACAGATTACGGGAATCACAAAAGGGTTTATCCTTCCTAGACCCAAACCAAGGATGGCCCATGTTTCGATTAATCCTTTTGCTCGCTGGCTACGCAATGGCGCAACAGGTTTATACGAATGCGGCATTTAACGCCAAATACACAGCCCCGCCAGGCTGGGTTTTTGGTTCACCTCAAACCACATTGGATGGATCAATCCTGATCCAGCCAACCCGCGTCGGCTTAAGCCCTGCACAATGCGACGTGAGGTTTACCAAGCACACGACGGAAACCGAAGCGTTTCAATACCCTTCATCGAATGGTTTTTTTCACACAAATAGCTTTATGAAAGTTTCCCGGACTCTTACCACGCAAGCGCCGATCATTTTCAACATCCAGGACACTTCAGAGCCGAACGTGCATTACTGCTACATCCTGGTTAAACAGGTTGATGCAGGCGTGCTCATGGCCTACTTTTCAACCTCGAACCGCTCTTGGTCCCAACAGTACAACCTAGTGACGACCATTTCGGATTGGAATGTAAACGAATCACTTTACATGGCTAACTGGATGGGAACTAGCTTTTTATCAGAAGTCGGTCCGGTCGCCAAGGTTTCGGGGGTCTCAGCCCCGAGAAGCGGCCTCAAGCTTACCTTGGTGGATGCCTTGGGAAGGAACCCCATAAAGGCAACCGCAGGTAATTTCATTTTCCGCAGGTGACCTCGCCCAATACTAAATTGAAATCGTGACTCATAGCGCCCTTTGGCATCTAGCTTTTTCGTCCCAACAATTCCTGATTTGGAGGTTTTTTTGCTTCGGATAATTCTTCTTTTCGCCGCTATAGCCGGGGCCACACCAACTGACTCCCTTCGGATTATCCAGCTTGAGGGCCAGCTTAAAGCTATTGAGCAGGAGAAGGCCCGCCAAGAACATGCCGCCGACATGGCCAGGGTTACCGCCTTGGAGAATCAAATCAAGGCCATGGCCAGCCAACGGCCAACCCGACTTGGGACAGAGGATCTCTTTACCGCCGGGGATAAGATCCAATCCTCGATATGGTTTGGTCTTGCCGGTCAGGTCTGTGTTGCTTTGGGTCAGGCAAACATTTCGAATGGGAACTCAAATGGCGCGGCAATTTGGCTAGTTGGTGGGCTGACCCTGGATATTATTTCCATCGTGAAACTTTACGGGGCGGGATCGGCATTGATCAGCGCCTCCAGTCCGTGACAACCCTTACCCCGATGAGAAGGAAATGGAAATGAAAGGCGGAAATATGCTGCGGATTGTTTTGTTACTGGCTTTGGTTGCTCTTATTGGATGCACAGAAGACGAGAAGACGCCAAGCCACATACAGCCGGGAACCTACCAAACGATCCTAAATTACCAAGGCGCGAACGCAGGCAAGTCGCTAACCCTTGAGGAATCGTTTGGTGCAAAATACGAGGGCAAGGCGTTTCTGAGTGACGGAACAAAGTCATGCCAAGTAGTCGAGTATACAGGGATAATCGAAACCAAAGAGGACGGGTTCATTATCCGAAATGGACTCGTATCGACCAGACCAACTTGCTCCGATTCAATGAGTTCACCCATGGCTCTACCGCCAGACACAACAAAAACAAGAAACATTTCACCATCTCAGTATGAAGAGTATTACGCACCGGCAACGGCACCGGCAGAGTGGCTAATATTCAAAAAGATTTAGTGACCGTGCCCACTTCCAGCACCTGCCAAAGGCTTTACATTACGGCAATGGATACAATTTGGATGAGCCCCGCAGAAATCCAGCGACTCTTTAACGAAAAGGCCCGTCCGGCCCCTGCCGCCGCCAGCGGAGAACCCTTTCCATCTCCCCGGCAAACTTCCGGCAATGGGTCGCCTGAGGCTTGGACCATGGCCTATCCAGCCGGGCGTCCCACCAATCGGCGGTCTTAAGGTTAGCGGCAATCCAGCCCTCTAGGTCTGTATCCCGGGCGTCTCTCCAATTCATTTTCCTAACCTAGTAGCTGGACCGGGACAGGAAATGTCCACTCACCTCTCCGACTTCCATTTGCCCTTAAATTCGGAAAATTGAATGATATTCCATCCGCATTGACCAATTTTCCTGGTTATTTTAGGAGTGAGATCGATCGGCTCAACATTGGCATTTGCTAATGATTACGGTAAAAATTGGAGGGGCTTATGGGTGGGTACGGAAGCGGTCGACGTTGGACATTCTCCAAAAAGGCAACCGTTGAGGACGCCCACTCCCTAAGCATTTTCAAGCTTTCCCGGGACGGCCTTTTAAAGCCCGGCAGCTATAACATCACCTGGAAGAATACAAGGACAGGGGAGGCGGTCGGCTCTATCTCCTACATCCTCCATACAGGTTCTGAGGCCGCCCCCGTGGGCCATCTCCAAATGACCTTGAAATATGCCATAGGCAAGGAAAAGGAGCCTGTAGAGGAACCGATCCAGCTTGTTTCCACCCGCCCCAACTTTGGAGGGATCCGGCATTGGTTTACCTGCCCCTTAGTCACCGATGGCCAACCATGCAACCGGAGAGCGGGAACGCTTCACCTAGTCCCGGGGTGTAAATACTTCGGATGCCGCCAGTGCCTTAACCTGACTTATACAAGCCGACAAACCCATGAGAAGAAATGGGACTACTTGCTCCGGCTCAAGAAGGGAAGCCCCTTTGACTTCGATGAAGCCTTGGAACGGCTCCTATAATTCTCGACAAAGAAAAAAGACGGCCCGAATTGGACCGTCTTTTGTGACTCATTTGTTACTCCGGGGCTTTTGGCTCCCGTTTCGCCTTTTCGTAAGCCCTTTCCTTTTAACCCCTTACAGGGGAAAAGGGCTTCCGGGTCTTTACTTGGAGTAGTATTCCACCACGTGCTGTTCGGTCAGCTTGATGGGAATCTGCTCGCGCAGGGGCTTGGCAATCAGCTTGCCTTCCATCTTGACCTTGTTGATCTCGTAGTACTCGGGAACCATGATGCCGCCGGAGTGGGTCAGGGCCTCGATAATCTGGGGATGGGTCTTGGACTTGTCGACCACGGTGATCACGTCGCCGACGGCGAGCTGATGGCTCGGGGTCAGGATGCGCTTGCCGTTAATCATGAAATGGCCGTGGGCCACGTACTGGCGGGCGGCATAGATGGTGCGGGAGAAGCCCATGCGGAAGATCGCCGCGTCGGCGCGGGTCTCGAGCTGGGACAGCAACACCGTGCCGGTCGACTCGTGGGAGTGGGCGGCCTTGGCGTAGTAATTGCGCATCTGCTTCTCGGACACGTCGTAGACGGCCTTGAGGCGCTGCTTCTCGAGGAGCTGCAGCTTATAGGTGGAGGGGCTCTTCTTGCGCGCGAGGCCGTGCTGGCCGGGCGTGAAGGAGCGGCGTTCCATAATGCGTGCGGCCTTGGGCGTAATTGCCAGGTTTAGGGCACGCGAAATCTTTACTTTGGGTCCAGCCGGCATTCCGTAGTTCCTTCTTAGGTCGAATACGTATTCTTCGAAAATTTAAGGCTCATCAAGTTAGCTATAACCCCCATTCTTTTCAATAGATAGGCGGTATTCCCGGGCGGTTAACGCCTCCAGGATGGGAAATCCTATATTGGATAGGGAAAAATCGGCCAAAAACCCCAATCCGGGGCCTTCCCAGGGAATAATCATGAACGACGAAATCTCGGTCCAGGAGCTCAGCGAAATTCTCGAAAAGGACCCGGGCACGGTTCTGATCGACGTCCGGGAACAGGAAGAGTTCAACGAAGCGAACCTTTCCGGAGTGCTCATTCCCATGAGCGAACTCCAGGACCGCTTCGCGGAAATCCCCAAAGACGGTACCGTATACGTCCATTGCCGGTCGGGAAAACGGTCGCGCACGGCCATCGAGTTCCTGAAAACCAAGGGTTACGCGAACTGCATGAACGTGACCGGCGGGATCCTGGCCTGGCTCAACGAAATAAACCCCGACGGCCGTACCGCTTGAGAAACCATGCGCCGCATCCTATGCGGTGGGCAGCCTGAATGCGGAACCGTCTGAGCAACCCGTCCCACGGATCGGCCGCCGGTATCTGATCTTATGCTGCGCTTCAAGTGGCTGATTCTCGGTCTCGTCTGCGGCTTCCTGGCCGCGGGCGGCCTGTGGGCCTGGTTCAAAATTCTCCGGCCGCACGCCATCGGCCGGCTCCTTTCCCAAGTCCTGGAAGAGAAGTTGCACGCGCGGCCTACCGTATCCATCTCCAACTACGTGGTGGTGGAGGAAAAGAAGCCCATCGCCGAACTCGCCCTGGTCTCGCGCATGACCGACGTGGACCATCGCATTGAAAGCGTACGTCTCCACAGCAAGGCGGAGCTGGCCCTGCGCGCGGTGTTCAACGTCAAAGCCGGGTTCGACCTGAGAACGGCGCATTTCGATGTGACGCTGGATCCGGGCCTCAAGAAGGCGCGCCTCGATCTTCCTCCGCCCAAGGTGCTGTCCAACGAGATGATCCGCTACGAGGTGATCGCGGATTACAGCGGCTGGTGGAACCGCATTTCCGAAAGCGAAAAGGAGCTGGCCATGCGCGATATGCAGGCCGACGCCAAGCTGGAGGCCATCCGGGCGGGCATCCTCAAGGATTGCCGGGAAATGCTGGAGAAAGATGCGGCGGAGATCTCGAAACGGACCGGTGTCGCCATCGAGTACCGGTACCGGATGCCGGATGATGCCGTAGGCTTCACGCCGCCGGGGTCGTGAGTTTCGCGAAAGCGGAGTCGTTGAAGGCATCGTCGAACACGGCCATGTTGGGATAGGCGAAACCCATCACCGCGTCCCACATCGGTTTATGCTCCATGCACATGTACTGGAACACCGTTCCGCGCCAGGGCTCCAACGCCTGCAGGGCGTTGCGGTAGAGTTTTTCCCGCACGGAAAAGGCGTAGGTGATCTTGCCGTCCGGCGTGATCTCGGTTTCCATCTGCAGCAGCTTGGAGTGGCGGAACTTGAGGCGGAAATCCTGCGCGAAGCCCTTGAGCAAAGTGATGCATCCGAGCGAAACCCACAGCACCTCTTCGGCCTTGAAAGTCGCGATGACGCGGGCGATCAGGGCCTGGTACTCCGCTTCCCAGCCTTCGAAATAGAACATGGGATGGAAATGGAAGCCGACCTTGACGCCCTTGTCGGCCACGGCGCGCGCGGCCGCCAGCCTGCGATCCAGGGACGCGGTCTTGTGCTCTTCGTTGGCGATGATGATCTGCGGATTGAGCGACCAGGTGCAGCAGACATTGGCCGGGATTTCGTTCTCCAGGATCCATGCGACGTTGGCGGACTTGGTCTTGAGCTCGATGATGGCATTGGGATTGGCGCGCGCGAAATCGCACAGGTCCGCCAGGATGCCGTTCTTGTTGCCCCAGAGCAGGGAGTCCGAATACTCGCCGGTGCCGATGCGGTAGCGTTTGTCCGGGCTCAGTTGGATTTCCGCCAGCTTGGCCTTGAGATTGACCGGCACAGCGATGACGGCTTCGTCATAATGGTTCTGCAGCACGCAATAGGAACAGGCCATGGCGCAATTGTCGACGATGTTCAGCACCTTGAGATTGCAGCAGACGGCCTTTTCCGAAGCGGCCGGGCACAGGCGGAGGATGCGCCCCTTGAGTTCCTTCTCCGTAAAGGTATGGGCCGGGAGTTTTTCCTTGGGGCTTTCCGCGGGATAGATCTTGGCCTTGGCGGCCAGGCTGTCGTAAGCGGCCTGCAGGGACTGGAACAGGCGTTCGCCCTTCTGCTTGGGGTTGCCTTGGGAGAGCAGGGACGCGGCGATGCCGGATTCGGCGTTCAGGCGCAAAGCAGATTCGCCCCAGGCGGCGCAGTCCAGGCTCCAGCGGGCGAACAGGCGCAATTGCTGGAACGTGAACGCGAAGTCCGTTTCCAGGCGGAAGAGCAGGGACAGGTCTTCCGGAGGGAGTAACCCGCGGGTTTCCCCATCGACGGCGTCATGGACTTTGGAGGCCTTGAAGGGCTTGTCGGAAGCCTGGGAGGGGCCGTGGGAAAGGGTATCCGGAGTCATGCGGCTAAAGGTACTAAAGGTTAGTGGCGCCAAAAACCGTCCAACCGTGCCCGCTGCCGCGGCGGATTTGCCTCTTCAACTTTGAATTTCGCACTTTGACTTTTGAATTTTGACTTCTACCCCGGAAGACCCAGCGCCCCCTATTTCCACGCCTTGGCGAACGCAGCCTCGTCGAAACCTACCGTGCTTTGCGTTCCGTCCGTCACCAGCGGGCGTTTGAGCAGGCGGCCGTTGGCCGAGAGCATGGCCAGGATCTGGGTCTCGGTCATGCCGGGCACCTTATCCTTGATGTTCAATTCCTTGTACTGCACGCCGCTGGTGTTGAAGAATTTCTTCAGCTCCGCCCCGCTTTGCTGCACGATTTTCTTCAGGCCGCCTTGGGAGGGCGGGTCCATCGTGATGTCGACGAACTCGTATGCCTTGCCCAGCTTGGTCAGGGCCTTTTCCGCCTTGCGGCAGGTATCGCATTTCTTGTATCCGTAGAATTTCAGCATGGGAGCGTCCTCACTTTCAAAGATACCCGTGGTTACTGGCGGAAATAATAACCTCTCCCGGTTGCTATCTTGAAGTTCCATGACGAAACACACCGGCCCTATCGAGAAAATGCACACCCAGGCGGCGGCCCAGGTGCAGTATGCCCTGCCCATCGGGGACGCGAAGCTCCCTCTCAACCACCTGCTGGGCAAGCCCATCCGCTTCAAATACACGGGCCGGATCTTCTGCGTCCATTGCGGTAAACATACCAAGACCAGCTTCTCCCAGGGCTATTGCTTCCGGTGCATGCAGACCTTGGCCCAGACCGACATGTGCATTGTCAAGCCGGAGCTGTGCCACCATCATCTCGGAACCTGCCGGGAACCGGAGTGGGGCACGGCCCATTGCATGATCGACCACACCGTGTACCTGGCCAACTCGTCCGGCATCAAGGTGGGCATCACCCGTTCGCACCAGATGCGCACGCGCTGGATGGATCAGGGCGCCGTGCAGGCCCTGCCCATCGTGCGGGTCAAGAACCGTTTGGACTCGGGCAAGGTGGAAATCGAACTGAGCAAGGTGATGCCGGACAAGACCAACTGGCGCCTGATGCTGCAGGGCAAGGTCGAGACTTTGGACCTTAAGGCCAAGCGGGATGAATTGTTCGCGACCTGGGCGGCGGAATTGCCGGGGGAAAAACTGGCGGAAGAGGAATTCACTTTCAACTACCCGGTGCTGGCGTTCCCGACTAAACTCACTTCGCTCAACCTGGACAAGCAGCCGGAAGTAACCGGGGAGTTACAGGGGATCAAGGGGCAGTACCTGATCCTGAGCACGGGCGTGATCAACATGCGCAAGTACGGCGGATACGAGCTGGAGTGGGAGGCGGAGGATGCACCGGGGGTTCCCGCTTCCCTCCCGGAACTTGGAGAGGCCGATAAGCCCGGCGGGGCGCAAGCCTACAAACCGGTTCCGGCAGGGCAACCCGGCTTGAAAGCGTCCGCCGGCAATGCAGCATCACAGACCAGCCTTCTTTAAGCGTCACCACATGCACCTCCATCCAGGTTTTGACCGGCGGGTTAGGCCGATACCGCGTAATCCGCGGATTTACGGTTAACCGGACCGGACAAGCACACCAACGTTCCCGATATCGATTCGCGGTGGCGATCATCCGGACGCCCAGGCCCGGGCAGGCCGGACCTTTCGCGCCCTTGAAGATGGGGAATCCCTGGGCGTACCGCGGAACCTTGTTCGGCAGCGTGGGGAGTTATTCCGTACTCCGACGCCCTCTGATCACGGAACCGATCGGGGGGAAAATCCGATTGCGCCGAGCGGTAGCGCGCGCTACCTTGGGATCAACCCCTTCGCCGGGGCGTCTTTCGACCCGCAACAACCATACATTCCTGGAGGATCCCCCATGCGAACCGCAGCGCTCAGGTATTGCCTTTCCGGATTTCTTTTCGCCGTCCTTCCCGTCGCCACCCATGCCTCTCTCGAATACAGCATCAGGACGGAACAAGCCCAGTTGTTCCGAACCCAGACCCTGGAGCCGCCTCCATTGGCGACCTTGAGCCAAGGCGAAAGCCTCAAGTTGATTTACCGCGGCCCCGCGCAGTCGATGGTGGAGACATCGGGCGGCATGAAAGGTTGGGTGCGCAACGGGGATTTGCAGGCGATGGAATCCCCGCGCGGGCAGAAATTCGGTTTGGGGGAGCAGAAGGTGACCGGAGACGGCGAATTGGCGATCAGTCCACTGACCTTGAAGGATCGGGACCTCACCATCGACGTAATCGATCTCAATCGCAGCTTCGCGGGGGAAATCGTGGAAGCCATCGACAAAGAGCAATTGGAAATGAAGAACGGGGACAACTGACCCGGAGACCCGCAAGCCCCGGCCGCCGTCAAATGCGCTACCGGGGCCGTTTTACCGGAGCAATCCGACCTTAACCATGGAAATTGGTGATTGGGCGGTATCGCGAAGTTTGATAGATTGGTTTCTGGATAATCCGCCATGGAGCCGCCAATCCCAGCCACCGCCATCCCATTGCGTTTTCGCATCCCGTTCCGCTATGCTTTAATCCTCCTATCCGCGTCGGCAATCGCAGGATGCCTGTTCGATGGCGGTAAAAGGGAGTCCCCGTTCATCGGGGAGTGGAAGGACCGGGATCCCTACATGTTCAGAATGCAGGATTCCCTTATTCGGGTGGATCTGCATCGATATGCCGATTCCTTGGGGTATTACGTGCCTTTGGAGGTCCCCATTGGGCAACGGCCCGACCCAATGAAAAACCCGTTGCCGGATTCCCTGTTCTTGGAATTCACGGGCCAATGGAAATGTACCCGGACCGATTGCGACTCGGTATTGTGGATCCAAAGGCAGTACCGTATCATCACCGCGGATTCCATCAAGACCTACAAGCTACTCGACGGATCATTAGAGTCCCTCGAGACCGTCAAATTCAGATATACACGGGACTCGATTTATTATGAATTCCCCGCATTGAACTTCGAATTGGCGGTTTACTATCGCTTCTACGCGGACGGCGATTCCCTCCAGCTTTGGGAGGATCCCGGCGCCTTCCACTTTGGGCGGAGCCGGGACGCTCTGCCCGCGCCCTAGGCCGTGTGGATCCCGACCCCCTAACTCCTCCGCGCGTACCGCTCCCCTACCGCCCGCGCAGCTTCGCCACCACTCCGGCTCCGATCAACAGCAGGATGAACGACGCCACGATGGTCGGTCCCGCCGACCAGTCCAGGCGCAGCGAGGCCTCCAGCCCGATCAGGCAGCCCGCCGTACCGAAGCCCCACCCGAACGCCACCCGCCGCCAGGTTCCGCCTACGGAGAGGATGGACGCCAGGGAGGGGACGATGAGGAAGGCGAACACCAGCAACACGCCGGCTACCCGTACCGAGAAGGTTACGATGACGCCGAAGGCGGTGTAGAACAGGAAGTCCCACAGCCAGATGCGGCGGCCCTGGGCCTTGGCCTCATCCGGACGCTCGGTGATCTGGAATAGGGGCTTGCGCGACAGGAACAGGATCGCCGACACCACGACGAACAGGCCCGCGGCCCATGCCAGGGTTTGCGGCGATACCGTGAGGATCGATCCGACCAGCATCTCCTTCAGCTCCTCCGATCCGGTGGCGGATTTCTCCAACACGATCAGGGAGAGGGCCATAGCCCCCGCGTAGGTAACACCGATCAGGGCTTCAATGGGCAGCGCCCGGCGGCCGCGGAACCAGGAGAAGAGCAGGGCCCCCAGCAGGGTGAAGGCCAGGGACAGGGCGAAGTTCTCGGCGGGATGGGTCTCGCCCAGGCCCATGGTGATGCCGAAGCAGGCGCCCAGGGAAGCCACCTGCGCCAGGGCCAGATCCACGAAGATGACGCCGCGGCGCACCACGTGATAGCCGAAGAAGCTGAGGACGCCGGTGAGCAATAGGCACAGGGCCAGGGCCGACAACGCGAAGGGGAACTGGAGGAGCATCATTCTCAACCGCCTTTTCCGTTGGAACCCGCCGCGGACAAGGCCGTGGTCATGATATCGAAGTGCTTGAAGTAATCGCCCGCCGCCGTGCCTTCGCAGGAAGGCGTGAAGCGGAAACTCTTGATGCCCGTCTGGCGTTCCAGGAACTTCGGATCCGAATCCCCGTAATACGGTTCCTGCACCAGGAGGCCGGCCTTTTCCGTCTTGATGCGATCGACCAGTTCCTGCAGATGCTTGGCCGTGGGCGGGATGCCGGGAAAAGGCTCCACCATGCCGACGATGCGCAGGTCATAGGCCTTGGCGAAGTACACCCAGGAAGAATGGTAGGTGATGATGGCCGCGCCCTTGAGAGGCGCCATGGCGGTCTTCCAGGCCGCGATCTTCTTGGCGTTTTCCTCCTTGAACTTCTCCGCGTTGGCCGTGAACAGAGCGGCATGGCCCGGATCGGCCTTGGCCAGGGCTTCGCGTACGTGATCGACGATGACGGATCCGTTGGCCGGATCCAACCAATAATGCGGATTGCCCTGGGGATGCACGTCCCCCATGGACGCGTCCACCTTGCCGTTCGGCTTCTCAAGCACTTCGACGCCGAGGGAGCAGTCCACCACGTCGAGTTTGTTGTTGCGCGATCCTTCGATGATGGCGTCCGCCCACTGGTCCAGCGCCAGTCCCGCTTTGAGATAAACGGCGACGCGGGACACCTTGATCATGTAGGAGGGCAACACCTCGACGAAGTGGGGATTGGAGTTGGCCTTGGCGATGGAGAAGACCTCCACTTCATCGCCGCCCACGTAGGAAGCGATGGAGGCGAGATCGGTGAGCGAAGCCGCCACCTTGACCTTCGCGGCCGCGGGGACGATCGCCAAAGCCACGGCCATCGCCGTTGCCGCCAAGGCCGCCCTCATGGTACGCGCCCGCATCCGGGCGGGCGATGGATCGCGCGCAAGGGAGGGAGGAATGGAATAGGAGAAAAGGGTTCTGGTTTTCATAGGGTTTTTCATATTCATCATCCTTTAAAATTGGTGTGCCTTATGGGGGCCCATGCTGAACAAAAGCTGCGCGGATACCGTGTTCACGGCATCGCCTCCATCGGGAATGAAATGCTCGTAGGCCACGCGCAGGAGGGTGCTCTCCTCCAACACGGCATAACCGGCGAAAACGCGGAAGGCGCGGTCGACCTTGGAGGTTTCCCCCTCGCGCTCCCATTGCTCGACCAGGAGCCCGCCGTTCCATTGGGTATGATAGCGGTAATCCGCGAAGCCGTAGAAGCCCATGCGATCCTCCGCGTCGAAAGCGCCGGTCGCGGTATCGGTCACCAGGTGGGAGTGCTTGAGGATGCCTTCCGCCTGCAACACCAGTTGGGACGAGGACGGCAGGTAGAACTTGGCCTTCACGTCCGCGCCCGCCAGATAGGCGCGCGTATCCGGACCCACGCTGTCGATGCCCGTGGCCCCGGAGAAGCCCGTTTCCAGCGCGCCCGTTTCCCCCAACAGGAAATCATTGGCCCAACGTCCCAGCGCGCCCAGGCGCGCGCCGTTCCCGCGACCCTCATGGAAGGATTTGCCTTCGATGACGTCGGCGGAAAGGGTGGAAGCCCAGTCCCCAGGCGTGGGCAGCAAGGCGGAAACCTGCAGGCCGGTTTCATTGAAGCCGTCCGGGCCGAGCAACGATGCCATGCCGCGAGGGGTTGAGATGAAGGAGTAGGCGTGGGGATGGGAGGGATTGAGCTTGCCGAATCCCAGGCGGTATTTTCCCGCTTTCATGTTAAGGCCCCAAGGAAGGCCTTTCACCACGGAAGCGAAAGCCTCCTCGATGGCAAAACCGTCTTCGCCCCCTGAGAGGGTGAACCAGCCTTTGATGAACGGATTGAGGTAGGCGTCATAGACGAATTCGGCCTCGCCCAGATGCAGGGCCGGATGATCCACGTCCGGCGAACCCGTATCATCGGTGTATCCCCCCATCACCTGGCCAATGGCCGAGATGTCGGGGTTGGTGACGCCGGCGTGAATCGCTGTGGGAAGGGTAAGGGTGAGCGCGAGCAGGATCGAAAGGATCCCGACGTAAAAGGGGACGGCTTTGGCCGCTCCCGGAAAATTGTTCGGCTGGCGGCCCGGAATGCGGGCGCGCGGAATGCGCGGCAGGAACGGCGTGTGAAAACGCATGATTTCTCCTTGAAAGGTGTTGCACTGACTGGAACCGATTGCGGAGGGATGCGTCCGGTATTTCGGACGTTACCCGATCAGCGCGGTCGGAACGAAAGCGGAAGCCGCGGACGCGGACCCGGATCCGCAGAGACTGCGGACATGGGCGTGGCAATGGCGGCGCCGCAAAACGTTCGAACGGCGGATCAGGAAAGCGGGAATCGGATCAAGCGGAGGGCGGGGCCCTGGAGGAGAAAGGCTGATGGCGTTGGGCGAGGATGGGTTCCCACACCGCTTCGACCACGAGGACCGGAACGGAGGGGGTTCCGGGGCAGACCAGCGGTTCCGGGGCCACATAGGCTTGCGCCGTGACCTGGCAGAGCTGGCATTCGGGATGGGATTGCGAATGGGACCGGGAATTCTCATGGCTGTGGGTGGCCCCTTGATAGCCGAGAACGCCGAACAGATAGACGAGGAAAGCCCCCAGCAAGAGCCGGCGGAAGCGCAGGGAAAGATGAAGGAAGCCTCGCATACCCGGGGAGGAATATAAACTTAGATTTGCTTTTCGACCATGCCCCTCTTCGCGAAATCCAAATCCTCCTCCAGCGCCTCCAAAAAACCGTCCCGCCCGAAGTCCCGGCAATCGTGGCTGCGGCCCCTGCGCTGGCTGGGATACCTGGCCCTGGGATTTTTCCTTTCCTCTACCATGGCCGTGTTTTTCTTCCGTTTCGTGCCTCCGCCTATCACACCGCTGATGGCCATCCGCGGCATCGGCAATGTCGCCCACGGCGTTTCCCCCATCCTGGACAAGGATTGGGAGCCGATGGAACGCATCTCCCCCCGCCTGGCTGAAGCCGTGGTCGCCTCCGAGGATCAACGCTTCTTCGAGCATCACGGCTTCGATTGGGACGCCATCGTCTCGGCCGCCAACGCCAACGGACGACGCAAACGCAAGCTGGGCGCCAGCACCATCAGCCAGCAAACCGCCAAGAATCTGTTCCTGTGGCCCGCCCGCAGTTGGACTCGCAAGGGTTTGGAGGCGTACTTCACCTTTTTGCTGGAACTGATGTGGAGCAAGGAACGGATCCTGGAGGTGTATCTCAACATCATCGAAACCGGGAACGGGATCTACGGGGCCGAAGCCGCCGCCCAACGTTACTTCCATGTTACGGCGGCC
>Ga0209515_10005965_pt1 | contig 15482 bp, 10 predicted proteins | sample Subgroupgradi54m_FD_187454 | JGI IMG/M metagenome (GOLD analysis project Ga0209515, IMG submission 187454) | Subsurface groundwater microbial communities from S. Glens Falls, New York, USA - GMW60B uncontaminated upgradient, 5.4 m (SPAdes)... ...
CGAGGCCGAGCACCTCGAGCACGGGCGCCGCATCGCCCTGAAGGTGTTGAGTCAGCGGTTGAACGATCCCACGGATCGCGCGCGATTTCTGCGCGAAGGCCAACTCGCCGCCTCAGTGAGCCACCCCCACACCGTCTACATCTATGGCAGCGAGGAGATCGCGGGAACGCCTGCGATCGCGATGGAGCTGTTGCCGGGCGGGACATTGAAGGACCGGATCGAGAAAAAGGGGCCGCTCACGCCAATCGAGGCGATTGATACGATTCTCCAGGTCGTCTCGGGACTCGAAGCCGCTCACCAGGCGGGTGTCCTCCATCGCGACATCAAGCCTTCGAACTGTTTCGTCGACGCAGACGGAACGATCAAGGTCGGTGACTTCGGCTTATCGATCCCCACTCTCGCACGCGATGTCACGCAGCTCACGGCGACGGGAACCGTTCAAGCGACACCGCAATTCGCATCCCCGGAGCAGCTGCGTGGACAGCCGCTTGACGTGCGATCGGACATCTATGCGGTCGGAGCGACTCTGTACTACCTCCTCACAGGCCGGCCGCCATTCGATGATCGCGATTTGATGGTGCTCGTCTCGCGCATCGCGACCGAACCGCCGCCCTCGCTGCGAAAGGGACGGCCGGAGATCCCGAGGGCTCTTGCCGCAACAGTCCTGCAGTGTCTCGCGAAGGATCCCGCCCATCGGCCAACCAGCTACCGCAGTCTGGCAGGCGTGCTTGAACCACTGAGTTCGAGTATCAAGACGCCCGCGCCGCTTGGGATTCGGTGCGCCGCCAACGTAATGGATGGCTTCTTTTCTCAATTCCTGCTGATCTCGCCGATCTTCGTGCTTATTGCGAGACCGTCGGTGGCGTTCGGCGCAAGACCTGTCTGGGAAAATCTCGTCGAGGTGGCCTACTTCGCGATCACCGAGAGCGTGTGGGGCGCATCACTGGGCAAGGCCCTGTGTGGCTTCCGAGTGGTGACGGAAAACGGCGCACGGCCGCCGTTCGCGCGAGCTCTCCTTCGCGCGCTGGTCTTTATTGTGCCGCGATGGTTTGCAGGCGGCCTGGCCCTGTCGATCGCCGGTCTTACGGTTTCCCAGCGGCCAGGCGGCCCATGGATTGTCGTCGTCGCCGACGCCATCGTCAGTGCGCTGCTCTTTGCGCCAGCGCGCCGGGCGAACGGATTTGCGGGGATTCACGAACGGGTGAGTCACACACGAACGGTGTTGAAGTCCTCCGCTGAAGGGCACCGAATCGTGCGGCCTGCTCCCAGCCCGATCGCAGTTCCTGCCAGCCCACAACGGGTTGGACCATATGTACTCGTGGACGCATTCAGCGCGCAGCCGAATTGCGGCGCTGCCCTGGGATACGACGAGCGGCTTCGGCGCACGGTGTGGATGCGGTTCCCCGCCGTGGATTCCGATTCGGTTCCCGCTGTTAGACGCATGTTGCGGAGACCTGCACGGCCCCGCTGGCTGGCCGGGCAGCGCACCCGCGCGCTGGCGTGGGATGCGTACGAACAGGTGCCCGGTCAACCATTCGACACGTTGCTGACACAGGCGCAGTCGTGGCGGACGGTTCGCGGATGGCTCTGCGATCTCGCCGAAGAAGTCCATGCGGGGCTCGGTGACGGTTCGCTTCCCGTCATCGAGTTCGATCGCGTCTGGATTGGGGACGATGGTCGAGCGAGGCTGCTGGATTGGCCGGTGCCGAGCGATCAACCTGATTCGGCGGGCTCAGCACCGCCAGAGCAAACGGTCGATTTGCCGCAGGCTGAACGTTTCTTGTATCGGGTTGCGGTGTCCGCCCTCGAGGGGCATGTTCTACCCGACACTCACCCTGATCTTCGTGCGCCGCGAGTGCCGCTTCCAATATCGGCGACCGAGTGCCTCGCGAAGCTAGGCAACCAGCGTTTCGGGTCATCTGAAGAAATGTTGACAGCGTTGACGTCTGCGGCTCGTGGTCCCGCAGCCGTCTCACGTACGAAACGCGCGGCCCACCTCTCGCTTTGCGCCATCCCGACGATTCTCATGTTCGTCTTTGGTTTGTTCGCCGCGTACCAATTGTTTGTCCTTCCGCGTACGGACTCCGCGACGCCCGACATCGCAGAGCTGGCAGCCTGTTTGAACCGGCTCGAGGTGATGGAAAATCGTGGCGTTCCGTCAACGAACCCTCAGTATCGCGCGCTCGAGCTCTACATCGCCGGACGGCATCGCACCCTGATTTCCAATCCCCCAATCTGGTCTGCGTCACTTTTTGCCCAACGGGTCATTTCCAGCCAGCAACGTGCGCTTGCGACGCGTGTCGCCGCGAACCTCCCCTTCCCTCAGAAAGCTGACGTCGATGAGGCAGCCCGCATCCTGAGGCCCTTCCTGGACAACGTGAGGTCGGATGTTGCGAGTGCTCACCCATACGTGCTCTCGGTCAACGACGGCGACGTGGCCGACCGAGCCGGCGTCAAAACCAACGACGTGGTCGTCACGGTCGACGGTGAGCCGATCACGTTCACGTCGCAACTCATCGCCGCGATTAGAAGCCGTCCCGACCAGTTGATCACGCTCTCAATCCTCCGCGATGGTCAGCCGCTGATCATCAGGGCGACACCGGCGCGAAGGGCCAACGAGGGGCTGATCGGGATCGTCGTCGTGAACGAGGAGGGACCCGAGATAAGCCCCAAGGTCACTTGGCGGTATTTATGGCTGCACGCGATTGTCGGCCTGATGCTTGCCGGAACCCTCGGCCTTCTTTCTGCGCTTGCCGCTCGCGGCGGCATCGCGCTACGCCTGATGAGTATTGCCGTTGTGACCAGGAATGGAACCCTCGCGTCAGGATCGAGGGTTCGGTTGCGGGCCGTTTTGAGCTGGTTGCCCGTGCTGGCAGCGGCCGCTGCAGTGTTCGCAGGTCATGCGCCGCTCTTGACGCTCACCCCGCAGGCCGCGCCGTTCTTCGCAATCGCTCCCAGTCTGCCTCCCGTCTTCCCAAGGAATCTGCCCCCCATCTTCTTCCTAGACGAACCATCGATCCTCTTCGTCAGAGTGGCACTCATCGCGGCTGCTCTGGTCGTGTTGGCGGTCGGGGCAATGTCTGCGCTCATCAGGCCTGAACGCGGCCTCCAGGATCGCCTGGCCGGCACCTGGTTGGTGCCGCGTTAGATCCCTTTGTCAGATACTCTAAGGAAAGATGTCGATTGAGGTTCCTGTCGAGTTCGTGCGTCCGCGCGAGCCGAAGCCTGAGTGGCTCAAGGTGCGCGCCCCGGGATCGGAGAACTATCTCCGCCTCAAGAGCGTGATGAAGGAGCTCAGGCTCCACACCGTCTGCGAGGAGGCGCGCTGCCCGAACATCGGCGAGTGCTGGCATCACGGCACCGCGACGTTCATGATTCTCGGCGACGTCTGCACGCGCGCGTGCGCCTATTGCGCCGTGGCGCACGGCAGGCCGAACGAGCTGGATCTCGCCGAGCCGGCGCGCGTCGCGGACGCGATCGAGCGCATGACGCTGCGGCACGCCGTGATCACGTCGGTCGACCGCGACGACCTGGCGGACGGCGGCGCGGGCATCTTCGCCGAGACGATTCGCCTCACGCGCGAGCGCGTCCCCGGATGCCGGATCGAGGTGCTGATCCCCGACTTCCAGGGCCTCGACCGTCCGCTGAAGACCGTGCTCGACGCCGGACCGGACGTGCTCAATCACAACATCGAGACCGTGCCGCGCCTCTACCGGATGGCGCGCTCGGGCGGCAAGTACCTGCGCTCGCTGGAGCTGCTCGACCGATCGCGCCGATACCGGCCGGCCATCGCCACCAAGACCGGCATCATGGTGGGGCTGGGCGAGGAGGTCGACGAGGTCGTGCGCGTGTTCGACGACCTGCGCCGCGCCGGCGTCTCGATCCTGACGATCGGACAGTACCTCCGTCCCTCGGCCGATCACGCGCCGATGACGCGCTACTACCATCCCGACGAGTTCGCCGGGCTCAAACGCCTCGCGCTCGACCGCGGCTTCGTCCATGTCGAGTCAGGACCGCTCGTGCGAAGCTCTTACCACGCGCACGAACAGGCGGAAGCCTACGAAAAAAGTCTCTAGCGTCGTCGCGCTGATCATCGCCTTGTCGTCGGCGCCCTCCGCGCAAACCCGCGCCGACATCCTGCGCGGCGAGTACGGGCCGTACCGCGCGAACAACGATCTCCTCTCCTACCACCTCGACATCCGCGTCGATCCCGCCAGGCGGCTCCTCGGCGGAAAGAACACGATCCGCTTCAAGATGCTGAAGGACGACACCCGGATCCAGATCGATCTCTACGCCTATCTCACCGTCGACAAGATTCTGCGTGGCTCGACGCCGCTGAAGTACACGCGCGAGATCAATTCGGTGTTCATCGATTTTCCCGAGGCGCTCAAATCCGGCCGCGTCTACGCGATCGACTTCTACTACTCGGGTAGCCCGGAGGCCACGGCGCGGTTCGGCGGCATCGCGTTCCGCAAGGACGCCGCGGGGCGCGACTGGATCCACACGGCCTGCGAGGACGTCGGCGCGAGCTACTGGTGGCCGAACAAGGACCAGTGGCGCGACGAGGTCGAGAACATGGAGATCAGCGTCTCGGTCCCCAACAACCTCGTCGATGTCTCCAACGGCGCGTTCCGCGGCAAGACCGACCTCGGCGACGGCTACACGCGGTGGGACTGGGAGGTCCACTACCCGATCAACAACTACGACGTGGCGCTGAACATCGGCGCCTACGTGCATTTCGGCGATCGGCTCGGCGACCTGCCGCTCGATTTCTACGCGCTCCCCGAGGACCTGGACAAGGCGACGCAGCAGTTCGCGCAGGCGAAGCCGATGCTGCAGGTGTTCGAGCACTACTTCGGCGAGTACCCGTTCAGGAAGGACGGCTACAAGCTGATCGAAGTGCCGTACGCAGGCATGGAGCATCAAAGCGCCGTCGCGTACGGCAATCACTTCGCCAATGGGTATTTCGTCTCCCCCGACTGGACCGGGGTGGGCATCAGCCCCCGGTTCGACTTCATCATCATCCACGAGAGCGCGCACGAGTGGTTCGGCAACAGCGTCACCGCCGCCGATGTATCCGACATGTGGATCCACGAGGGGTGGGCCACGTACTTGGAATGTCTGTTCGTGGAATACATGTACGGGCACGACGACTACCTGACGTACACGAACGCCTTGAAGAACAAGGTCCGGAATATCGAGCCGATCATCACGCCGCGCGGCATCCACCGCGAGCCCACGCAGGACATGTACTTCAAGGGTGCGCTCTTCATTCACACGCTGCGAAGCATCGTCGACGATGACCGCCGGTGGCGGGAGCTGCTGCGCGACTTCTACCAGCGCTTCAAGTACAAGACGATCCTGACCGAGGACGTCGGGCAGTTCTTCAACGAGAAGACCGGCAGGAACCTGACGCCGATCTTCAACGAGTACCTGCGCCACGCCACGGTCCCGACGCTCGAGCTGAGGTTCGACGAGTCCGCGAAGACGGTCGCGTATCGCTGGAAGGCCGGCGAGAAAGACTTCGCGATGCCCGTGCGCGTCGGCCGGCCCGGCGCCTGGCAGATCGTCCAACCAACAACCGAGTGGCTGACGATGCCGCTCGCGGGCGAGAAGAACGACTTCGAGGTCGCGACCGATCTCTACTACGTCTACGTCGACCGGCAGTAGGCGGGCACTCGGCTAAGTTCGAAGGTCGAAGGTCGAAGTTAGAAGTAAGTGGCAAGTACTTCCGACTTACTTCGCACTTCGCACTTCGAACTTCGAAGTTCGAACATTCACCGTGTCGTGACCGGTGCGATCCGGCGCAGCTCGTCGAAGAAGTTGAAGATGAATACGAGCTTATCTTGCTTGACGGCGCTCTCGTTTTCAGGCGCCGCTGCCAGTGCGAAACGCTCGCCGTCGGGATGCAGATTGAAATTACGCAGCCCCCTCTGCGTGAACCGGCGCTCGGACCAGACCCGCGGCTTGTCGGCCCTGAACGACTCTCCCTCGACCGCGTACGACGCCGCCATCAGCCGGTTGTCCGGACTCCCATAGAAGATCTCGTCACGTGTGCGCGACCAAACGGGAAGCACGCCGCCATCCGTCGAGATCTGCCATTTGCCGCCCGGGCCGGGGAATGGCCGCACGTACACCTCGAAACGTCCCGATTCAGCCGAAAAATAGGCAATCCATCGGCCGTCCGGCGAGAACATCGGCTCCAACTCGTTGAACGGCGTGCTCAGGAACACCGTCGGCTTGCCCGGCTTCCAGCCTGACGCGTCATTCCCTTCGATGGGCAGAATCATCAGATCGTTACCGGTCTGCGGCCGCGTCTCGGTGAACGCCAGGAATTTCCCGCTCAGATGCCATGATGCGGGTACTTGGCTGTTCGGACCTTCGGTCAGCCGTTGCACATCGCCGGAGCCGTCGGCGCGCTGCCAATACAGATTGAAGGTCTTGTCGCGATCGGATCGGAACACGATGCGCCGGCCGTCGGGTGTCCATACCGGCTTGGCATCCGTTTTCGCATCAAACGTCACACGCGTCAGCGTGTCGCGCGCCCATTCGTAGACGAACACGTCTGCCTGGCCATTGTTGATGTCAATGGCGAGCCGGCGGCCGTCAGGTGAAAACGCCGGGCTGCTCCAGTTCGTGGGTGTCGCGCGCAACGCTGTCACCTTGCCGGTGCGGTCCATCCATTGGATTGGCGCCTCGTCGGCCACGTTCCCTCCGGCAAGGTAGATCGCCGTGCCGGTCTCGGTCCACGCCATCTGCGCCGAACCGGAGAAACCAGCGCCACCGCCGGTGCCGGGGTAGGAGGAAATGCCCTCCATGACGGGTACCGGTTGTCCGGCCGGCTCCAGCCGTGCAAGATCGAACGGCTCGGCGAACAGCGTCCCCTGGTGAACGTACACCAGATGTCCGCTTCGCAGATACCGGCCGTAATAGCCGCCCCGCTGCACGACCTTCGGTGCCCCATCCGGTAGCGGCTGCAGGACGATCGTGGCATCGTCGAATCCGGAGACGGTGCTGTGAGCGGTGTAGAGCACCGCCTTGCCGCCGGGCAGCACCTGCGGCCAGCGCTGTGTGACTTCGCCGGTGCCCAGCTTCGTCAGCGGCGCGGGCGCGCCGCCCGCTGACGAGACACGAGACAAACCAGCACCGGCTGCCGCCGGTTGAAAGACGATCGACCCATCCTCGGCCCAGGTGCCGCCGCGGGCGTCACCCGCGTCGCAGAGTGTGACTGCGGCGCCACCGGTTGCGGAAATCTTTTTCAGCTTGCCGTCGGCAAAGAACGCGATCCACTGACCGTCCGGTGAGAAGAAGGGATCTCGCGCATTCGCGGTGCCCGCCAATGGGGTCGCGCGCAACTCGCCGAGTCGGCGAATATAGAGCTTCTGCCCCTGGCTGTCCTGAGCGGCGAAGGCAAGGATCGACCCGTCGGATGACAGCGCCAGCGACGCGCCCAGGTTGACGATGGAGACGTCGGCGCCGATCGTGGCTTCCAGCCGCAGCGGCGCGGCCGGAGGAGCGGTGCGCCACGGCGCCCACAACGCAAGCACGGTCAGAAGTGCCAGCGCGAGCGCGCCCGCCAACGCCCACGGCAGGGCGCGGCGCCACGGCGGCACCGCGACCGCAATCGCCGGCGCAAATGTTTCTTCGAGAGCGCCGCCGAGGAGGCGTTCGATCTCCAGTCGCGCATCGCCGATCGCCTGCAGCCGCTGCTTCGGATCTTTCTCCAGGCACGAGCGGAGCAGACGGCGAAGAGCCGGTGTTGCTGCCGCCGGCAATGCAGTCCAGTCGGGCTCCTTCATCATCACCGCTGCCAGCGTGATCGACACGTCGTCGCCTTCGAACGCGCGCCGGCCGGTGAGCATCTCGAACAGCACGCAGCCGAACGCCCAGACGTCCGCGCGTTTATCGACCGTCTTGCCGCGCGCCTGTTCCGGCGCCGCATACGCCGCGGTCCCGAGAATGACGCCGGCCATCGTCGCGCCGAGCGTCAGCGTGGGCGACTGAGACTGAATGCTGGCCGACGCGACAGGGTCCAGCGCTTTCGCCAAGCCGAAATCGAGCACTTTGACGGTGCCGTCGCCGCGCACGTTCACATTGGCTGGTTTGAGATCGCGATGGATGATGCCCTGCTCGTGCGCAGCCTCCAGTGCGTCGGCAATCTGCTTCGCGATCGGCAGCACCTCGCCAATCGCGATTGGACCCTGCGCGATCCGATCGGCGAGTGTGGGTCCCTCCACCAGCTCCATGACGAGCGCGCGCACATCACCCGACTCTTCGATACCGTGAATGTGCGCGATGTTCTGATGATTGAGGGACGCGAGCGTCTTCGCCTCGCGCTCGAAGCGAGCGCGTCGCTCTGGATCAGCGGCAAAGGCGTCAGGGAGGATTTTGATCGCGACGTCCCGATCGAGCCTCGTGTCGCGCGCGCGATACACCTCGCCCATCCCACCCGCGCCGAGCGGCGCCAGGATTTCGTACGGACCGAGACGCGTGCCGGAGGCGAGCGTCATTGATATGAAAGGAACGCTGGATTATACGCCTCGGCGAATGGGACTTCGCGATGCCCGATGCGCGTCGGCGCTCGGGGCAGCTCGTCCATCCACAACGGAGTGGACGATGATGGCGACACAAGAATCCAAGCGATTGTCTGATCTATACGCGTGCTATTTTACACGTGTATACTTGCTGCATGGCTTCGATTCATGCCGTCGTTCTCGAAACAGCCGTGCGCCTGGCGGATCCCGCGGACGGATGGCGATTCCGGCTTCGCGATGTGGTTCGCGCGCTGCCGCAGCTCAACGAAGGCACGGTTCGCACACACGTGGCGAGCCGATGCTGTGGCAATGCGCCATCTCACCATCAGTCACGGTATCCGTATTTCCGCGCCCTCGGCGGGGGTGTGTACAGTGTCGAACCGCAGTTTCGGAAACGGGCTGCTGGTCCGCACCGGCGTCCAGGGTGGCAGGACACAATCCTCGCGACGATCGACAGCGGCGTCGACATGACGCTGATTGACGAATCGCTGAAGCTGACGCCGACAGAGCGCCTCGAGCGGATGCGAAGTGCCGCCGCATCGATTGCGGACATGCGGCGGTGACGACCGACTATGAAGCGCTGATGACCGCGCTTGTCAACAAGCGCGTCGACTTCGTCGTGATCGGCGCCGTCGCCCTCGTGCTCCACGGGTCGGCTCGTGTTACTCGCGATCTGGACATCTGCTATTCACGCGAGGCTTCAAATCTCCGAGCGCTGTCGGCCGCACTGAAGCCGTTTGCGCCGACGCTGCGAGGCGCGCCGGAGACGTTGCCGTTCACGCTCGACGCCCCAACGCTGGCCTCCGGCCTCAATTTCACCCTGACGTCCTCGGCGGGGGATGTGGATCTGTTTGGCGAGGTGACTGGGCTCGGCGGATTTGCCGTTGTGAACCGGCTCGCCGAGCCGATGACCGTATACGGTCGCGAGATGAGGGTCTTGAGTCTCGACGGACTCGAGCGCGCAAAGCGCGCAGTTGGTCGCCTGAAGGATCTCGCAGATCTTGCCGAGATCGTCGAACTTCGACGACGACAACGGCGGACGTGAAACGCGAAGGCCGGAACTGACACGTCGCGTAACCACAGTCTGGCGGGTTACAACTATTGTGCGGCTGCCGAGCGGCGTTTCAGCTCCTCGAACCAGTTGAGGACTACATTGAGCTGGTCGGGCGAAGTCCGGGGCGTTTCCTGGACCATGAGGAACCGCCGGCCGTCAGGCGATATGTCGTAGCTTCCATTCACGCCTGGCTGCCCGAAATATCCACCCTGAAACAGCACCTGCGCCGGACTCACCTCGACCGTCGGTCCACGCCCGAGCGTCACGGCAACCACACGATTACCGGTCCTATAAAACAACTCGCGTCCGTCCGGCGACCACAAAGGAAAATCGCCACCGCCGGTCGAAATCCGAAAGCGACCGCCGGGACCCGGAAACGGCGTCACGTACACTTCAGACTCACCCGATTCATCCGAGACGTACGCCAGCCAACGGCCGTCTGGCGAGAACATCGGCTCCGTTTCGTTGGACTTTGTGACCACAAACGGTTCCGGTTCGCGCGCGGTGTCGACGCGCAGCGTCAAAATATCGGTTCCCGTCGTCGTCGGGTGCTCTTCGATGACTGCCAGCGTACGGCCGTCCGGCGTCCACGAGAACGGTCGCGTGTAGAATTCACGTTTCAGAATGACGTCGGGCCCGCCGCTCTTGTCCGAGGCAGCCAACTCGATGTTGCCGTTCGAAACAAACGCCACCCGTTTTCCATCCGGCGTCCAGACCGATTCGTAGTTAGCGCCTTCAATCGCGAACGGGTTCGCAGCGCCGCGCTTCGCATCGATCATCCAGATTTTGCCGGTCCCGTCTTCCGCGATTCTTGTCACAGCGATCGACCCGCCATCTGGCGAAACGCGGGGACCCATGTAGGGGGCAGCGTCGGCTGGGATCGGCGTCACGTCTCCCGTCCGATTCACCCAGACCAGCCGCTTCGGTCCGGTCCAACTCTCGCTGCCTTGCGCGAATACCAACGTCCCGCCCGCAGACATCGCAAAAAGTCCAGACTCGAGCCCGGCTATGCTTCCCCAGCGCACGGCGTCGACGACTGGCACTGCGTCGCCATGAACGGCGCCGCGCGCGATGTCAAAGGGGACGCTCCGAAGGCTTCCCGCCGCGAGATACACAATCTGTCCGGTCGCGAGGTATTGCGGATTCGCTCCCTGAAAGAGCCTCTGCCATTTGCGGGTCTGGAGATTCAATAATGCAACGTAGGAGCCTTGACCAGTACCGACGGTAAAGAGCACACCCCGGCCATCTGGTAGGACGTGCGGTCCTCCGTGGCTGGTTTCCCCGCGCGCCACGTCGGGACGCGTCACCTCCTCTGGCGCGCCGCCTGCCGCGCTCACGCGAAATAAGCCACGGCTCAGACCTCCACCAAAGACGATGGTGTTGTCCGAAGCCCAGCTCGCTCCTCGCCACTGACTGGGAAACGCCTCGGAAGTCGTCTTGCAAATCTCGAGAGTTGCGCCGCCGGGGAGGAAGACCTTCTTGATGGCGCCGCGGACGAAAAACCCAACCCATCGACCGTCCGGCGAGAAAAATGGCGTCTCCGCGCTCTCGGTTCCAGCAACCGCGTGACTTTCGAACTCGTCCATTCTCCGCACGTAAAGTGACGATCCCGTTTCCTGAGAAGTCATCGCGGCGTAGACGATACGTGCCCCGTCCGGAGACACCGCGATCCCTGAAGTCAGGTGCGTATCTGCCCGCAGCACCATCGTGAAGCGCGTCACAGGTCGGGTAGGAGATGCGCGTCCCTCGTAGACGACCCAACCGAGAAAGGCCGCCGCAACCAGACCTGCCAGCGCGGTGCAGGCCAACACAATCGCGCCGCGTCGCCGACGGATGACTTGCGGATTTCGATCGCCCGGTTGAGAGCCGTCTTCCGCAACCCACTTCAGTTCGTCCCTGAGATCGGCCGCGCTATGCCATCGCGCGTCGGGATCCTTCGCGAGACATTTCGTGACGATGCGGTCGAGCGAGCGCGGCGTCAGCGGCTGGAGCGATGAGATCGCCGGCGGCTCGCGTTCCAGGATCGCCGCGATCACGCTCGCCGCACTGCTGCCTGCGAACGCTCGCTTTCCTGTCACCATCTCATAAACCAACGCGCCGAACGAGAAGATGTCGCTACGCGCGTCGGCTTCCTTCCCTTCAACCTGCTCAGGAGCCATGTAATGCAAAGTGCCGAGAATCGTGCCCTGAGCAGTGATCGGACTTGTGAGTGTTGCGGCGACACTCACGCCGGCGACGGCACCACCGGGTTGCAGTTTCGCAAGGCCGAAATCCAGCACCTTCACGCCGCTCTTCGTCAGCATCACATTGCCGGGTTTGAGATCGCGGTGTGTGATGCCAGCTCGGTGCGCCTGATCGAGGGCACTCGCTATCTGGATTGCAATCGTCAACGCCTGGTCCAACGGCAATGCACCCTTGGCCAGGCGAGCGGACAGCGTGTCGCCGTCGAGGTACTGCATCACGAGGAATGACGTGCCGTCTTCTTCGCCGACGTCATACAACGCGCAAATGTGAGGGTGCTCGACGTGTGAGATGGCGCGCGCTTCGCGATCGAACCGCTCGCGGAACTGCGCGTTCGACGCAAGGTGTGCTGGCAGGATCTTGATCGCGACCATGCGATCGAGGCGGGTGTCCCTGGCCTTATAGACCTCGCCCATCCCACCGGCGCCGAGCGGCGCAAGGATTTCGTACGGACCGAGACGCGTGCCGGCGGCGAGCGTCATGAATGTGGAACGAGTGCTGAATTATACGCCGCATACGCCGTTGAAGATTTCTCACACTTCTTCACGATGTGCATGTTCAGAAACTGCGCGATCGATCGGCCTGTAACGTGAGAACGCGCGGAAAAACGCGTGGCATTGGGCTCGCATCTCCAATCAGACGATGCTACGCTGGAAACCGCGCCAACGGGCCGTCCTGGTTGCGATGCTGCCCGAACTGGCGAATCTTGGAATAGCGGGACTGGTGTTCGGTCAGGTGATCAGCGACAGACCATTCTCCTGGGCGCTCACCGGACTGGCCAGAGGCTTGTGGGTGACCTGCGTATCCGTCGCTATCTGGCTTGCAGGAGTGAATGAGAGATGGTGAATGCGCTTGCCACGTTGTGGGGTATCGCGATCGCCGCGTTCCTCATGGCCTTCATGGACTGGCTGGGGCGACGCCGCGATAGAAGCAAACGCGAAGCCGCCGCTGAAACGCCAAAGGCCGGCTGAAGCCGGCCTCTACGGGACCCGCCAGATCAGATACGCCGCGACGACGGAACCGGCGATCGCGACAAGGTAGCAGAGCGGCGTAATCACCATGCTCAGATGCTTGACCTTGAACGCATCCACTACCGTATAGCGGAAGCGATGCGCCCAGTGGAACAGCGACAGCACGCAGAGCGCGAGCAGCACGAGCCGCGTGAGCGGATGACTCAGCACCGCGAGCAGATGCGCGTAGCCGGGAGGCGCGATCCATCCGAGCGGAAACGCAAGGCCAAAGAGCAACAGCAGCACCGGCATCATCAGCGCCGCGAACACGCCGCCGCCGCTGAACAGCAGCCAGAGAAAAGGCTCGAGCCGCAGCTTCGCCATCTACCCTCCGAGCAGAACCCAGGCCACCACGGCTGACACGACCGCCCAGGCCGCGTAGTGCGAGGCGCCAATCAGGCTTCCAGGCACTCGCTTGCCACCCGCGGACACGACCATCACCTGTGGCACCAGGTTGAAGAACGTGACCGTGTGATACACCACGAACAACAGACTGATGAAATTCAGCAGCACGATGCCGGGCTCGGCGGACCGCTGCAGAAACTGCTGGTAGAACGCCTCGCCGCGGCCCACCGCGCGGACGAGGAGGAGAAGATACACGACGAACCAGGCGACGAACACGCAGCTCAGCTCGCGCATCATGAACATGAAATACGACCCGCGCTCCAGCCACCAGCCCCTCGACACCGTGGGTTGGAGCGCACGCGGGTTGTGGGTATGGGTGCCGCCCGCGCTCATCGCCCGCCCCGCGGCATGAAGAAGGAGGTCATCAGGTCGACCGCCGCGGTCAGCTTGTATCGCTGGATGGCGCCGGCGGGATCGACGTTCTTCGGGCACACCTTGGTGCACTCGCCGACGAACGTGCAGCCCCAGATCCCCTCGTGCTGCGAGAGGATGTCGAGCCGCTCGGCGCTGCCCTCGTCACGCGAATCGAGGTTGTAGCGCTGGGCGAGCGCGATGGCGGCCGGGCCGATGAAGTGCGGATCCAGGCCGTACACCGGACAGGCCGAGTAGCAGATCATGCAGTTGATGCACATGCTGAACTGCTTGTACTCGTCGTGTTCCTGGGGCGTCTGCAGGTATTCGCCCTCGGACAACGGCTTCTCCGTCTTGCGAACGATCCACGGCTTGACGCTGGCGAGCTTCCGCATGAAGTCGCCGATGTCGACGATGAGATCGCGGACGATCGGAAAGTTGCGAAGCGGCTCCACGCGCACGGGTCCGGAGCCGTAGTGGGACAGGAAGGTGCCGCAGGTCAGCTTCGGCTCGCCGTTCACGTTCATCCCGCAGCTTCCGCAGATGCCCATCCGGCACGACCAGCGGTACGCGAGCGTGCCGTCGATGTGGTCCTTGATGTAATTGAGGCCGTCGAGCACCGCCCATTCCTTGCGGCACGGGACCTCGTACTCCTGGAAAGTCGCCTCCGATCCGTCCTCCGGCCGGTAGCGCGCCACCTGCATCGTGATTCGATCCGCCATCTAGTGGTTTGTCCTTCCCAAATCACTATCTCCCATAGACCCGCTCGGCCGGAGGCCAGCGGGTAATCGTCACCGGCAGGTATTCGATCCGCGCCGAGCCATCGGGCCCGCGCCGAATCAACGAGTGCGCCAGGAAGCGCCGGTCATCGCGGGCAGGAAAATCGGTGCGCTGGTGCGCGCCGCGCGACTCCTCCCGCTGCGTGGCCGACGTGATGATGGCCTCGGCCACGTCGAGCATGAACGCGAGTTCCAGCGCACTGACCCGCTCGGTGTTGAAGGTCTGGCTGTGATCCTCGATGAGCACGTCCTTCAGCCGATCTTGAAGCTGACGAAGTTTGGCCGCCCCTGTGGCCAGAGTGGCAGCGGTGCGATAGATACCGGCGCTCTCCTCCATCGTCTTCTGCATCTCTTCTCGCAGCACGGCGATGCGCTCGCGACCGCTGGTCTTTCCCAGGGCGTCCCCCAGCCGTCGCTGCTCGTCCTTCGCCTGGGCGGCGACGGCCGGGCCCACGTCCTTCTGCCTGGAGGCATATTCCGCCGCGGCCTGACCCGCGCGCGCGCCGAAGACGAGCAGTTCGGTCAGGGAGTTCGATCCCAGCCGGTTCGCGCCGTTGATGCTGACGCAGGCCACTTCCCCGGCCGCATACAAACCCGCGAGCGGCGTGGCGCCGTTGATGTCGGTGTGAACCCCGCCCATCATGTAGTGGACGACTGGCCGGACGGGAACGAGATCCGTCACCGGGTCGATGTTCTCGTACTCGAGGCACAGTTCACGGACGAGGGGGAGCTTCGTGCTGATGATCTTCTCGCCCAGGTGACGAAGGTCGAGGTAGACGACGGGGCCGTACGGCGTGTCGATGGTCCGCCCCTTCTTCACCTCCTGCATGAAGGCCTGCGACAGCCGGTCGCGGGGCCCGAGCTCCATCGACTTGAAGACCGGCTTCGGCTCCGGCTTGCCGAGGTCGTAATCCTGCAGGTACCGATAGCCGTCCTTGTTGATGAGAAGCCCGCCCTCCGCGCGCGCCGCCTCGGTAATGAGGATGCCGGTGAACGGCAGGCCGGTGGGATGGTACTGGACGAACTCCATGTCCTTGAGCGGCACGCCGGCGCGATAGGCCAGCGCCATCCCGTCGCCATTCTTGATGTTGGCGTTGGTCGGGAACGG
>Ga0209515_10005966_pt1 | contig 15477 bp, 16 predicted proteins | sample Subgroupgradi54m_FD_187454 | JGI IMG/M metagenome (GOLD analysis project Ga0209515, IMG submission 187454) | Subsurface groundwater microbial communities from S. Glens Falls, New York, USA - GMW60B uncontaminated upgradient, 5.4 m (SPAdes)... ...
GTAGTTTCAAAAACAGAAGTTGATATTTCCAAAAGCCTGGCCCCATTTTTAATTATTTTTAATGATCGGGGAGAGGCGATCAACTCACAGGCAGTATTAGGTGGTAAAATTCCCAAACCCCCAACAGGAGTTTTTGAGTTTGTTAGAACTCATGAAAAAGAATGGTTGACCTGGGAGCCAAAACCAGGAGTCAGAATTGCTGCAGTGATTACCAAATATAATGGTGCCAATCCAGGTTTTGTCTTAGCAGGTAGATCAATCAGAGAAGTGGAAAACAGAGAAAATTGGCTAGTTAAACAAGTCGGGGTAGCGGGGGTGACTCTACTGGTAGTGTCTTTTCTTGCAACACTAGTATTTGGGAGGTGATTTAAATGAGTGAGAAAATGAAAGAGTGTTTTAGACCGCATGTATTAATGCATTCTCTTTTTGGATTAGGACTGGGGATTATCCTAGCAAATCAAGTGGTAGCCTTAAACAGAATCTGGATTGGCCTAGCTTTAATAATTGTGGCTGTTGTTTTGGACATGATGAGAAAAACTTAAATAAAACCTCAAATTTGCTATAATTTAATATATGGATAAGAAGTGGAAGACCTCTGTTGCTGGAATTATTAATGGGGAAGGCCATATTCATGGGTATAAAGTGACAGACTTAATAGAAAATAAAAGCTTCACCGAGGCGATCTGGCTTGAATTAAAAGGCGAATTGCCCACTGAAAAAGAACGAGCCATGCTGGATTCAATTTTAATTTCCACTATTGATAATGGTTTGGGTCCACCTTCTATCACTAATGCTAGAAACAGTGCCTCTGCCGGAAACCCCATGCAAGCTGCGGTGGCAGCTGGGGTGTTGGGTATCGGAGATGCTCATGGAGGGGCCATTGAAGAGTGTGCCAGGCTGTTACAAATGGGTTTGGCTGCAGATAAGTTAGTTGATAAAGTTATCTCATCCGGAGATAGAATCCCCGGTTTTGGTCATAAAGTTTATAAGACGGAAGATCCCAGAGCTACCCAGATTTTTAATAAAGCTAAAGAATTAGGATTCTATGGCGAGCACTGTGAATTGGTAAAAGAGGTGGAAGCAAAACTGGAGCAGTTAAAGGGGAAAAGAATTGTCATCAATGTGGATGGTGCCATAGCGGCAGTGATCTCTGATATGGGATTTGATTATCGACTGGGCAAAGGATTTTTTATAATTGGTAGAATAGTGGGGCTAATAGCTCATATTTTTGAAGAAATGGTGCGCGAAAAACCCTTTAGAAGAATTCCTGATGAGGAAATTGAATATGATGGAGTTGCTCCCAGGCAACTTGAGAAATAAATTTCCTTTTGTGTTTGTGTTAAAATAGCTATCTAATGACCCGAGAGGGTTATTTTTAATTGAAAATATGCAAACCATTGATAGACCAGAATTAACCTTTGGTATATTCGGAGTTGATGCAAGAGGCAGGCGTTTGCTTGTTTCCCAGTCGCAAAGATTTTTTGGGAAAGAAAACTTTGATCTATTTAGAGCTTATGGCAGAAAAGGAGAACAGCCTCCTGAGGAGCTAAAACAAAGCGTAGATAGAGAAATATATGCTAAGGTTTATGAATGGCATAGTGCCGCAGATTGGTCAGCAGCAATGGTTCAAGCTAATAGAACAGTTAATTCTGCTCATGGAATATTCTTTCCTGACCAGGAAAAAAGAGCAACTATGGTTACCAATATTGCTTGGAGTGATAATAGACCCTCAACAGCTCTAAGGATTTTGACAACACCTACTCGGCTTATTGGCGAACAATGTAAATATGAACAAGGTAGACAATTGGGATTAGCTTTACTTTGTGCTGAAGTAATGAGTAGGGATGAAAACGGTACTGCAAGAGCTATTCTAAGCAGTATCAATCAATTCTTAGAAAGTAAGTCATTTATTGGTAGAGAAGGAGATCCAGATGATTACCACACATTTTCATATCATACTCCAGATACAAATAGACTCCAAGGATTAAGTCAGGAATATCCTGACAGTGTTTATCCAGAAGGCTTATGGGTAAAATCTTTAGATTTTCCTGTTAGAAAACTAGGAATCAGAGACTCCAGTAGAGAGGTAGTCGGCAGTGTCCCAGTATTATATGATCCTAGAGAGAAAGAGATAGAAGCAGCAGTTATTAAAGCAAAAGAAAGATCATTGCGGGCTACAAAAATGGGGTCAAATGGTGGTGCAATAGAAACTTCACCTTACGCAACAGATCAACTTGGTTTTAGGTTGGTGGTTATGGAGGGTGGAAGGACATTAAGAGATCGGGTTACGTCTCAGCTAGAAGATCTTTTCCAATCATTCGAGGGGTTTAAAGGAATGCGTACATTAGACCGAGATTCTGGCAGCAGTAAAACAGACAGGGTTACTTTTAGAAGAACTTATATTTATATAGAAGGCTTACGGAATCCGATTGAAATGATGGTTTTCTCACTAGATGATTGGCTTGCTCAAGAATATGAGGTAGGAAAATTTGATCCCAATATTGGTATGCATAATGGGCCAGCTCATGATCTATACAAGCTGGAAATGGTGGGAAGTGTTGCCCAATATTTGTGGCCATCTGGAGTTTATGGTATAGATCTTGAAGGTGTTAAAAAAGCTAGCTCTTATGATTATGCAGCCAGACTTAGAAGGAAACAAAGAATTCACCCCTCTCCTTATTTGGAAGAATTTTAATCTATTTTGGGTACTTGACAGGATACTTTCATACTAGTATAATAGTACACTATGTTTAGAAATTCATTAGATGAACTAATTAATTTATTGCTAAACATTAAAACAAAAGAAGATATGAAAGATTTTCTTTTGGGGATTTTAACTCCCAAAGAACTGGAAGAAATACCTACGAGGCTGCAAATTGTGAAGAAGTTAAAAAAAGGAATAGCTCAACACATAGTAGCAAAAGATTTAGGAGTAGGTATAGCCACAGTCACACGCGGTTCAAAAGAGCTGCAGAAAGGTAGATTTAAAGTGGTGCACTAGCACCATCCCGTACTTGATAGTACGTCCTATGGAACGGGATCTATAAAATTATGGAAATATTAAATGATGGAAATATAAGCAAAGGACCCCTAGGGTCCGCCAGGGCGGACCAGGGGTTAGTTTGGCGATCTAAATCGAATTTATAGACCGGTAGATCTAATTAGTGCTCCAACAGCGAATCAACTGGGAGTACCAACTCTGGAGCCGGTTTTTGCAGAAAGATTACAGTTAGAATTAGCACTCCATAATAATTCAGATGGCTTTATTTTCTATAGACCAGGATCAGTAATTGAGGCAGGAGCGCAAGCGAATGGCAGCAAAGGAAGAATAACGACTTTTCCAGATTTGCGAACAGCTATTATGTATGAGTCAGTAGGGTATTTTGGCTTTGTTCCATTTACTGGCTTTATTGCTTTTGGAGAAGCCGAAGGCGAGAATGTCACCGAACCAATAAGTGGCTTTACAGATCTTTGTACAAAAACAGAGAGAATGCATGTTCAAGGATTTAAGGCATTTATTAGGGAAGAAGAAGTACAAGAGGGATTTGTTAGAGAATTCATTGATCATGCAGTTAAAGTTCCATACTTAATTATCGAAAACGGGTTAGAGATAGCACATGGTCGGGTAAGATATGCATTTACTGTTTCTGATAATGGGGAGGTTCAGTTTAGGAACTCAACCTAAACAAATTTAACTGTAGACTCAATCCAGTAGTTTTTAAATTAAGCTAAAAGGAACTGATAAGTCCTAGAGTAATATGGTATACTAAGACTATGGAAATGTTTAATTCCAAAATTCAATATTGGTACTACGACGACAATTAAGCTTGTTGGCGATTTTTAGTACCTTTTTAGGAGCCGCCGACAAGGCGGTTTTTTAATGGAAAAAAAGGATCAATATGAATAAAAAGAAAAATGTGATTGCAATATTGGGTGGGATGGGGCCACAAGCCTCAGCTAAACTAGTGGAAATATTAATTGATAAATCTATTAAGGATTTTGCTGCCAAAAATGGCGATGATTTTCCCGAAATTATCCTTGATTCAATTCCCATACCAGATTTTATCTCTGATCCAAAAAATATTAAACCAGTGCTCGCTATATTAAGTAAGAGAATCAAGTTCTTAAGTAAAATTGATATTTCCAGCTTTGCTATTGCTTGTAATACTGCTCACCAGCTGTTTGATGATCTACAAGCCAAAACCAAGACCCAAATTGTCTCAACAATTAATGAAGTGACAGTCCAAGTTAACAAAAAGAAAATTGTCAGAGTTGGTCTATTAGCAAGTCCTTCCACGCTGCAGTTTGGATTATTTGATGATGCCTTTAAACAATTTAACATTGAGGTTGTTCATCCAACAGAAAACCAGCAGAAAACTTTAGAGAAAATTATCAGAAGAATAATTGGAGGAAACATTTTACCATCAGATCAACTCAAGCTAATTTTAATTGCTGATTCTTTACAAAGGCAAGGAGCCCAGGGGATTATTTTGGGTTGTACAGAGTTGCCTTTAATCTTTCCAAAACAATTTACTATACCAATTTTTAATAGCCTTGAAATTTTGGCTAATGCTTTGTTGCTTAAATTCCATGAAGGAAATACAATATAGAGGATTTATGGAAAAGAAAAGAATATTAACAGGGGATAGGCCAACGTATGATAGTTTTCATTTGGGAAACTATGTTGGATCTTTAAAAAATAGAGTCAAATTACAAGATGAATATGAATGCTTCTTTTTAGTTGCGGATTTACATGCTTTGACCACCCATTTTGATAAAACGGCTGATCTAGAAAAAAATGTCAGAGGTTTAATGATAGGTAATCTTTCAGTGGGACTTGATCCCAATAAAGTAACGTTTATTTTACAGTCTCAGGAGCTGGAGAAAATGGAGTTAGCATATATTCTAGCGACTTTAACTCAAAGAGCCGTGCTGGAGCGTCAGCCAGCCCTAAAAGAAAAACTAGATCAAGGTGAACAGGATACTCTTGGATTATATGAATATCCAGTCTTAATGGCAGCTGATATTTTGCTTCCAAAAGCTAATCTAGTCCCAGTTGGTAAAGATCAAAAAGCTCACGTAGAATTTGCCCGCGATTTGGCGATTAAGTTTAACAATCTCTATGGAGAAATTTTTCCAATACCGGAGCCTTTAATTGGAGAGGGTGGAACATTGTCTGGTACAGATGGTCAGGCTAAGATGGGAAAATCACTAGGTAATGCCATTTTTTTAACTGATTCTCCACAGGAAGTAGAAAAAAAAGTCATGAGCATGTATACAGATCCAAAAAGGATTCATGCCGATGATCCAGGTGAAGTGGAGGGAAACCCGGTCTTTATTTATTTGGATGCATTTAGTGCAGAAACTGAAAAGGCACAGGTGACAAATTACAAAGAACAATACAGGAAAGGCCAAGTTGGAGATGTTGAGGTAAAAAAGTACCTGGTCAAAGTTTTGAATAATTTCCTTGATCCAATCAGAAAAAGAAGAGCGCAGTATGAGAAGCAGCCAGAATTGGTAGATAAAATACTCCGAGAAGGTACTGCAAAAGCCAGAAAAGAAGCTCAAAAAACATTAGCAGAAGTAAAAAAGGCCATGAAGTTAGACTACTTTACTAAGGAGTGATATCGTAATGACGGAAGATATCAAACAAGCGCCTCAAGGCAGAACTGCTGAAGGCCGCTTTGGTAAGCAAGAATCAATTACACCACTAATTTGGGCTAAAGTAGAATTAGAACATCCAGAAGTTATTGGGCTTTATGCTGCTGTGCCAATTAGCTTATTAGTTGAGAAGAAATTAGACGATGAGCGTATGGTAACTCGCCGAAGCACTAATTTAGTAACTTTACTAAGTCAAAGATATGGATTAGGCGTGCCTGTTGAGCGAATGGCAGATATGGCTATTCCTCTTGGGCTGTCTGTTGCTGGAATTCATATTATTACAGAAGCAACTGTGAAGTGTATATCTGAAGATACGGGAATAGAATTACCCTACAGTAGAGGATCCGGAGTGCAAGCAGAAGCACAAAGAGTTAGAACAGTAGTTCAAGATTATAAAAAATTAAAGGGATATTTAGAAAGTTCAGAAAATATTCCTCCTCTTGAAAAAACAATCGTTGAAAGGTTCCTAGAAGGCAATGCTCCGACTGCCATAGCTGAAGCATTGAATTTGGAAATGCAGTTTTCTCCAGGTATTAATGCTTCACAGGGAACTGTCTTACGCATTCTTAATCGGGTACTGGGCAGAATTGATTATGTTCACCCTTCTCGGTTAATGCAAAGAAGCTTAAAAGCAGGAGCAGTCATCGAGGCGGCTGTCAGAGGTGACTATACTAACCGGAAAGCTCAAGTTAGCGAGGAAATATTAGAAATGTTAGCCCATGGTAACTCCAGAGAGGAAATTATCGCTGAACTGGGAATTAACTACCGTCAGTATCATGCCTTAATTAATGAAGCATTTCTTGAACTTGATGCTACAACTGAAGGTAGAGAAGAATTGGATGACATTTATATTGAGGTGGTCGGTGATAAGGATAGGTCAAAGCCTAAAACTGTTTCAAGGAAGTTGATAGCAGCACAGCTGCTTGGACCCTACAGATTACTTCGCCAGCGTCTAGGTGAAGTGGTAACAGAGTCTGGAATGTTAAGTGCAACAAGACTTTCAAGTAGAGAAAGAACTATTTTGGAAAGTGTGGCTAAGGGTGCTAAACAAGCAGAACTGGCCACAACTTTTTCAACAAATCCTGGATATATAACTGAGGCGGCGTATTGGTTACTGGGAGAGACTCAATTTCATAGTTGGGCTGAGCGTTTGCCTGAAAGGCAACAAGTTTTTTCTCGATTCAACACAGATCTTCAATCATCCACAAAGATGCCTGGGCGGTTACTGTCAATAGACGGCATCCCTACCACAGAAATCCTGGAAAAGCTGGCAATTGGTCAGAGATTTAGTGATATTTCTAGAGAAATCGAAGAATCAACTGGCAAGCATATTACAGAAGGAAGATTATTAGTGCACTATCAAAAAGTTCGCGGATACTATAAAATCGCTAGTGATCCGTCACCAGCTTCTATTAAATAATTATGATTTCTTTTGATGAATTTTCCAAAGTTGAATTAAAAGTGGGCACAATTCTAGAGGCTGCTGAGATAGAGGGATCTGAAAAGCTGATTAAACTGATGGTGGATCTGGGTGAAGGCAAACCCAGACAGGTTCTGGCCGGGGTAAAAAGGTGGTATCAGCCCACAGATTTTGTGGGTAAACAAGTAGTAATTGTAGCCAATCTAGCACCCCGTCAGATGATGGGGTATGAGTCTTTGGGTATGATGTTGGCTGCCGATGCCGAAAACGGTCCCATCTTTCTGACTGTTCCTAAAAAAGTTTCTCCAGGTACTAAAGTGCGCTAAATTGTGGTAAAATCCACTCCATGGCCAACGGAAGAAAAAAGATCAATTTAAATAAAAGAGCTTTTGGAATTTTAAAAGGTTTGGCAATTTATGCTTTGATTGCTTTTGGTGCCTTAATGTTTTTTTATCAAATTTCAGGGTCTCAAACTGCCGGTAATGAAGTTCCCATTTCACAAATTGTCAATGATACTAAAGAAGGCAAAATACAAAAGCTTTCTTTAGAGGGTAGCCGAGTCATCGCCGAATATAAAAACGGAGGCCAAAAATTAAATAGCCACAAAGAAGAAGGAGAGTCGATTTATAAAATTTTGGAATCCTCAGGAGTTGATCCTAAATCCGTAACTATTGAGGTCAGAGATTTGTCAATGCAACAAGCTTGGATTGGCATTTTATCCGCAGTTTTGCCGGTTGTAATTTTAGTAGGCTTGATGTTTTTACTTTTTAGAAATGCCAAAGAAGCAGGTCAGGGCATTTTCTCTTTTGCCCAGTCTAAAGCCAGACTTTTTACCAAAGATGCGCCTCAAATTAAATTTACAGATGTAGCAGGGGCAGAAGAGGCAAAAAGAGAACTATCTGAGGTGGTGGAGTTTTTAAAAACTCCGGATAAGTTTAAAGCATTGGGTGCCAGGATTCCCAAAGGAGTGTTAATGGTTGGCCCAGCTGGCACTGGTAAAACTTTGCTGTCCCGAGCAGTAGCCGGGGAAGCCGGAGTACCGTTTTTTTCTATAGCCGGATCAGAATTTATGGAGATGTTAGTCGGAGTAGGAGCAGCCAGGGTCCGTGACATGTTTGCACAGGCCAAGAAAGCAGCTCCAGCCATTATTTTTATTGATGAAGTTGAGTCAATCGGTAGACAACGTGGAATGGGCATTTCCGGGGGCCATGATGAAAGAGAACAAACTCTAAACCAAATTTTGGTAGAGATGGATGGTTTTAGTCCTAATGATCTTGTCATAGTGCTGGCAGCCACTAACCGCCCGGATCTGTTAGATGCAGCACTGGTTAGACCAGGCAGGTTTGATAGAAGAGTGGTGTTATCTTTGCCTGATTTGGAAGAAAGAAAACAAATCATTGAACTGCACATGAAGGGAAAACCTTTTACCCAAGATGTATCTGTAGAAAGACTGGCTAGAAGAACTGTCGGGTTTTCCGGAGCGGACTTAGCCAATATGTTAAATGAGGCAGCAATTTTGGCAGCCAGAGAAAGTAAAAGCGCAATTGACTCTAAAGATTTGGAAGAGGCAGCTACCAAAGAAAAACTGGGTCCTCAAAGAAAAAGAATGCAATCGGAAAAGGATAGAAAACTGGCAGCCTACCATGAAGCCGGGCATGCCATTGTGGGGCACAACCTTATAAACGTTGACCCGGTTCATCGGATTTCAATAGTGTCAAGAGGCGCCTCTGGAGGCCATACGCTTTTTCCACCCACTGAGGATCGGTCAAATGAAAGTAGGTCAAGGCTGCTAGAGCAAATTACCGCTGCTTTAGGTGGTCAGGCAGCAGAGGAATTAGTTTTTAAAGATATCTCAACCGGGGCGGCCTCTGATATTGAGATAGCCACTAATATTGCCAGAGGTATGGTGACTCAATATGGGATGAGTTCCATAGGACCAATTAATGTCACTCCCAGGCCAATGTTTGGAATTTGGAGAGGCCTTGATGAAGGAGAAGGGCTTTCTCCAAAACTTCATGATGCAGTTGACTCTGAAGTCAAAAAAATTATGGATGAATGTTATAAACAAGCCCAAGCGATCCTTAGAAAACAAAGAGCCAAACTGGATAAAGTAGCCAAAGCTCTTTTGGAAAAAGAAACTTTGGATACGGATGAGTTTGAAAAATTAGTCGGCAAAAAAAGAAGCTAGCATGTTTGACTTTTAAAAGGCATAACTTTAGTATGGTAAGGATGCGCCTTACCATAGTTTTGGCTCTAATGCTTTTTCTTTTTTCCACAGCAGGCGTGGTTTTAGCAGTAACTCAGGATCAAATAGGCCAATCCAGACTTGAACCCTCCTCACCCTTTTATTTTTTAAAAACCATCCGTGAGAGTTGGGAATTAAAATTTGCCCCTACTCCCAGGGTTAAGTGGCTTCGGCAGCTGGAGTTTGCCACCAGAAGATTGCGCGAGGTAAAATCTCTTTTAGTAAAGAATCAAGAGTTGATTGCTCCGACTTTGGAAAAGTATAAATCACACATAGACAGTTTACCGGATAAAGACTTAACAGATAGTGAGATTTCAACCAGAATAAAGGAAAGTTTAGCAGTTCACCTGGAAGCTTTACAGGTAATCTATCATCAAGCTTCAACTAGCAGAGCGAAAATGGCCATCAGAGCCACTATCAGCAGAATAGTTAAGCGAGTTGATATACCAAATTATGCCAGAATCCCAGCCTGTAATTTTTTAGCTAAAGAAGCTTCATCATCAGCCTTAAACCAAACAGAACAGGCAGTTTATTTAGAAAGAGCCAAAAATTGTTTTGGTGGTTTGATCAGTGCGAGAGGCCTTTAACAACTTAAGTTGCTGATAATCTTTAATAGTTTGACCGTAAAAGAGCAAAGTTTTATTTATTAAAATTTCCGGACCAAATTTAGATTTCACTAAATTTAGAGAGTTAGTTTTAAATTTTTTTAACAGTTTGGGATTGTTGAGAAGTGTTAAGAGCGCTTTGGCAAAAACTTCTTTATCCTCAGTTACCATAAAGCCGTTTTTATTATTGATAACTAAGCCTTTATAAGCAGAATCCTTAATTACTATCAAAGGTAGCGATGAGGCTGCTGCTTCAATTGCCACCATCGGATGTACCTCTGATTTTGAGGCAAATACAAATATGTCAGCATCAGCGTAAACTTTAGGCATATCCTCAGCTTTTATTTTGCCAATAAATTTCAACCGACTCTCAATACCTAGTTGCTTAGATAATTTTTTTAATCTTTTTACTTCTCCCCAGTCAGGTCCAACTATCACCAGATGAACCTTAGAATTTAAAACAGAGACTTTCTCAAAAGCTCTGACCAAAAATTCAAAATTTTTCTCCTTGCCAATCCTGCCTACAGACAAAAGTATGGAATCATGTTTGGGGATATGACATATTTTGTGAAGCAAGCCAACTTTTTTTACTTTAAATTTATCAATGTCAATAAAATTGGGTATTACGCACATCTTTTTCTTAAGCCCCAGTTCAATTAATTGATCCCCCATTTTTTTAGAAGGAGCAATTACCCCGTCACACAGATTACCAAATTTTTTTAAAAGTATTTTGTTCATTAATTTTGGTTTAATAAACCTACCTTTTAAAAAGTAGTGAGCAAACTGATCAACCTGTATATGAAAAGTTGAAACAAATGGTACTTTTTTTGCTTTGGCCACCACCATTCCCAGTAGAGAAAAGGCGCCATTGCCATGAGCATGAATGATATCAAAATCAAATTCAACCATTTTCCAAAAGTTTTTACTAATGATCGGTAAAGGTAATCTGGCCCCATCCGGTAAACTAGGCATTAGTCTCACCGAAGGTAATCTAAAGACATTATCTTCTTTGCCGGTAAATTCTTTGGTCTTGGGGGCAAAAATATAAACTGTGTGACCAGATTTCCTAAGAAATCTGGCGAAATAATCAACCGAGGTGGCAACACCAGAAGGTTGAGGCAGATAATTATCAGTAAAAAAGGCAATTCGCATAAGCTTTAATATTTGATTATATCAGGTAATTTTTGAGGTAACATCAAATATCTGATAAACTTAAAAATAGAAGATGCAAAAGTTATTAAGGATTTATTTAAATTTTGGGGCAGTCTATTTAATTTTCGATGGTTTAATATATCTATTTAATATTAGATTAGCTTCAGTAGTAAATGTTTGGCCAACATCTGCTCTTTCTTACGCTAGGCTTTTGGATACAGTTTATGCATCATTTGTATTTTTAGCAGCAATTTTGATATTTATTGCACAAAGAGATTTAGAAAAGTATAAGAATCTTATATTCTGCTCTGCAATTTGGGCTTTTTTCCATGGATTTTTGCTGGTGAGTTTTAGTTTAACCAAAACTTTTAACAATGATTTATCTTTATTACCCTCTTTACATATTTGGATCCCTTTTTACAGCCAGTTTCTGTTATTTGAAGCAGCTCTGCTTTTTGTCTATATAGTTTTAGTCATTCTTTGGTTTAAGGGTGGCAAAAATGGGTAAAGTCCCTACAGTGTCTATTGTTATGCCTGCTTATAATGAGCAACAGTACATAGAAAAATCCCTGTTCTCTCTGCTTGAATCAGAACAAAGAACCAAAATAAACTATGAAGGGATTTTGGTTGATAATCTCAGTACGGATAAAACCATCCAATTGGCCCAGCAGTTTAAAAAAGGCATGAATTTAAAAATTGTCCATGAGGCAAAACAGGGTAGAGGACCAGCCAGGGCCAGAGGCTTTAAGGAAGCTAAGGGTGAGATCATTCTTTCAGCTGATTCAGATACTTGTTTTTATAAAGGCTGGATAGAAACTTTAGTCTTGGCAATTAAAGACGAAGTTGTGGCAGTAACCACTTCTTGTAATATTGTTGATCGTTCTCCTTTAACAAACTTAGTATTTAATTTTTCCCAGCCAAAATTAATGTTTTTTTATAGATTGATATTTGGGCATTACTGGCTGTCAGGGTATAGTTTTGGAATTCGAAAATCAGTCTATGAGCAGGTAGGAGGATTTGATACTTTGCTGCAGGCACACGAAGATTTGGATTTAAGTTTTAGAGTGGCAAAATTGGGAAAAATTAAATTTATTAATAAACCAGTAATTTTTTCTGGCAGAAGATTTAAAAACGGATTACTGGCTGGTTTTTATGATTATATTCAAACATTTATAGAAGCGTTTATTTTAAAAAAGAAAAATATATACTTAGATAATCCAAGATAAATATATGAATCTTATCAAACTGCTCGGTTTAGTAGTGATTTTTCTAATACTAATCTTAATTGGCCAAACAATTTTTAACAAAGTATATCCATTTCCGAGTCAACTAAAAATAGGCATCACTTTTTCTCCCAAGTATGCAGCCAATTTAAAGCTTGATTGGAAGGATACCTATATTAAGGTTTTGCATAATTTAAAGGTAAAAAATTTAAGGATACCAACTTATTGGGATCTATTGGAAGCTAAAAAAGACCTTTTTGATCCTACTCCAGTTGATTTTATGGTTGACGAGGCTAGTAAAAGTGGAGCAGACTTAATAATGGTTTTGGGAGAAAGACAACCACGTTGGCCAGAGTGCCATATACCTATTTGGGCCAAAAATTTAACTGTGTTAGATCGTCAGCATAGGATTTTAGAATTTATAGAAAGAGTAGTAAATCGTTATAAAAATAATCCGGCAATTATCGCTTGGCAGATTGAGAATGAGCCGTTATTAGCTTCATTTGGAACAGGTTGTGACAAACCGGATGATAAATTTTTAAAAAGCGAAATAAAATTGGTTAAAGGTCTATCTAGTCAGACCATAATTCTGACAGATTCAGGAGAACTAGGGAATTGGGTTGTACCAATGCAACTATCAGATATTTTCGGCACAACTTTATACAGAGATGTTTATAATTCCTTTTTGGGTTATACCACCTTTCCACTGCTGCCGTATTTTTATAATCTAAAATCCAATCTGGTTAGAAATTTATTTGCCCAAAGCAATAAAAAAACTATCATTATTGAGCTTCAAGCAGAGCCTTGGTCGCCAAGTAATAATCTTTTTGAAACTCCCATCAATAAGCAAGTTGAGCTATTTCCTCTAGAAAAATTTAAACAAAATATCACCTTTGCCAAAAATACTGGATTTGAAGAAGATTATCTTTGGGGAGTAGAGTGGTGGTTTTTTATGGCCCAAAACGGACATCCAGAGTATCTGGATTTTGCAAAGACCGCACTTTTTCAATAGCCGGGCCAGTTAATTTTTCAGGTTCAAATTGGTACCAATAATGGTAATAATCTGAGACTTCCTCTAATCTGGCATTGGGCAATAAGCCTTTCATTTTTTGAGCAGACCAAATAGGAGTATAGTGATCATTTCTTCCCCAAAGCAACTCAACCGGTGACTGCAAACTTTTTAATTGTTCGGTTGAGTCGGTATGCATAGCTAGCCGGAATGTTTCGAGAACTCCTCTAGGATCTTTTTTGAATTGTTGTTTGATTAATCTGATACCTTCATCTCTACTTCTGATTTCTTTTGGTATCCTGGCAGTTTGTACACTGACTCTGGTAAACTCCGCAAGCCATCCCAATAAGGATCGATGAAGAGGATAACCGAAGGCACTACCTGTGGTAATCCATTCTACCTCCTGTGGTTTTTGGGCTGCATATTCCCAGCCAAATCCAGCACCCAAGGAAACAGCGACAATACCTGTTTTATCTCTGCTGCTTAATAATTCCAATTGATTAAATTCCCAAACCATGTCTTCATAGGTTGGATGAATGTGCTTACGAGCTAGAGTTCCTGCTATATCAAATAAATTTGGGGCAACCACTTTTCCAACTTCAGCCAGCTGAAGAATTTGTCGTTTCATGCCGGCTGGAGGTTGACCACTATCATGCAGGAATAGAATATTCGGACCTTCCCCCCCAGCCTTGACTATTTGGATACCGTTAACTTCCTGAATTTCAATTGAACCAGGATGCATATCCTATATTATATCATAAAACTATGGGACTTGGGGGATAAAGCCAATTTTTTTAAGAAAACTTTCGATACTTTTTTCTAAATCCTTAGGATTATTTAAAACCAAAATATGATTGGCATCAGGAATCAAATCTAGCTCGGATTTTTTAATTCTTTGGTTAAGATACCGGGCAATTTCAGGCGGAAAAATACTGTCTTTTTCCCCCTCAATTACCAGTGTCGGGACATTAATTTGGCGAAGCAGCTGTTTGGCATTTAGATCTACCAGGCTTTCACAAATGGTTAAATAACTTTGCAGCGATGTGTGTAAGATATCAGATAAAATACGCTTAATATTCACATCATTTGTGCCAGCGAATTCGTCAAAGTTTCTATGTCCGTTTAAATGAAAATCGGGTATCAATCTCAGCAGTTCAAAAAGATACTTTAAAAAAGTGCGCTCAATAGGATTGAAACTTAAAAATGGCGGTTTAAAACTGGTATCTACTAAAACTAAGCCCTTGGAATCGTTGGGAAATTTAGCTTGAAAATACATAGCAACCATCCCTCCAAAGCAATGGCCAATAATAACAGGCTGTAGCAGTTTTTCTGCTTTTATCAAACTGCGCAGGTCTTTAGAAAAGTTTTCTACTTTATAAAAATCTCTATTTCGACTTTTTTGTGATAATCCGTGACCTCGTAAATCCATGGCAATCGATGATATTCCAATTCTGGAAAAGTAATCCCGTTCCTTGTCCCAGGCGGTTAAATCACCACCAAATCCGTGAAGAAAGATTAACCATCTAGTTTTATCACGCAGTGTTTTATGGTAATAAATTTTTGCCCCGTCAAAGCTAGTTAAATACTGCCCACTCATTGGATTTACTTTAACAGATAATGCTACAATCAGGCAATGAAACGCTTGATTTTAGTGGATGGTAATGCACTGCTGCACCGAGCTTATCATGCTACACCGCCCTTTACCACCTCTAAAGGAGAGTTGGTTAATGCAGTTTATGGGTTCTCCTCAATGCTTTTGAAAGCCTTAAATGATTTAAAACCCGATTATCTGGTTATCACTTGGGATGAAAAAGGACCCACCTTTCGCCATCAAGCCTACACTCAATATAAAGCAACCAGAGCAGAGGTAGATGAGGCTTTAAGTAACCAATACAAACGAGTTCATGAGCTAGCCAAAGCCTTTAATTTTCCTGAGTTTAGTTTAGCTGGATACGAGGCAGATGATTTAATCGGCACTCTAACGCAACAAGCCCTTCGACAAGCTCAGGGTAAACCTAAAGAAAATGAGATAGAGGTAATTGTGATCACTGGTGATCGGGATATTATGCAACTTATTAATGGACAAGTGAAAGTGTTAATGCCGAGAAAAACTTTAGCTGATGTTGGACTTTATGGGCAGGAGGAATTTGTGGCCAGGTACG
>Ga0209515_10005968_pt1 | contig 15475 bp, 15 predicted proteins | sample Subgroupgradi54m_FD_187454 | JGI IMG/M metagenome (GOLD analysis project Ga0209515, IMG submission 187454) | Subsurface groundwater microbial communities from S. Glens Falls, New York, USA - GMW60B uncontaminated upgradient, 5.4 m (SPAdes)... ...
AAAGCCTCTCCGTCTCCGCCCGCAAAGCCCAGGAAGACCGCCATCGCTCCATTGAAAAAATGAAAATTAGAATTGAAGACGCAGGAGCCGGTGGCGGGGAAGAAGTCTTAAAAGAATTCAAAGAAACTAGCGAGCGCGACGCGTTTTTGGAGCGGGAGCTTTCGGATTTGCGCCAGTCGGCCGAGTCGCTTAAAGCTTTGATTGTCGAGCTCGGCGAAAAACTTGACCACGAGTTTCGCGCGGGCGTTGAAAAAATCAACGACAAATTTCACGATTTTTTCAATTTGATGTTCGGCGGTGGGCAGGCGGCACTTCAAATTGTCCGCGAACTGAAGAAAAAAAAGAGCGACAGCGATTTGGAAACTGTTTCGGACGACGAAGCTCTGACCCAAAGCATTGAAGAGGAAGAGAGCATCAAAGAGGGAATTGAAATTGAAGTCAATCTGCCCCGCAAAAAAATCAAGGGCCTCATGATGCTCTCCGGTGGCGAGCGAGCGCTCACTTCCATCGCGCTTTTGTTTGCCATTTCTCAAGTCAATCCGCCACCGTTTGTTGTTTTGGACGAAACCGAAGCCGCGCTTGACGAAGCCAACTCAAAAAAGTACGGTGACATGATTGAAAGCTTGGCCAAACTTTCCCAACTTATTTTAATCACTCACAATCGCGAAACCATGTCCCGCGCTGGCGTTCTTTTCGGCGTTACCATGGGCGCAGGAGGAGTTTCCAAGTTGCTCTCGGTGGCGTTTGACGAGGCGGTGGCTGTTGCTAAATAGCAACCGCAGCTGGATTTGATTACGGAGTTGAGTCGTCTTATTTCTATCTACCTTACTACCCACCACACACTATTTACTACCGACTACTTACTACCCACTAGCCCGTAATCCAGTGTTCTCCTCTCCAAGTCCGCCCCGACAACTTTGAATTTAACGGCGTCGCCGAGGGAGTATTTTTTCTTGGTTTTTTCGCCGACGAGGCAATAATTTTTTTCTTGCAGAGTATAAAAATCGTCTGATAAATCGCGGAGCTTTATCATGCCTTCGCATCTCGTTTCCTTTTCCTCAATATACATTCCCCATTCGGTAACGCCGGAAATTATTCCTTCAAACGCTTGGCCGATTCTTTCCCGCATGTATTCCACTTGCTTGTATTTTTTTGAATTGCGCTCGGCTTCGGCCGCCGCGATTTCTTGTTCCGAATTTTCCCGCGCCATTTTTTCATACGATTGCCATTCGTTAGCGGGAATTTTGGTGCCGTTTAGATGATGGAAAAGCACGCGATGAACAAGCAGGTCGGCATAGCGTCTGATCGGCGAAGTGAAGTGCGTGTAATAATCAAAAGACAAACCGAAGTGGCCGATGTTGATTGTTGAGTAAATAGCTTTGGCCATGGAACGCACGGCTGCGGTTTTTATCATTGATTCTTCGGCGCGCCCTTCAATTTTTTCAAAGAGCATTTGCAAATCTTTCGCCGAAACATTTCCACCTTTCATGGTGAGGTCATAGCCGAGAGCTTTAAGAAAAATTCCCAAGTTTGCAATTCGTTCGCGGTCGGGCAAATCGTGAATGCGATAAATAAACGGCTCCGAGCTTCGCTGTTTTTCTCGGGCTTTGAAGATGAACTCGGCAACGGAGCGGTTTGCGAGGAGCATGTATTCCTCAACGAGCTTGTGGGTATCTAGGCGCTTTTTTTTATAAATTCGGAGCGGTTTGCCGTTTTCATCAAGCTCAAATCGTACCTCGTCTTGTTCAAAATCAATGGCGCCCTTCTTGAATTTTTCATCGCGCAGTTTTTTGGCGATGGCGTTTAGGGTTTGTAGCGTCTTATTCAAATTTACAACAGTCAGACTGTCGTCATTGACGACAGTCTGACTGTTGTAAGGGGCATCAATGAGTTCTTGAGCCGATTCGTATGTGAACCGTTTGGCCGAATGGATTACTGTTTTGCCGAACCAACGATTTTTAACCCCGCCATTTTCCGTTACTTCAAACACGGCGGAAAAAGTTAAGCGGTCTTCATTAGGTTTCAAACTGCAGACATTATTTGACAGCGCTTCGGGGAGCATTGGGATTGTGCGGTCAACCAAGTAAACCGAAAAACCGCGCTTTCGTCCTTCGCGGTCAAGCGCGCTTCCTTCGCGGACAAAATGCGAAACATCGGCAATGTGAACGCCGATTTCAAAGTTGCCATTGGCCAGTTTCTTGAAAGAAATAGCGTCGTCAAAATCTTTGGCGTCAACGGGGTCAATGGTGAAGGTAAGGGTTTTTCTAAAATCTCGGCGCTTGCTTAATTCTTCAGAGGAAATTTTCAAAACGCTTTTTGAAATTGCCTCGGCTTCGGTTTCAACTTCCGGCGGGAACTCCGTGTCAAAACCTTTTTCAAGCACTATGGCAGACATTTCCACATCATGGACGCCTTTCATGCCGATTATTTTTATAATTTTTCCTTCGGGGTTTTTCTTCGGGTCTGTCCAATTTGTGATTTTCACAAGTGCCTTGATGTTATCTTTGGCTCCAGCTGTTTGGTTTTCTGTTATGGCGATGTCTTTGTAAATTTTCTTGTCATCAGGTATCAGAAACAAACGGCCGTTTTCGTGTTCAAGCGTGCCGACAAATTCAAACTTTGCCCGCTTTATAATTTTCGCGACTTTGGCAGTTTTTCTGCCAAGAGAAAGTTTTGAAAGCGGGACGATTTCCACCTCGTCCAAATTAAGGGCGGTGTTTAGGTTTTCCGTTTCAATAACCAAGTCTTGTTCAAAATTTTCGTGCTCAAAAAATCCCGTGCCTTTGCCAGCAATTCTTATAACCCCTGTCAGTGTTTTAGTTTTTTTGTTTTTACCTTGCGATTGTTCGCTATTTTGCGCAAACTTTTGACTCTTTTTCATAACGGTGTCATTGTAGCAGAATATCAGCTCCCGCGCGAGTTCAGTCGTTCCGAACCCAATAAGTTAGGGTGTCTGCAGTTCCGATTGCGTAGCCCTTCAACTTTTTGTTTTTTTACCGACATACGCTATAATTTAGCTATAGCTAAATTATAGCGTATCATAAAATATCATAAATTGTACGCTGAACTTTATGGGAAACTTGGAAGAAGAACCGCGTCGACGGGCAAAACGAAAAAATTTGCAGAAAATAATTCTTGGTACGGTGGCTACGGCCGGATTATTGAGTGTTGCCGTAGTGGCGCCCAATGTTCTTGGAGCAATGGCAAAACTTGGGTTACTTCCATCAAATCGGCAGAAGGAGTTTATAAAAGCGGCCAGAGAACGGCTAGTGAAAAAAGGTTTGTTGGAATGGAGGGGAAATTTTTTGAAATTGACCGTCAAGGGAAAAGCTTTACTTGTAAGACTTGAGTTCAGTAGTTATAGGCTAAAGAAGCCGAAGCGTTGGGATGGAAAGTGGAGGGTTCTGATTTTTGACATTCCTGAAACCCGAAAAAGTCAACGCGAGAAAGTGCGACGCACACTGGCAAGTATCGGTTTCCTACGATTACAAGACAGTGTTTGGATTTATCCTTATGATTGTGAAGAACTTATTACACTACTCAAGGCCGATTTTGAAATAGGCAAGAATCTTTTGTACATGATTGTGGAAGCCCTAGAACATGATGCGGATATAAAAAAGCAGTTCGGTCTTGCTGTTTAGAATCAGCAATTTTTGTTGGTCTCCCATTTTGTTAAGTTTCCAATATTTATACGGGTATTGAAATTTTCTTGTTTCTTGTTTTTTGCCCATACGCTAACAATTAGCTATAGCTAATTGTTAGCGTATGGTAAATTTAATAAAATAATAAAACAACTCTAATAAAATAACACAAGTCTGATTTTGTAACATGGCAAATTTTGTAACAAGGCAAGGTTTTCCTAAGTTACATTTTTAAAGAGTTTTTGCTATACTCAACATCACTTATGACCTTAAAAGTCACAAAAGCCATACTGCCTGTTGCGGGTTTGGGAACTCGCTTTTTGCCCGCGACTAAAGTCCAACCGAAAGAAATGCTCCCCGTCGTGGACAAGCCAGTTGTTCAGTATCTTGTTGAAGAAATTGTGGCCTCGGGCATCAAGGAAATTATTTTTGTCACAGGTCGCGAAAAGAGAAGCATTGAAGACCATTTTGACATGGCCCCCGGCCTTGAACGAACGCTTGAAGAAAAAGGCAAGCCCGAGCTCGCGAGTCTTGTCCGGAAAATTTCCGACCTCGCCCATTTTTCCTATGTTCGTCAAAAAATATCAAAAGGGGACGGCGACGCCCTTCTTCAAGCTCGTAAGCTCGTCGGAGATGAACCCGTTCTTGTGGTTTTTGGCGATTGTCTTTATGACAGCGTAGTTCCGACATGCAAGCAACTGCTTGACGCTTATGAAAAATTTCAAGCGCCGATTATCGGACTGGCAGAAATTTCTCGTAGCGAGGTTTCAAAGTTTGGCGTGATTGACGGACTGAAACTTGACGACAAAAATTGGCAAATCAAATCCTTTATTGAAAAACCGACAGCCGAAAAAGCGCCGACGACAATTGTGGCGCCCGGCAAGTACATTATAACGCCGAGAGTTTTTGAAGTTTTGGAAGAGCTTGATAAAAGCAAGTCGTTTACAGGCGAGCTTCGCTTGGCCAACGCTTTTGAGACAATGCTTGATCGTGGAGAAAAAATTTACGGCCGAATGTTAGAAGGTCAATGGCTTGATACGGGCGACAAGTTCAATTTTTTGAAAGCCAATATTCATTTTGCGCTCAAGCATTCCGAAATTGGGCCTAAATTGCGAGAGTATATTAAAGATTTGAAATGAGGATTACAAAACTAGGACACTGTTGTCTAATCATTGAAGAAGCTGGCGTACGGATTATGACCGACCCGGGCGTCTATTCCACATTGCAGAATGAAGCGCAAAATATTAATTACATTTTCATCACGCATGAACATTCAGACCACTTCCATTTAGAGTCGCTCAAAATTGTTTTGAAAAATAACCTGCGGGCGAAAATAGTTACCAACAGTGCCGTGGGAAAATTGCTTGACGCGGAAAAAATTCCGTACGAAATTCTTGAACACGGTGACGCGAAAAAATTTGGCGCTGTCAGCGTGGAAGGTTTTGGCGAAAAACACGCCGTCATTTATGAAAATTTTGGACAGGTGGTAAACACGGGCTATTTTTTCGGGAGCCGATTTTTTTACCCCGGCGACGCGTTTTATAATCCAAACAAACAAGTTGAGATTTTAGCTCTTCCAGTCGCCGGGCCGATGGGGTGGGCATCGGCACCTGTAGACGGCCGTGGCTGAAAATTTCCGAGGCGATTGACTACGCAAAATTACTCAAGCCGAAAATCTGTTTTCCCGTCCACGACGGCATGCTTAAATTTCCGGGCCCGAATCACACGGTTCCCCAAAAATTTCTTACCCCAATCGGCATTGAATTCGTGGATATCATGGAAGGCTCAACCCGCGAGTTTTGATTCTCCTTGTCTCGTATTTATTTGGCTTATCATTTTCAGGTCTCGCATGAGTTACTTTATTAAACTAAAGTGGGACTGGAGTATGTGTCTTTGATAGGATGTATACTCGTCTGCTTTAGTCAACTAAAGTAGCTTGTGGATAAGCGCTTGACAAAACATAATCCCTTTTGCTACACTTTAGTAAACTAAAGTGGGACTGGAGTATGTGTCTTGGATGAAAATTTCCGAGGCGTTCGATAGGATGTATACTCGTCTGCTTTAGTCAACTAAAGTAGCTTGTGGATAAGCGCTTGACAAAACATAATCCCTTTTGCTACACTTTAGTAGACTAAAGTGTAAGAAGGAAGAAGACTAGGAAGATTTTTTAGAGTTCCGTTTTGGTTAATTAAGTATGGTTAAGAAAAAAACCAAAAGACATTGGGATAATCCCCGAACCGAGGCCCTGGTAAAGGCGTTTTCTGTGTTGCGGGGAGGCGCGGAGATCAAGAATTTTTTGCGCGATTTGCTTACAGAAGCGGAGCTTGTTGAGTTTGGTCATCGTCTTTATGCGGCGCGGATGCTTACTAGCAGTGTGCATTATAATGGCATCGCTGAAAAAACAGGTTTGAGTTCCACTACGATTGCTCGCGTCAAGAAATGGCTCAAAGGCGGAACGGGCGGGTATCGCACGGTGCTTTCAAGATTGCCAAAAGGTAGGTAGCAACATTGTAAAAAACTCGGTATTTTGTTTCTTGCTTCACTTTAGTTAACTAAAGTGAAGCAAGCTGCAAAATTTATTTACGAAGTTTGTCAACCAGTAGCGGTGTAAGAACTAGGAATAATTGAATGGCAGAGAGTTTTTTGTTCTACTTTAATTACTTTAGTTAACTAAAGTAATTAAAAAAGAAATATTATGAAAACTAAAAACAATAGCAGAAAATTACAGATTGGAGTTATGGGTTCAGCCGCTGACCTTAAGTATTCAAAAAAGCTTGAGATGTTGGCGGAAGAAGTCGGCTTTTGGGTTGCTAAAAATGACGCGACGCTTCTTTTTGGCGCGGAAAAAGATTGTGATTCCCTTTCTACTGTCGCTTGCAGGGGAGCAAAAAAAGGCGGGGGTCTGACTATTGGAGTTATCTATGGAAAAGGACTTGATATTTTTGAAAAAAAGAATGTTGATGTGGTTATTGCAAGCGGGTTGGAGCGGGGTGGTGGTCGGGAGATGTCTCTTGTTTTAAGCTGTGATGCGATTATTGCTCTTGGCGGTGGTTCAGGGACGCTTACGGAAATTGCCGTTGCGTATCAAGCAAATATTCCAATCGTTGTTGTTGGGCGGACGGGAGGATGGAGTGGAAAACTTGGTGGACAATACCTTGACGCGAGAAAGCGGATAAAAATTGAGACCGCAAGAGATCCTGAAAGCGCGGTGGCCTTGGCAATATCATTAGCGAAGAAAAAATATGAAACTAAAAAATAACATCAGAATTCTTTCTACTTTTACGAAGGATGTTCTCTTTGATGAGGCAGGTTCTTTGGTTTGTACGCAACAAGGCGGACCAGCTTTTTATGTAACGCGGGTATTTAAGCGAGAATCTCTGCCTTTTACTTTAACAACGGGGCTTGTAATGGGGGTGGAAATTTTATTGACAAAAAAGGGTGAATTGGGTCGAGTACCTATGCGACCCAAAAGGAAAAGTGCTCTGTTTTCCAATCTGAAGGAAAAAATTCTTGTTATTTCCACAGTTGCCGATGAATTTGACTTGAAGGGTCTTTCCGATTTCAAAGGGCAAGTATTTTTAGATATTCAAGGGTTCGTAAGAGACCGAAAGGGTTTCGGAAAGAAAAAAATATGGAGGCCAAATGTGAATGTTTTTGAAAATATATTTTGTCTCAAGGGGACAAAACAAGAAATGGAAAATATACCGGTAAAATTTTTGCAACAGCAGAAGAAAAAGATAGTGCTTATCACCAATGGTCGGCGAGGGTGCAAAGTTTTTGCTTTCGGAAAGCGCTATATTGTAAAACCAAAAAAAATAACCAATTCAATAAGCGCCATTGGAGCGGGCGACACATTCTTTGCGTATTTTGTATCGGCATTCAGTAATGGACGCGATGTGGTTTCAAGCGTCAAACACGCTGTTGCAAAAACTTCCGAATTTCTTTCTTTCCAAACTTTACATCATATCCGTCTCTTCCGGAAAGAGGTTGGTTGTGACTAGCGTATTTTTATATTTTGCTCTATCACGCTCAATCCCTTTCCAGAAGGGATTTTTCTTTTTTGGAAGGGAAGACATTCCAATGTTCTTTGAAAATTAAATATATAAACAACAAAACGAAAGGAGTTCAGATGAAATTCTATCAAAAACCAGACACGTATCAGATGCGGGCAGAAGAATCGGTATTGTTTTTAACCGCGGTGCATGGAGACGAAGGTTTCTCCATACCAGTACTCCAAGCATTAGGGCTTCATATTCCGTGGCTCATTGCCAATGAAAAGGCGCTTGCACGGGGAGTCAGGTTCATTGACGCAGACCTAAACAGGGTCGCACCAGGATGTGCGACTTCTGATAAGTATGAAGTACGGCGCGCAAGTGAACTAATTGAAATTGCTAAGAAGTACCCTTCGGTTATTGATATTCACGGCACGACGGCGAATTCGGGTATCTTTACGATAGTGACGAATCCCACTCCGGTCAACTTTGCGCTTGCCACTTCGCTCCCGATTGAACGGGTAGTTATTTGGGTGGCAAAAAGTTCCGAGATGCAAGGCCCATTGACGCAATTCATGAATTGCGCGGTGGAAATTGAGTGCGGGCCGAAAAATTCCAAGGAAGTTTGGATTGAATTGGAAGAAATACTTGGCCGTTTCTTGTACTTTAGATCATCTGCTGGCGGACACTGGAGTCATCTTGTTTATCCGGAACATGAATGGTTTCGGGTATGCGGGAAACTCGGAAAGGAAATATCACTTCAAGGAAAATCACTTGTTGATTTTCAAGAGGTGGAATTACATGGCGAAAGCTTTTATCCGCTTCTTGTTGGTCAATATGCGGACGCGCTTTGCTACAAAATGCAAAAAATAAACTTCTGGGACATGTTGTCCTACTAACACTGAAAGGAAAAAATAAAATGAAACCGTATGTAGTTACCGCAGATATTAAGTTACTTCTCACACAATGGGGTATGCCAAGTCTCGGGGAAACATCTTTTGGTAGGCCACCTCTTAAACAAGGTTGGCATTACTATATTGACGATAGGATATTCTGGAAATTTCGCAAGGATTTTAGAGAAATGATGGAAAAGATTTTTCCACATTTCGATTTTATTCCTGAAGAGGAATTCACAGAAGGTTTCCGCTATTTGTTCTGGCAGTCTTCGAACAAAGTGGACAATCTCATTTCACTTGATCGCGCTTACAATGGCTCGATGGATGAAAGCGGTATCGCTCTTCAATTGAATAGGGCCGTAAATTCTATTGGGCAGTCGGCGGGATATCAGACGCGGTCGTTTACGCCAAGTATTTCCGATCAGTTGAAAACCCTCGTGAAGAATTATGGCAATGAATATGAGTTTGGGCTTTGCGACGATGTGATATTCACCGGTGCATACATGGAATACGCGGCAAGTCTTGTGAAGAAATCGGGATTAAATTTCCGGAAAATCTTCGCGGGGGTTGGGGTTAAGACAGGATGCGATCGACTTCGTACTCTCGGTTATATCGTCGAATGTGTGCGGGAGTATCCGGAAGTGATTGATGTGGTGTGCGAGCGGGATTTTTATCCCGGCGTACCATTTTCCGGCAGAACACTGGCGGGAAGTAAGAATGTCGGTGTTCCGTATCTTCTTCCTTTCGGCAAACCGTACGAATGGGCGTCGATACCGCTTGAATGGCAACAACCTTTCTCGTGTTTTTGCATCGAGCAGACGATTAGTCTGTTTGAATCGATTGAAAAGGAGAGTCACAAAAAGATTGCCTGTCGGCACCTCGGAAGAAAAGTTGTAGGTTTACCTACAGACGGGACGCGATTTGTTGACGCGCTCAATCGCTTACTCATCAATAGTTCCTTAAACAAGGCTATGTTAGTTTATCCTCCGGGATAAATAAACTAAAAACCTTTTATCACAACCGCGCATTTATTATGTGCGGTTTTTTTATTCGTACCTCAAAGCTTCCATCGGGCTTTTGAGGGAAGCTTTTCGCGCGGGATAGATGCCGAAAATGAGGCCGATACTGGCGGAGACAATGATGCCGAGAAAGGCGCCTTTCCACGGGAAATTAAATACCCAAGAAATTGAAGCGAAGCGGGTGAGCGCCTCTGCGATGATAAATGAAAGCGACGCGCCGAGAAGAATGCCGACGACGCCTCCGAGGAGGGTGAGGACTGTGGCTTCAATCAAAAATTGGGTCAAGATGTCGCGGTTGTTGGCGCCGATGGATTTGCGCAGACCGATTTCGCGGGTTCGTTCGGTAACCGAAACCAACATGATGTTCATGATGCCAACACCGCCGACGAAAAGGGAAATGGAAGCCATGGCCACAAGAAATAAAGTAAGCGCGGTGGTGATGGAGCCGAGTCTCTTGGCGAGGTCAGCTTGAGTCTGCACAAAAAAATCGTCCTTGTCGGGGTCTGTAATGTCGTGGGAATTTCTCAACGAAATGCGAACATCTTCAGCCACTATGTCTATATTTTTTTCATCGTCAGCTTCCACAATGAGCCGATGAAAATATTTGATGCCGAAAATATAATCTTGGGCGGTGGTGTAGGGGAGAATGGCGATTTCATCAAAGTTGAAAAATGACACTTGGCCTTTTTTCGGCAGGACGCCGACCACCCGCAGGTTACGGTTTTTGATTCTGATTTTTTGGCCGATGGCCTCCGCCGAGCCGAAAAGTTCCTCTTTGACTTTTGAGCCGATAACCACGACATCGGCGCGACTTTTCACATCGTCTTCGCTGAAAAATTGTCCTTCTGACGGCACAAGGTCAAAAATGTCAGAAATCAGTTCGGTGCCGCCAAAAATAGTCAGGCGGTAAGTGCTGCTTCTGTAAAGACCAGTTTCGCCGCCAAAAACCACCGGCATTACTTTGGCAAGGTTTGGCACATTTTCTTTTCTCTTGAGAGCCGTTAAGTCTTTTTCTTTGAGCGAGTCGCTGAAAAGCTGGGCGGAGTCTGAAGGCCCCTTCGGTTCGCGCCCGGGAATGACGGCTACGGTTTTTGTGCCGAGGCCCTGCACTTGGGAGAGAATAAAATTTTGGGCACCCGCGCCGAGAGACATTACGAGAATGATGGCAGTGATGCCGATGACGATGCCTAAAATCGTCAAAAACGAGCGGGTTTTGTTCGTCTGAAGTCCCGTGAGGGCGTTTTTAAGGTGGTGTTTTAGGGTCATTTTAATAAATTTTCAATTATCAATTTTGCAATTTTCAATCAATGTTTCAATTTGAAAATTTCTTAATTTAAGGATTGATTGATAATTGAAAATTGAACATTGAAAATTATTTCAGAAAACTATCACTTGCTGTTCGTCTGGTTGTAACTTTTTCATCCGATTCAATCGCGCCGTCGCGAAGCCTAATGATTCTCTTGGCATTTTCGGCGGTATAAGTTTCGTGGGTGATGAGGATGACAGTGTGGCCGACATCGTTCAATTTTTGAATAATTTCCATGACGGTTTGCCCAGACTTTGAATCCAAATTTCCCGTCGGTTCGTCCGCGAAAATTATTTTGGGTTTTTGAATTAGGGCGCGAGCGATGGCAACCCGCTGGCGTTCTCCGCCGGAAAGTTCGGACGGCTCGTGGTCAAGGCGATGCGACATGCCGACCGATTCAATGGCTTCCCTAGCAAGTCTGTCCCACTCGCGCTCCGGCACTTTTGAGTAGAGGAGTGGCAGTTTAACATTTTCAAGGACGGTCGTTCGGGCCAGCAGATTGAAAGTTTGAAAAATAAAACCGACTTCTTCGTTGCGGATTTTAGCTAGTTCCATGTCGCTGTAATCGGCGACATTATTTCCTTGAAAAAAATAATCACCCTCGGTGTGCTTGTCCAAAAAGCCCAAAATGTGAAGCAGGGTGGATTTGCCGGAGCCGGACGGCCCCATAATGGCGACGAAGTCGGCAGGTTCAATTGAGAGGGAAACATTTTGAAGGGCAATCGTCGCCACGCCTTCGTCGCTGTAGGTTTTATTCAAGTTTTTTATTTCAATCAAGGTCATTTGGATTTGTTGCCCCACCCCCGCCTTGCGGGGGTGGGGCTTGATGTTAACATGTCAACCTGCCACGTTGACACATTTCAAGCTTACCTGACAACAAACATGTCAACCTGGCAGGTTGACATGTTACTTGCCGGAGATTCCAGTTGCCAGTACAGTGTCTCCTTCTTTCAAACCGCTTAAAATTTCAATGTCGCCGTTTGTTCCTCGGATACCGACAGTTACCTCGCGCTCTTCCGAAGCGATTCCACCGACACGCACTCTGACGAATTTTTTGCCATTTTTTTCGTAAACGGCGCGTTGGGGAATGGTCAAGCAATTTTCGCGCGTGGCGGTTGCGATTGTTGTGTTGGCCGTCATGCCGGAACGAACGCGTTCATCGCGCGTGTCAAATTCCAGAGCGGTTTTGTAAGTTGATACGCCGTCAATCACTGTTTCCGCCGGGTCAATTTTCACAACATGCGCGGAGAAGGAAACACCGCTCCCGTAAGCGTCCAAGGTGATTGTGGCGGAATTGCCGACGGCGATTTTTGCCACATCAACTTCCGGCACAAAAGCTTCCACTTTGAAATTGTCGCTTGCAACCGACACAAGCGCGGTATTTGCGGGTGCGATTTGGCCGACTTTGGCGTCTTGTTTGGTAACAAGTCCATTGATTGGAGAAATGATATAAGTTTTTGCCAGAACCGCTTTGGCGTTTTTCACTAGAGCGTCCGCGCTTTTGATGTCGGCTTCCGCGCCGTTTAGCACTTCGGTGGTGGCGGGGGCTTTGGTAAGCGTCAGTTGGTCGCTGGCCGTTTGCACCGTGATTTTTTGCGTCGTAATGGTTTGGATTTGGTTCGTAATGTTGCCAAGCGCCGTGTTTACATTATTTCTTGCGGTATTGAGCGCATCTTTGTCGGTGGCCAAGGTGCTGTCCGAAAGGTTGATGGAGGAGTTTAACGCCCGATTGGTTTTGATGAGAAAGTCGTTAATAGTGACTAGATAATTTTTCGCTTGGGTCAGAGCGTTTTCATTGTCGGTATCGGTTGTAAAACCGTTTTGCGCGATTTTTTTGAAATTATTGAGGATTCCTTCCATGTTGCTTCGGGCATTTTGAGCTTCAAGAATCGCCTGTTGGTCGCTTGAGGTAAAGGAGATTTGGGGATTTGCGGAAAAGGCGTTGCTGAACAAAATATCCGCTTGTCGGTGAACGGCGTTATCCGATTTGTTAAAAGCGTCAAAAATTATGTTTTGGACGCCAGCGTAATAAGTGGCGAGGTCTGATTTTGCTTTGGCCAATTCGGTTTCCTTTACACTGATTTCTTCGGGGCGACCGCCGGCTTTGAGGTCGTCATAGTGCGCTTGTTTTGATTCCAGTTTGGCGGAGGCGTCTTCCACCGAGGATGTTTCAACGCCATTTTCAAGCACCAAGAGCAAATCTCCCTGCGAAATTTTTTCGCCGATGGAAACATTAACCTGCTTGACGCGCCCGCTTTTTTCAAAAGCCAGCTCCACGGCTTCTATCGCTTTGACTGTGCCTGAAACCGCCACTTCTTGGCTTAAATTGGCGCGTTTGACCTTGGCGGTTATCGCGCTGTTAGAAGTTTTTCCGGACTTGGAAAAGTACCAGACCAAAAGCAAAATCACGATAATTGCAGGGATATAGAAAATTTTTTTCTTTAATACATTCATTTGTTTTTTTCTTGGTTACTATAACATAATTACCCAAACAGCAAAAATTTTATGCTATACTCGTTTGATGAATTCCGCCAAATTACCCCTACTGCTTTTTGGGACTGTTGTTCGGGACGCGCGCCTGGCTCGGCTTAAGGGCTTAATTGCCGATTGCAAGAAAATTCCAACACTTGCCATTTTGCAGGTCGGCAACCTTTCCGAGTCCAACGCCTACATCGGCCGAAAAAAACAATTCGCCGAAAAAATTGGGGCGAAAGTTTTGCATGTCAAATTTTCGGAAAAAGTGACAGACGATGAGCTGATAAGAAAAATTGGCGAGCTTAACAATAATTCCGAAATTTCGGGAATAATTTTACAATTGCCGATTCCGAAAAGCTTGAGTAAGCAAAAAATTATTGACGCCATTTATGTGTCTAAAGATGTTGACGGGTTGACCTCGGTAAACAAAAAACTTTTTGAAATGGGCGACTCGCGAGCGGTGATTCCCGCGACCGCTCGCGGTGTGTTCTCGCTTCTCAAAGCTTACAAAATTTCTGTAGCTCGTAAAAAGGTGACAGTCATCGGCCGTTCCGCTCTTGTCGGCTCTCCGATTGCAACGCTTTTGGAAAAGGAAGGAGCAGTCGTAACCGTTTGTCATAGTAAAACCGAAAACATTCCCGAAAAAAGTCGCAATGCCGACATTCTGATTGTGGCAGTCGGCAAACCGCGATTTGTGACGGCCGATTTTGTTTCGCCCGGGCAGGTGGTGGTTGATGTCGGCATTAATTCCGCGCAAAGCGATACAGATGGCGCGTCGTTCGCGGAAAAACTGGAAGAAGAAATTCCCGCCAAAATAATTGTCGGCGATGTGGATTTTGAGGCCGTTAAAAATATCGTCAGCGCCATTTCGCCGGTTCCCGGCGGAGTCGGCCCTATGACCGTGCTATCGCTTTTTGAGAATTTAATATCTGCCTACGAAATGCAATCCGCTTCCTAGCGGATAAATTTTGTAGTTGCAGATATTAACCCCGCACCAATCCCAGGGCGAGCGCGCCCCATAGTATCCGAGGACGGAACTACGGGGTAAATGTCCTTTATGTTTGGGCGACCTGCCCCGTAGTCAGTCTGCTGTACTACTGGGGAGCGCGAATTCCCTTTGACCTTTGGTGTTGGGGTGCTTGATGTTGTAAACAAATGACTGTTGATTCTTCACTGAAAATTTGTTAATCTAAATGTGGTAATGAAGATTAATATTATTCGTCTATAAACCTATGAACCAAGAAAAAAACACATGCGATTGCTCTCATTGGGTAGATGGTCGGCTTTATAAAGCGGGGATTTCGGTTCTCGCGCTTTTGGCGATTTTCCTTTTTGCGAAAACCGTTTCGGAGGTGAAAGGCTGGGCGCTAATTGGCAAAGACATTGCTCCGCAGACTGTCATTACGGTAACGGGCAAGGGCGATGTGGTAGTGAAGCCCGACATCGCGACCTTTTCTTTTGGCATAGAAGAAGAGTCTCTGGTTGTGGGCGACGCGCAAGACAAGGTTGCCAAAAGCGAGCAGGAAGTTTTGGCTTTTCTTACGAAGGCCGGCGTTTCAAAGGACGATATAAAAGTGTCCGGTTATAACATTTATCCGCGATACGAATACCGAACCGCTTATGGTGGCGTCGCTTCATACCCTCAACAGAATGACAAACAAGTTTTGGCGGCTTATGTGGTTTCCGAATCGGTTGAAGTCAAGGTTCGCAAAATCAGCGACGCCGGTAAAATTATCGGGAGCATGGGTGAGCTTGGTGTAACCAATTTGAGCGGACTTTCGTTCAGTGTTGATAAACAAGAAGAGGTTGTGAAAGAAGCCCGAGTGAAGGCAATTTTAGACGCCAAAGCCAGCGCCAAGAGTTTGGCTCGCGATTTGGGTGTGTCTCTTGTGCGCATCGTCAGTTTCTCTGAAAACGGCTCTTACCCGCCACCAATGTATTATGCCAAGACGATGTCTTTGGGTATGGCGAACGCCGATGCTCAAACTCCCGAACTTCCGAGTGGCACGAACAAAATCAGTTCTAGCGTGAGCATTACTTACGAGATTAGGTAGTATGCGAATAGCGTTCACGAATACGCACACACGAATCAAAAATTAGGAATTAGGAATTAGGAAACCCGCCCCGCCCCGCCCCGCCCCGCCCC
>Ga0209515_10005969_pt1 | contig 15475 bp, 12 predicted proteins | sample Subgroupgradi54m_FD_187454 | JGI IMG/M metagenome (GOLD analysis project Ga0209515, IMG submission 187454) | Subsurface groundwater microbial communities from S. Glens Falls, New York, USA - GMW60B uncontaminated upgradient, 5.4 m (SPAdes)... ...
CAGCACCAGGCCGATGTTGGCACCTTCCGGCGTCTCGACCGGGCAGATCCGGCCGTAGTGCGTAGCGTGGGCGTCGCGGACTTCAAAGCCGGCTCGCTCACGGGATAGGCCACCGCGGCCCATCGAACTCAGGCGACGCTTGTGGGCCAGCTCGCTCAAAGGATTGACCTGATCCATGAACTGGCTCAGCTGCGAGCTGGCGAAGAACTCGCGCACCGCGGCAACGACTGGTCGAGCGTTGATCAGCTGGGTCGGCGTGACCGTTTCGATTTCGCTCATGCTCATGCGGTCCTTGGCATTGCGCTCCATGCGCAGCAAGCCAATGCGGAACTCGCGCTGGACCAGCTCGCCGACTAGTTTGACGCGGCGGTTAGCTAGAGAGTCGATGTCGTCGGCCGGTTCCTGGGTATTATTGAGGCGGATCAGCTCGGCAACGATGGCGACTAAATCCTCGATGCGCATCACCCGGTTGGCAATGGTGTTGGGCACGTCCAGATCCAGACGCTTGTTGATTTTGTAGCGACCAACCCGGCCAAAGTCAAAACGCTTAAAGTTATAAAACATATTTTCGAGCAAGCTACGGGCGTTGTCGATGGTCGCCAAATCACCCGGCCGCAGCCGACGGTAGACCTCGATCAGCGCTTCATTGCTACCGTGCGAGGGGTCTTTGGCGAAGGTGGCGTCGATGTAGTTGTGGTCGCCGCTGTCGACGTGGGCGAAAGCTTCTTTGATTTGAGCGTCGCTGAGTCCTAGCGCCCGCAGCAAGGTGGTGACGGCGATTTTGCGCTTGCGGTCAATTTTGACAAACAGCGCACCGGCGGCGGCCGTCTCGAATTCCAGCCAGGCGCCGCGCACCGGAATCACCTTGGCGCCGTAGAGGTTGGTGTTGCCGTGGGGCTCGGCCGTGAAGAAGACACCGCTAGAGCGAATCAGCTGCGAAACAACCACCCGTTCGGCACCGTTAATTACAAAAGTCCCCCGGCTGGTCATCCAGGGGTAGTCACCGAGATAAATTTCCTGATCCTTGACCTCGCCGGTGACCTTGTTGGTCAACTCGACGACGGCTTTCAGGGGCGCCTCAAAACTGACGTTGTTTTCGCGGGCCTCGGACTCGGTCATCTTCGGCTCTTCAAAGTGATAATCCTTAAAGCGAATGCTCAGCTTGGAGCCGGTATAATCATCGATCGGGCTGATTTCAGCCAGTAGCTCCGCCAAGCCTTCTTTGACAAACCAATCAAAGGACGCTTGCTGGTGATCGATTAAATCCGGAACGTTTAGATTGTCTTTGGTTTTTGTAAAGTACGTCCGCGCCGCGGGCTGCGACGCGTTTTGCCTTGCCGCCAAAAGCTACCTCTCCCTAGTGCTTAGATGGTTTAATAAAAAATATCCCGGGGTCCTAAATTTTGTCGGTTTTGCCGCCCGAAGCCCACTACGTTCGGTGTGCCTGCTTTTAGCCACAGCAAACACCAAAGTACACTACTTCTTGATTTACAGTTTACTCGCCCCTTAAACACTTGTCAACCCTGTTGAATAAAATCTTCGATCTTGCTGGCCGTGCCAGCATTCAACAGGGTCAACCACTTAAAAACTTAAGCCGATTTTTTGACGGCCGAGGCAGCTTTGCGGCTATCAATGACCTTATCGACCAGGCCGTATTTTTTGGCCTCGCCGGCGCTCATCCAATAGTCGCGCTCGACGTCTTTTTCGATCCGGCTCAGCGGCTGGCTGGTATTTTTAGCCAAGATTTCGTTCATCAGGTGCTTGATGCGCAGGCCTTCGCGCAGATCGATCTCCATGTCGGTGACCTTGCCGCGGGTCGTCGAGCTCGGCTGGTGGATCATAGCCGTGGCGTGGGGCAGCATCAGGCGCTTGCCTTTGGTGCCAGAACTCAGCAGAAAGGCCGCGGCGCTGGCCTGCATGCCGACACCGACGGTCTGGACGTCGGACTTTACAAACTGCATGGTGTCATAAATGGCAAAGGCGTCGTAGGCGCTGCCGCCGGGACTGTTGATGTAAAAGATGATATCTTTGTTGGCGTCTTGGTTTTCCAGAAATAGCATCTGGGCGATGATCAGATTGGCGGTGTGGAAATTGACCTCATCGCCGAGGAAGATCACCCGGTCGCGCAGCAGACGGCTGTAGATGTCGTAGGCCCGCTCGAAGCGGCCTTCCTGCTCGATAACCGTCGGCACCAAAATCTGCGAACGCGTTTTACTCATGTAGATCCAGTTTAAAAAATTAGCACTCGCAAGTCAAGAGTGCTAACTTTCAATTTGGGCTGCCCCGGCTGGCGCCGGCACGTCGGGTGGCTCGTTCGCCACTGCCTCTCTAAACTGGCCGCGGGTGATACGTACCATCTCATAGTGGCTACCGCGATTGACTCGCAGGAAGGCTATGCCGGTTTTAATAAAGTATTCGCCTGGATTCTCGCTGGCCACCACAACTTGTTCGGCAGCCTCGGGCTGACCGTTCTCCAGGCCGGCGGCAATTGCCGGTGACAGATTCAGGACGATGATGCTCTCACCTGGATCGTGGTTGACCCAAAAATACATCTCCGGCGGCGGCACGAGCCCAACCGAAGCTTGCTGACCGAAGCGCTCAACTGGTTCTAACTCCATTAAACTATAGTCTTGCAAGCTAGCCCGAGCTTTGCAAGCATGAGCTATTTGGTAGCGTAGCCGATGAGCTTGGCGAGAGTTTTTTCGGTCATCAGGCGGCTAGCGATGTCGCGCTTGGCCGTGGGCTTATCGAGTTCGGCGCGCATCGACGGGTCTTTATGTTGCTCTTTAAGCCTCTGCAAGCGGTCTTTGAGCTCGGCGTCAGTCACTTTGATGTCTTCCTTTTCGGCAATCTCGTTGAGCACCAGGCCGGTTTTGACGCGGGCTTGAGCGTCGGGTCGGTGGCGGTCGCGGTGTTGCTCGGCACTGATTCCTTCAGCGCTAAGGTGTTCCTGCCAAGTCTGGCCGCGGTAGGCCAAGTTGCGGCGTTCTTCTTCCTCCATTTGCTGGAGCTGGTCTTCGATCAGCCCCGTCGGAATAACCAGCTGGGCACCATCAACGATTTGTTTGATCAGCTGATTTTCCAGGTCGCGGGCGGCTTGCCACTTCTTCTCGCTGAGTAGCTGCTTCTTGATATCGGCTTTTAGCTCCTCGACCGACTTAAACGGCCCGACCTTGGCCGCCCAGGTATCATCGATAGCTGGTTGAGCCAGTTCCTGGACTTTTTTGACCTTGACCTTGAAAGTGACGGTCTGGCCGCGCAGGGCACCGACGCCGTAGTCTTTGGGAAACTTGGTCGTGAACTGCTTGGTTTCACCGGCTTTGGCCCCCATGAGATGATCTTCGAAACCTGGAATGAAGGTCTGGCTGCCGAGTAGCAGCGGGTAGTTTTGGCCGTCGGCGCCGGCGATCGGCTGACCTTTAGCGTCGGCACCGGTGAAGTCGATGATCAGCTCGTCGCCCTTGGCCGCGGCGCGCTCGACGGGTCTACGCTGCGCGCCGCGCTGACGCAGCGACTCAATCACTTCATCGACCTCTTTGGCGCCGACGGTCACTTTGGGTGCCGTCAGCTTGAGCTTTTTATAATCGGGCAGGCTGATCGGCCCGATGACCTCGACCTTGGCGGTAAAGACTAGCTGGCTGAAGGGCACGAACTTTTTGACCGTCACCTCGGGCGTAGCGATCGGCCGAATTGCCTCAGCCTCAGCGGCCCGGTTATAGAAGCTGTTGAGGGCGTGCTCCATGAATTCATTAAAAACCAGCTGCTGGTCGAGGTTTTTTTCGATCAACGGCAGTGGCGCCTTGCCCGGCCGGAAGCCGGCGATCCGAGCTCGCGGCGCCAGCTCGCGCAGCACATGGGCGTGCAGCGGCGCGATTTCCTCGGCCGTCGGCTCGATTTCTAGAATTACCTCGGACGGTGTCTTATTGGTCCGTTTGACTCGCATGAACCTTGATTATACTACGCGCTAGTTTGGCCGGCGCTGGCCAGCCAGTCACGGATGGCCGAGCCGGCGCCAGCGCCGCCAAAAGTTTTTTCTTGACCACTGGCTAGGTGTTTGGCTTTGAGCTGGCCTTGATTGAGCTCGTCGGCGCCGATGAACAGCGCCGCCGGCGCGCCGGACTTGGCAGCGCTCTTGATTGATGCGTCGAGCTTGCGGCCACTCATATCGACGGCTAGGTTGAGGCCAGCGGCGCGTAGTTCAGCCAGCAGCGGCTGGGCGGCCTCGTAAACATCGCCGATCAAAATAACTACGGCGTCGGTCTCCGGCGCCAGCTCTGGCAGCAATTTGTGTAGTTCCAGAAAATTCTGCAAAGTTACGTCGCCCATGCCAAAGCCAACAACTGGCAGCGGCGCGACGCCGAACAGGCCGATCAGACTGTCGTAGCGACCACCACCGAACATCGCTCGGTTGTTGTCGGGATGAGTGTCGTAGACTTCAAAAACGATGCCGGTGTAATAATCGAGGCCACGGACGATCGAGGGGTCGAAGACGGCACTGGTCACATCGGCGGCACTCAGTAGGCTGGCCAGCCGCTGCAGCTCTTTCGCCGGTTCGCCCGGCAGCTTGTCTAGATCCTTGGTTGCCAAAAACTCCAGCAACTTCTCGACTCTCTTGGCGTCTTTGAGTAGCTGCTTGGCGGCCGCCTTGAAATCAGCGGCGCTCATTTTGCGGTGATGATCGATCAACCGGCTGGCGGCCGCTGCAGTCTTTGCATCAAGCCCCAGCTGATCAGTTAAAAAATGCTGCAGCAGTCCCCGGTGATTAAAGCGCAGTGAGTACATATCGGCTGTGGCACCGAAAGCCTTTAGCAAGCTATCAGCCACCACCATGATTTCGTGGTCGCCGGCGACGCCCTCGATGCCAAACAAATCGATGTTGAGCTGCCAGTGCTCACGCAGTCGGCCGCGCTGCGGTCGCTCATAGCGCCAGAGGTTCGGCAGGCTGTATAGGCGCAGCGGATAGGCCAGCTCTTGGCGCCGGGCGGCGACCATCCGCGCCAGGCTCGGCGTCATCTCCGGGCGGATGGCCACCTGGCGGTCGCCGCGGTCGGTGAACGAATAGAGTTGCTCGTTGACCAACTCCTCGCCGCTTTTGGCTTTATAGATCTCCAGCGGTTCGAGCAGCGGCCCGTCGTACTCTTGATAGCCGAAGTTCTCGACGACCTGGCGCAGCTGGCCGAAAACGGCCTTTTGCAGTCGCTTATCCTCGGGATAAAAATCGCGCGTCCCCTTATAACCTTGAGTAGAAAGCTTCATGCTCGCCCCCATTATAACCCAACCTCTTGCCCCGGGCCGGACGGCGTGTCATAGTCTTAAAGACAAATGGCAACCGCTAAAGTCCACTTTGAAAAACGGCCGGTGCTGACCACGGCTTGGGATCTTTATAAGCAGAGCGCTAAGCTGGTGCGCGATAATTTTGGCATTTTCGGCCTACTCTACGTCATCCCGGCTTTCTTCAGCCTGTTTGGCAACATCGGCCACCATCAAGCCACCGTCCACGGCGACTGGGGCTTTAAAGGCTCGGCGCCGGGGCTCAACTGGGTGACCTGGATCGGCATCGGCAGCGCCATCTTCCTGCTGATCGCCGCTGTTAGTTTGATAATTATTACGCTGACTCAAGCCGCGGCGCTACAGGCCGCCGAAGGTAAGCAGCCGACGCTCGGTGGCGCCTGGCAGCTGGTCAAGCCGGTCTTTTGGCGGCTGCTCGGCGCCTATATCCTCAGCGGTTTGGCGGTTCTGCTCGGCTTCGTCTTATTTATCGTGCCGGGCATTATCATGCTGCGCCGTTACTACCTGGTGCCTTACATGGTGCTCGATCAAAAGGGCCGTGTTTGGGAGTCGATGGAGAAAGCCGCCGCCATGACCAAGCCCTACGCCGGCAGCGTCTACCGGGTGATTGGCTTGTCTATTCTGTTGAGCCTGGCCGGTTGGCTGGTTTCGGCGCTGAGCTGGCCACTGCTCGGCAGCTTGGTCGGCTTGGCGCTGGGCTTTTTCTTCACTGTCGTGCCACCGCTGCGCTATCTGGAACTCAAGAGTCTTTATAAGCCTAGCTCTGTTGACAGAGCAGCTCAAAGTAGCGCGTCGAGCCAAACGGAATCTTCTGCTTGACCTTGCCCTTACTGCCGGCGCTGACGGCCATGGTGATGGTCGAATCACCGAATTGGGCATTGATGGTATCAACGGCCTCGGTTAGCCAGACCTCGCGGTTGACCTCCTCCAGTAAGCTAATCTGATTGGAATTGGATGGCGCCAGCAGATAACAAGATACGCCGAGCTCGCGCACCCAGCCGTCGGCCGGTGCCCGGTTGAATAGCAGCGTCGCCCGGCGATGGATCTCGGCATTGGAGAAAAAGGAGGTCTTAAAAGCCTTGCGCTCGTACCAATAATCGCCGGTTGAGTAGCGGGCGTAGACCATCACACCGCGGGCGCAGAGGCCCTTGTAGCGCAGCTTGAGGCCGGTCGTTTCGCACAAGATCGCCAGGCGCGAGCGGACCTTCTCGACGCTCGGCCGGGCTTCGTCCATCACAAACTGCCGGCCGACCGTCTTGACGCCGAAGTCGCGGTCATCAACTTCGTAGCCGCGCAGCCGCTGGTACCAATCCTCGCCGCAGACGCTCCTAAAGACGCGGCGATGCAGTAATTCGCTCGGCGCGTCCAAAAACTGCAGCGGCGTATAGATGCCGGCGGCGTTGAGCCAGGCCGTGTTGCGCTCGGCGATGCCGTGTAGATCAGTTAGCTCCAGCCCGGCCAGCGTCCTGCGCAGGTTTTTATAAGTGATGACGTCGAGGCCGTCCGGCCGGTGCAGACTGGCCGCCGTTTTGGCTAAAAAACGGTTCGGCGCAATGCCGATGTTGCAGCGCATCCAGTCGCCGACGTCGGCCTTGAGCCGGCGCTTGATCTCGTAGCCAATCTCGACCAGCGGCCGGCGGTTGACAGCAGCGCGGGTGCCTGCAAAATCGATAATCCCCTCGTCGATGCTCTTCATAACGATGTTCGGCGAATAGCTGCGCATAATCCGCACCAGCTGCTGATAGACGAAGTGGTACTTGGGCGGGTCGGATTCCAGCACGACGATGCCCGGCGCCAACAGCTTAGCATCGGAGTTACGCATGCCGACCTTGACGCCCAGCGCCTTGGCCTCGTAGCTGACGGCGATCAGGATGCAGTGCTCGGCCAGGCGGTTGGTGACGCCGACCGGCCGTTTGCGCAGCAGCGGCCTGGCCTGCTGCTCGACGGATGCGAAGCAGCTGTTGAGGTCAATATGCAGGACATTGGGCTGAGCCCGGTTAAGCGGCAGCCGGAGATTGTGTGGCATAGCCGAGATCTTGCGGCTGGTCGCTAGCGTCAGCGATGTAGACCAGCTTCCAGCTTAAGCTTTGGGCGTCGAACTCCAAGCGGTAGTCGGCGCTGCCGTCGGTCATGTCAAAGACGTGGAGTAGCCGCTGGCCCTTTTTGGTCGGGTGGCGCAGGCCGGTTTCGCTAAACTCGATGCGCCGACCGTCAAACTCCATCCGCTTGGGAAAGCACTTCAGCCGCCGGCCGGCATTCTTAAAGTAGTAGGCGACGACATTAACGTCTTTTTGCACTTCGATGACTTGGTCCATAGTTCTTCTCCTGCAAGGTTTCAAGTTTATAAAAAGAGTGGCCGATCCAGTTTTTAAACCGTCAGCAAACGGTATTGGCGACCAGCTGCCCTAGGATAAAGGTGCTAGCCGTTTCCTAGCGCCTCGTTTACCCGGAAGCTTGAACTATGGAGGGATCGGCAGGGACCTTGGTATACCGCCCTAGTTTGAAAAGAAGTCTGCGAGGAGGAATCTTTTGGAATCCCTCACATGGCTTAAGCTCTATTATATAAAGCCCATGCTGAGCCGCGCAATATAGAAAATTCCGTTAATAATGGCCTAGCTGGTGGGGACGATAGGACTCGAACCTACAAGCCTTGCGGCACTAGTTCCTAAAACTAGCGTGTCTACCAATTCCACCACGTCCCCAGTGGTAAAGCACGACTATTTTACTCTTTTCGGCGGTAAAAGACTAGTTGGGCGTCGCCGTAGTTTTTGCTTTTGATCTGCTCGAACTCGTCGAAGGTTGGCGCTGCCTTATGGCCCGGCCAATCGAGAACCAGCAGCCCGCTATCTGTGACGTGTCTGGTCAGCTTAGCCAGTAAGCTTTCCTGGAGATGGTCATAAGGCGGCGCCAAGATCACGATATCAAACTGGGCGTCGGGGTTGTGGTCGCTCCAGCTGCTGGCGTTGACGCGAATCGCCTTAACCTGATCCTCCACCTCGAGCATTCTCAAATTCTTAAGAATTTGAGAATAGGCAGTTTTGTCTCGGTCGATGGCCAGCGCGCTTTTGGCGCCGCGGCTGATGGCTTCCAGGCTGAGCGCGCCGCTGCCGGCAAAAGCATCCAAGACAGTTAAGCCGTCGATGTCGCCCAGGATGTTGAACAGCGCGCCGCGGATCTTATCAGCCATCGGGTGCGTCCGATGCCCGTGCGGCGCATGTAACGTCCGACCCTTCAAGCTTCCAGCAATAATGTGCATAAGGATAGCTTACAGCCGACGGCTAATAGCGTACAGAGAACTATGAGGGGTTAGAGGTTAAAAAGGAACGCCAATCTCAAATGCGCCAGAGGGATTCTCGTAATCAATTTCAACTTTGCCGACCCTATCAGTAGGTTGGCCCTCTTTATCGTAAAGGTAGTCGACACCAGTTACACGTTGCCCGTCGGGGGTGACAAAAATATCTCTAGTAAAGTATCGCGATGTTTGTACTTCACCAGTGGGTCTGTATTCTAAAAAGTTTCCCACAGCTACATGCCATAGCCCCCTATTTAGAGATGTCAATCTATCCATAACCTGGGTACCAAGTTCGCCCAACTCTGGAATATCGCCCTCTCCTTCCTCGCGCATGAAAGCGGCGATTTGGTCCAGCTCTTCACAAGGAACGTCGAGCTCAAAAATCATAGCCATAAGTCAGTCCTTATCTTTAATTAAATTCATCATATACTGTTACTTTGAATTTGCAAGCACTAGCTAGTTGAGGTTTGTGATGGCGCGGAGGGTAGTTACACGGTGGTTGAGGTGCGGGAACTTGGTGAGGGGCTCTTTGCGGTCGATGAAGTCCTGAGCCGCGGCCCGGGCGGCAGCGATCAGTTTGGTATCGGCCAGGTTAGCGACGCGCAGATCGAGGGCGCCGTGCTGGAAGGTGCCATAGATGGCGCCGGGGCCGCGCAGGGATAAGTCGAGCTCGGCCAGTTTAAAGCCGTCTGAAGTCGTTTCCAGCGCCCGCAGCCGCTGACTCGGCGGCCGAGAGTCGCTCATCATCAGATAGGCGTAACTTTGATGGGCGCCGCGGCCGACCCGGCCGCGCAGCTGGTGGATTTGAGCCAGGCCAAAGCGCTCGGCGCCCTCGACCAACATAATGCTGGCGTTGGGCACGTCGACGCCGACTTCGATGACGGTGGTGCTAACGAGAATGTCCAGCTCGTGGGCCAGGAACTGCTGCATAACTTTGTCTTTGTCGGCCGATTTGAGCTGGCCGTGTAGCAGGCCGACGCGGCGGTTTTTGAAAGCCGAGCTGATATGTTTATAGACTTCTTCGACCGACAGGCCGGCACTCAGCTCGGTGTCCAAAATCAGCGGACAGACGACGAACATTTGCCGCCCGGCCGCCAGTTCCTTGTCGATGGAGCGGTAGAGCTGGGCCCGCGAATTGGGCGAGCAAATCTTGGTAATAATCGGCTGGCGGCCGGGCGGCAGCTCATCCAAAATCGAGATGTCGAGCTCGCCGTACAGCGTCAAGGCTAGGCTGCGCGGAATCGGCGTGGCCGTCATATGCAGGACGTGCGGCATGTGTCCGGCTTTGGCCTGGAGCTTCTTGCGCTGCTGCACGCCAAAGCGGTGCTGCTCGTCGATCACCACCAAACCGAGCTTGTGCATATCAACCTTCTCCGATATTAAGGCGTGTGTGCCGACCATCAGACCGATCTCGCCGCTGGCGATCTTAGCTTGAGCCAGCTTCTTTTGAGCCGACGTCAGCCCGCCGATTAGTAAACCGACGTGGCCGCCATAGTCGACATTCTCGAGCAGCTTATAGAGAGTTTCGGCGTGTTGGCGCGCCAGGATTTCGGTCGGTGCCATAAACGCGACTTGGAATTTTTGTTCCAGCGCCATCAGAGCGGCCATCGCGGCCACGACAGTCTTGCCGGAACCAACGTCGCCTTCGACTAGCCGGTTCATCGGCTGGGTTTTAGCCATATCTTGATAAATCCGCCAAACCACCTTGCGCTGGGCGTCGGTCAGCTTAAACGGCAGATGGGCCACGAAATCCTTGGCCAGCTGCTCCTTGAAAGCGATGGCCACGGCTTTATTTTTGTGGAGTTCGTATTTATTGAGCAGAGCGGCCAGGCTCAGCTCAAAGACTTCTTCAAAGCCGAGCCGGCGCTTGGCCCGCCCCAGCGCCTCGGCCGAGCTCGGAAAGTGCATCTCGGTGACGGCCTCGGTGAAGCCGGCCAGCTTTTGGGCCTTGATCAGCCAGGGCGGCAGGTGCTCGGGTAACTCCTTGACCTGATTGAGGGCTTCGCGGATCAACTTGCGGATGGCGGGCGATTTGAGGCCGCGGGTTTCACGGTAGATCGGAATAATCCGGGCGGTGTTGACCGGGAAATCGCTGACCAGCTCGATTGAAGGATTTAAGATGCTGAAACGGCCGCGGCGCAGCTCGTACTCGCCGCTGATAAAGTAGTTGGCGCCGTGCCTGATGGCGCCGGCGCGGTAGGGCTGGTTGAACCAGATAAGCCGGACGCTGCCGGAGTCGTCGGAGGCAATGGCTTCGGTGATGTGCAGGCCGCGGCGGGCGTAGCGGCCGGTCACCGAGCTGATTTGAGCCTCAATCGTCACGGTGCCCGGTTTGATGTCTTTGACTGCCGTCAGCTGCGAGTAATCCTCGTAGCGCCGCGGATAGTTGGCGATCAGATCACTAAGCGTATAAATACCGAGGCTGGCCAGTTTCTTGGCCAACTCCTCGCCCACTCCTTTGAGCTCACTAATCGGTGCCGAGAGCGTCACAAATTACAGTTTAGCAACTAGACATTAGCAAACGCTTGTTTTATACCTTCGACTTTTTCTGGAGTTATTCTCGCTAGTTTGGACAAATCGTCTGGAGAAACCCATTTATAGTCGTCGTGCTCATCAGACAGTTTCAGTTTTTCGATGTCCTCGCCGTCGGCTAGCCTCACCAAATACTCTAGGTCGGTTCCGACGCTATTTGGCCCAGCCTGATATTCAAACTTACGGTAGCGCTTGACCGGCTCGACTCGTAAACCAACTTCTTCGGCCATTTCTCGACGAATGGCATCTTCTTCAGTTTCCCCAGGATCAAGCTTACCGCCAGGCAATTCGTAATAGCCTGCCAGGAAATCATCGTCCAGGCTTCTACGCACCACCAAGATCTTGCCGTCGTGAATCAAAGCGCAGCTTACCCCAAGGTATCGATGGAGCTTACTCATCTATCTCAACCAGGGCGGAGTCTTTGTAGGCTTTGCCGCGGCGCAGCAACAGCCGGCCATTTTGAAAATCGTCTTTTTTGAACAGTAATTCGTTCGTAGCCCGGCCGTTGAGATAGACGGCGCCGCTCATCAGTAGGCGACGGGCGTCGGTTTTGGAAGCGGCCAGGCGACTTTTGGCTAGAGCATCGATAATCGAATCACCGACGCGAACTTTGAGCGCCGGGATTTCGGCCCGCAGTCGCTCTAAACCCTCCGCTGAGGCCTCTTCTAGTGATGCTTGACCTGTTAAGTATTTGCTGGCACCGGTCACCGTCTCGCCCTGCCGACCGCCGTGCACCAGCTTGGTCACTTCGACCGCCAGTCGCTTTTGGGCGGCGCGGGCTTTGGCATCCTGACGCTGCTCGGCCATCACCTGCCCGATCTCGGCTTTGCTCAAAAACGTAAAGACTTTGAGGTAGTTGGCGACGTCAGCGTCGGCGACGTTCAGCCAAAACTGATAAAACTCGGTCGGTGTGGTCTTGGCTGGATTGAGCCAAATAGCGCCGACCTCAGACTTGCCGAACTTGCGGCCAGTGGCCTTGTCGACGACTAGCGGCATGGACAAAGCGTGAACGGTCTTGCCTTCTTTCTTGCGAATCAACGGCACGCCCGAGAGCATGTTGCCCCACTGGTCGGAGCCGCCGATTTGCAGCTCGACACCGTATTTTTTAAACAGCTGCCAGTAGTCGTAGCCCTGGATTAATGAATAGCTGAACTCGGCGTAGCTGATACCGCTGCCAGCCTCGCCCATCCGTTCGACCACAAAATCGCGGGCCATCAACTCGGTCATCGAAAAATGCTTGCCGACTTCTCGCAGAAACTCGAGGTAGCCAACGCTCTTGAACCAGTCGTAGTTATCAACTAGTTTAAAGTCCTGACCGGCAAACAGCTGAGTGACCTGAGCCTTAATGGCCGTGACGTTCTTGGTGATTGTGCTACGCGGCAGCAGGGCTCGCTCGGCAGTTTTGCCGCCGGGATCGCCGATCAGACTGGTCGCCCCGCCGACTAATAATACCGCCCGCCAGCCGGCATCGATCAACCGCCGAGCCAGCAGCAGCGCCGCCAAATTACCAATTGTCAAACTATCGGCCGAGGCATCGACTCCGTGATAAAAGACCCGTGGCTGGTCTAGCCACTTAGCGTCGGCAAAGGTCTTATCTTTAATTAAGCCGCGCCAGGCCAGATCAGCGCTCAAGCTTATCAGTTTGTTTTCAGCGAGCCGGGCCATGCTGATTAACAGTATAACTTAGCTTAGGCTGGCCAAAGTAGCGCTTTTGCTATAATGGCTAAGAAGTTCAAAGGACTAGCGTTTAGCTATGATCAATCGCCCCCGGCGAAAACTCGGTGATAAGTATCTGACTACCCGCAGCGGTAAGGTCTTGAAGATCCACCGTTCACTGGGCCAGCGGCTGGCGGCGTTTAAGGAGGGTAAGGTGGTGCGCAAGGCTGAACGGCTTCGTCATTTGCCTAAATCACGACTCAAGCGAGCTATCTGGCGGCTCAGCCCGGCGCAGCTGAAATCTTACTGGTGGAGCCGCGACGGCGCCATCATGGCCCTAAAAGTTACTGGCGTCGGCATCGTCGCCATTTTCGTGCTGACGCTCGGCGTGTTTGCCTTTTTCCGCAAAGATCTGCCCAACATTACCGATATTTCCGGTAGCAACCTCGGCGGCAGCATCAGCTACTACGACCGCACCGGCCAGCAGCTGCTCTGGCAGGACTACAACGCTGTTAAGCGGGTACCGGTTCAAGGTAACGATATCGCCCAGCCGATCAAAGACGCCACCATCGCCACCGAAGACCGCAACTTTTATAACGAAAAGGGCTTCGACATCAAGAGCATCCTGCGGGCGGCCTTCAACGACATCTTTCACCGTGGCTCCACCCAAGGTGGCTCGACCATCACCCAGCAGCTGGTCAAGTTAACCCAGGACTGGACCCAACAGCGCAGCCTGACGCGCAAGGTCAAGGAGCTAATTCTGGCCGTCGAGCTGGAGCGCAGCTATACCAAGGATCAAATCCTGACCGGCTATCTCAACGCCGCACCGTACGGCGGCGTCGACTACGGCGTCCAGGCCGCAGCGTCGGATTATTTCCATAAGTCGGCTAAGGATATCAACCTGGCCGAGTCGGCCATGCTGGCGGCCATTCCCAAATCACCGCGCTACTACTCGCCTTACAGCCCCGATTTTGATAAGAAGGCCTTCACCGGCCGCTATAACTACGTCCTCGACTCAATGGTCGACACCGGCAAGATCAAAAAGGACCAGGCCGAGGCCGCCAAGAAAGTCGATGTGCTGGCCGAGGTCCAGCCGCAGAGCACCAAGTACGCCGGCATCCGGGCGCCTTATTTTGTACTGGCCGCCAAGGCCGAACTCAGCAAACGCTTTTTGCCGAGCGACAGCAACAGCTCGGCCAAGGTCGGCGGCTGGAAAGTCACCACCACCGTCGACATGACGCTCCAGGGCAAGGCCGAGGAAATCATCCAAAATAACCTCCGTAACGTGACGGCTTTTGGCGCCGACGAGGAAGCCCTGGTGCTCGAGGACACCAAGACCGGTCAGATGCTAGCACTGGTCGGCGGCACCGATTTTAACAACCCCGACCACGGCAAGATCAACTATGCCCAGTGGTACATTTCGCCGGGCTCCAGCTTCAAGCCCTATGACTACTCCGCCCTGATCGAAAACAGCAACGCCGGCGCCGGCTCGGTGCTCTACGACACCAAATCCAAATTGCCAGAATACCCTTGTACCCGCGAAGGCCTGCCGCCGCCGCGCGGCAATAGCGACTGTTTGTATGATTATGATTTCAAGCTCCCTGGCCCGCTAACCCTGCGCTACGCCCTGGCCGGCTCACGCAACATTCCGGCGGTCAAAGCGATGCTCTCGGCGGTGCCCGGCCGAACGACCGACTCAGTCAATAAAACTATCTCCACGGCTAACAGCCTGATGGCCGCACCGGGTGCCTACAAGTGCTTCACGCCCGGTGTCGACGTCAACACTGCTACCGCCAAAGACGAGACCCAGTGCTATGAAGCCAGCGCCATCGGCGACGGCGCCTACATGCATCTGGATCAGCACGTCAACGGCCTGGCCAGTCTCGGCCGCCTCGGCCAAGCCATCCCCAACACCTATATCATGCAGATCAACGACTCGGCCAACAAGGCCATTTATAAGTGGTCGCAGCCCAAGTCGACCCAGGTGGTCCGACCAGATACCGCCTACATCGTCGACAACATGACTTCAGACCCCAGCGCCAGCTACCTACCGATCAAGTGGCACCGCTACAACGGCTGGACCAATTCGATCAAAACCGGTACCACCAACAATGGCTTTGACGGACTGATGATGAGCTGGAACTCACAGTTTGCCGTCGGCAGCTGGGTCGGCTATCACACCCGCAACAAAACCTTGAGCACCTTTATGGAAAATCTGACCACGCCGCTAACCCGTAGCATGATGACCTTCGCCGAAGATAACAGCCACCTCAAAAACGGTGGCGGCTGGACTGAGCCGTCCGGCATTCAGCACTTACCGGCCTTCGTGGTGACGACTCACGTCGGCGTAGCTTCCATCGAGCCGAGCCCTTCGACCGATATCTATCCCAGCTGGTATAAGCCGCGCGGGGCATCCGGCCAGCCGCAAACGATTGATAAAGTTTCGGGCAAGATCGCTACCGACTGCACACCGCCGGCCGCCAAACAAACACTCGGCGGTAACGCCGCGCCGGATACTTTCTCGGTCGATCTGTTCACCGGCGCCGGTGGTGCCGCCAATGCCGGCTCAGCGGCCACCGACGACGTCCATAACTGCGGCGACGCCAAACCCTCGATCAGCACCTATACCGTCACCGATCTCGGCGGTGGCCAGTATCAACTCAGTGCCACAGCCGTCGCCGGCACTCACCCATTAACTGCCGGCCA
>Ga0209515_10005971_pt1 | contig 15469 bp, 15 predicted proteins | sample Subgroupgradi54m_FD_187454 | JGI IMG/M metagenome (GOLD analysis project Ga0209515, IMG submission 187454) | Subsurface groundwater microbial communities from S. Glens Falls, New York, USA - GMW60B uncontaminated upgradient, 5.4 m (SPAdes)... ...
TCGAATTCGCTCGGCTCAAAACAGAAAACTCCTGAAGTGAAGACAGCTGATGTTGCTTCTCAAGTGAAGCCGGCTGATTTCACTCCTACCGGACAAGAGGCGAAATCATCTCCTAGTTATAAGACTCTTACTGCGAACCTTGAAGTTTCCGGTCAATATCAGGCATTCAAAGATTTTCTTCGGGAAGCGGAGTCTTCTGTGCGTATTATAGATGTTCAGAATCTTACGTTGTCACCTCAAGAAAAAGGATTTGATGTTAAGATGACTTTAGCGGCCTATTATCAATAGATATTACTCTATGGACACACGACGCATCATCTTGATTGTTCTTGTACTCTTCGTCATTGGTGGCGGTTATTACTATTACCAGGTTGCTGGTGTCTCGTCAGCCCCTGGCGGCAGTAATCCGATAATTGCCGATCTGGATGCCAAGTTGATTGATATTCGTCCGCTGGCTGCGGCGGCATTCGATCTCTCTCTTTTTGATAATGTTGCGTTTCGTTCATTAAAGTCTATTACCGCAACAACGGGCCCTGACGTATTGCCGGGAAGACAAAATCCGTTCGTATCTTTTTAGAAATTAGAGACTAACAGCTAGCGGAAGAATCTCATAATTTTTTTCTAGTCTCTAGCTTCTATTCATCATGGCAAAAAATATAATTGATATTCTGGTAGGAAAAGCGCTTCTGAAACTCACAGAAGGGGCTGGCATACGCAAAGAAGCAAAGGAAAAAAACGTACCGATTGACGATATTCTCTATGTCCACGGTATTACCGAGCAAGATGTAGCAGAAGCCAAATCCGAACTTTCCGGTTACCCTGTGCGTATGCTGCAAGGCGAGCATGTGCTTCAGGAGGTATTGCGTGATATTCCAGAAGAATCCGCCCGCTATTACAAAATGGTGCCTCTTGGAAAAAAGGAGGGGACATTTGAAGTAGGTATGCTCTATCCGGATGATGCCACGGCCCAAGAAGCGCTTAAGTTTATTTCTGCACGCATTGATTTGCCTGTGCGCGTTTTTGTTATTACCCCTTCAGATTTTGATAACGTCCTTAAGGATTACAAGAGTTTAACCGGTGAAATTACGCGCGCGCTTGGCGTATTTGAAAAAGAAAAATTGCCTGGTCCGGAAGAAATTGCCGCTCCGAAGGAGGGGGCTAAGATGGTGGAGGAAGCGCCGATCACCAAGATTGTTACCGTTATTCTCCGCCATGCGGTAGAAGGACATGCATCGGATATTCATATTGAGCCGGAGGTGGATATTCTGCGTGTTCGATTCCGAGTAGATGGTATTTTGCATACCAGCCTTACGTTGCCTAAAGAAACTCATGCACCGCTTGTATCGCGCATTAAGATTATGTCCAATTTGAAAATCGATGAAACCCGCATCCCGCAAGACGGAAGATTTCATGGCGAAGTCATGGACAGGGGTATTGATTTCCGCGTATCGACATTGCCGACGCTATTTGGAGAAAAGGTGGTTATTCGTATTTTAGATCCGGGCGGCGGAATTAAGACTCTTGCTGATATCGGACTTGAGGGTTCGAGTCTTGAGACAGTAAAGGAGATTATTCAGAAGCCGTATGGCCTTATTTTGCTTACCGGACCTACGGGTTCAGGAAAATCTACGTCGCTTTACGCGATGCTTCAGATTTTGAATGAAGAAAGCACTAATATCGTAAGTCTTGAAGACCCGATTGAGTATTATATTCCGGGAGTAAATCAGTCTCAAGTACGGCCGGAGATCGATTATGATTTTGCGATGGGTTTGCGCCATGTCGTCCGCCAAGACCCGGACATTATTATGGTGGGAGAGATCCGCGACAAAGAGACAGCACAGCTTGCTATTCAAGCAGCGCTCACCGGGCACCTTGTGCTTGCCACGCTGCACACAAATAATGCAGTAGGGGTTATTCCTCGTTTGATCGATATGGGCGTGGATCCTTTTCTTATCGCACCAACCCTTATCTTGGCAATTGCTCAGCGTCTCGTACGCAAACTATGCCCCGATTCACGCAAAATCTTGCCCTTAGAAGGCAAAATGCTTGAAATGGTTACGGCTGAAATAGAGGCAATGCCTGATGCCTTGAAGAAAACAGTAAAGGAAACTATGTCAAAACAAATTTTCGCAGCACAGAGTTCTCCTTCTTGTCCCAAGGGAACGCGAGGCCGCATGGGAATATTTGAAGTTCTTGCGATGACCCCGGAGCTTGAGCGTATTCTTTTGTCGCAGCCATCAGAGCAAAATATTATGGAGGAAGCACGGCGCCAAGGAATGGTAACAATGAAGCAAGACGGTATAATGAAGATACTCAAGGGCGTGATCGGATATGAAGAATTGGTTGAAGTAATATAGCGGACTCTGGTATGATAAAAAGGACGTTAGACAGGAACTAGCTTGTAGCTTGTAGAAATGGAAAAGATTCCTTTCCTACAAGCTAACTTCTACAAACTACAACTATTCTATGGGAGAGCCGAAAGACATCAAAATTCTGGTAGTAGATGACGATCCATTTATCTTGGATATGTATGTATTGAAGTTTAAGGAGCAAGGATTTCAGATTGATACGGCGACAGACGGTAAGATGGCGCTTGAAAAAATTGACTCCATAAGTCCGAACATTGTGCTTCTTGATGTGGTGATGCCTAAAATGGACGGCTTTGATGTGATTAAAAAAATTCAGGAGCGCAAAAAACCGCGCACGTTCAAGATCCTATTTCTTACTAACTTCGGACAGAGGGAAGACGTGGATCGGGGAATGCAACTTGGTGCTGACGGCTATATCATCAAGGCGCATTTTACGCCGTCTGAGGTGGTCGCAAAGGTAAAAGAACTTCTTAATATCCCATAGCAGGAGGTTGCAGTTTATAATGAGTAGTTTGCAGAAAAAAAGAATCTACAAATTACTCATTATAAATTACCCACTATAACCTATTACTCTATGCCAAACATGAAGGAAAAATTCGAAGATCTCCTCTCGCTTGTAATAAAGCAGAATGCATCTGATCTCCATATTGCGGTAGGACGTCATCCCACGCTGCGTATTGACGGTGCGTTAACACCTCTTATCAGCGAAGAAATAATTACTCCCCAGTCCGCGCAAGATTTTGTGTTTACCTTATTGGATGAATCTCGCCATGCAAGGTTTTTAGAGCAAAGAGAAGCAGACTTTTCTTACAACTTTCGCGATCGGGCGCGTTTTCGCGTGAATACATTTTTTCAGCGAGGATACATGGGCGCAGCGCTTCGTCTTATTCCCACCAAGATTCGAACAATGGAGGAGCTCGGCATGCCGCCCATCCTTGAGCAATTGCTTAAGCAACAAGGATTTCTTTTGATTGTAGGGCCTACGGGACACGGCAAATCAACTACGCTTGCTGCTCTCGTTGATTTTATCAATCACACTCGCGCGGATCATATCATTACAATTGAAGACCCGATTGAGTATCTTTTTGCATCCGATCGTGCGATCATTGATCAGCGGGAAGTGGGGTCTGATACCAGTGATTTCCCGCGTGCTTTGAAGTCAATGTTTCGTGAAGACGTGAACGTCGCAATGGTAGGGGAGATGCGCGACGCCGAAACAATGTCTACGGCAGTTACGGCGGCAGAAACCGGACATCTTGTTATCTCTTCGCTTCACACCAATGATGCTGCGCAGACCATTGATCGCATCATTGATACATTTCCGGCCGGACAGCAGCAGCAAATTCGCGCACAGTTAAGCGCTACGCTCATTGCTATTGCATCCCAGCGTCTTATTCCGCGTATCAGCGGAGGGCTCATACCTGCAGTGGAGGTGCTTATTGCCAATTCGGCGGTGCGTAATCTTATTCGCGAGAACCGCGCACATGAAATTGATCTAGTTATTGAAACAAGCTTGGACGTGGGCATGATCAGCCTTAATCGGTCGCTTATTGACCTAGTACGAAGAGGTGAAATCAGTATGGAAAATGCTCTTAACTACTCATCGAATCCCGATGAACTTCAGACGGTGATGAAGGGATTCTAAAACAGGATTAGCTTGTAGCTTGTAGCTTGTAGGAATGGAAAAGATTTCTTTCCTACAAGCTAACTCCTACAAGCTACAAGCTATTTCATGGCAACATTTGAATATCGCGCACGTGACAAAACAGGAGAGACTCGCGAGGGAGTTATTGAGGCAGGATTTCAAGAGGGAGCTGTGGATACCATTCAACAGGCCGGACTTGTCATCATCTCCATTCAAGAAAAGAGCAAGTCTTTCTTTGATCGGATTCAGATAGGGGGCAGAGTGAAACAAAAAGATATTGTTATATTTTCTCGGCAGATCTCTACGCTTTTCGAAGCGCAAATTCCCGTGGTCCAAGCTCTTAAGACCTTGGTTGCCGAAACTCATAAAAAAACTCTTCAACATATCATCTCCCAGATTCTCGATGATATTAACGGCGGACTTTCTCTTTCTCAAGCGATCGGCAAATACCCCAATGTGTTCTCGCCATTTTATATAAACCTTGTCCGTTCAGGAGAGGAATCAGGAAAACTTAAAGATGTTTTTACCTATCTTGCCGACTACACGGAGCGTTCGTATTATATTACCTCAAAGGCGCGTAACGCGATGATCTATCCGGCGGTTATTTTGTTTACCTTTGTTGTAGTTCTTATTCTTATGATGACTATTGTCATCCCTCGGCTTGCGACTATTTTTACTGAAACCGGCCAAACGCTTCCTTTTTACACTCAAGCAATACTCGATATGTCCTCTTTCTTGCAACACTGGGGCTTGCTTGTCCTTTTCTTTCTTATTATTGCAGGAGTGATGGCGGTGCGATGGGTCAAGACCGCAGAAGGAAGACTTTTTATAGATCGGCTTCAGATTCGTACTCCTGTTATCGGCAGTTTGTTCCAGAAGCTTTACATGGCCCGCATGACCGATAACCTGCGCACTCTTATTGTTGGCGGAATTCCGATTTTGAGAGCTTTGGATATCACGGGGGACGTGGTGGGCAATGAGGTGTATAAGCAGGCGATTGTGAGTGCAGCTGAATCGGTAAAGGCGGGTAATACTATTTCTTCCGCATTTGAGCGTGTTCCCGAAATTCCAATGCTTGTGACAGGCATGATCCGCGTAGGGGAAACATCGGGCCGTCTTGATTTTATTTTAGAGAGCGTTGCTCGTTTTTATCAGCGGGAAGTAGATTCAACGGTTGATAATCTTGTAGCGCTTATCGAGCCGATTCTTATTCTTTTTCTGGGAGGCGGTGTCGCTATCTTGGTATCTTCCATTATGATCCCTCTGTATAATCTTGTGGGAAGCTTCTAGGGAGGAATTAGGAATGAGCTTGAACGCTAACAGGGAAGAGAAAAGATTTTAGAATTTTCCTACAAGCTAATGTGAGCCATGTGGATAATTGCGTTGGCAGTAACGTGTTGAAATAGATATAATACTAAAAGGTCGAGACATTACTAATTATGAGAAGAGGTGGCAGACCTTATTATCGTACATGCCATTTCTCTCTTAGGGCTTATCTCAAAATTCTTTCAGAATTTTCAGATATGTTCTAATTATTTCTTCTATTTTTTATGATTTATTCGATCCGAAATAAAAAATCCGGCTTTACCCTTATCGAGTTGTTGGTAGTTATTGCCATCATCGGGGTACTTGCCACAGTTGTTCTTGCTTCATTGAATACTGCGCGCAGAAAATCGCGCGATGCTCGCCGTATAACTGACCTCAAGCAAATTCAGCTTGCTCTTGAACTTTATTTTGACGGCGTAGGGGCAAGTAATTATCCGACCGGAACGGGCGGTGTTTGTACTGCGGTGGCAGGAGCTACTGCGACTGAAAACTGGGGATTGGGCGCACTTGTAACAGGCGGTTATATTGCAACCGTACCTCGCGATCCTTCAAATACAGCAACATGCTACTTGTATCGAGTTGCAACGATTAATGCTAATCGTTCTTACTACCATTTAGCAACTGTGCTTGAGGATAGCGGCAATAGCGCTCTTAATAGCGACCGTGATTGCACGGATGCGGCAGACGGAGCCGCACCAGATTGCCTTGCTGCGTCACCAGCTCCGGCATGGGCGGGTGCACCGGCGATTGTAGGCAACAACACAGCAGCTTGTACGGGTGCGGCGGGCGCAACGGATAACTGCTATGACCTTACGCCCTAAGCGTATCGCTATTTAGTTATGTAATTTTTCTTTCTTAATGATTACTTTACTTCGCAGAAATTCAAAATCCGGCTTTACCCTTATCGAGTTGCTCGTAGTAATCGCGATCATTGGCGTTCTCGCTTCTGTGGTTCTTGCGTCGTTGAACAATGCGCGTCGAAAGGCGCGTGATGCTCGCCGCGTAACTGACCTCAAGCAGCTTCAGCTCGCTTTGACCCGTTACTACGACGGAATCGGAGCGCAACAGTATCCGTTGGCGGATACCGACTGTGCGGCTGATGCGTATGGTCTTGCAGCGCTTGTAACAGGCGGATATATTCCGACGGTTCCCCATGATCCTTCCAATGCCGCAACGTGCTACTTCTATGCATCAGGCACAGAGGACGGTACGAGAAGCACGTATCACTTAGCTGCCGTACTCGAGGATTCAGGAAACGCAGCATTTAATTCCGATAGAGATTGTTCATCGGGTACCGCGCATACATGTAATGCGCCGATTGTTACTACAACTTGGAATGGTCCGGACATTAATGATGCCACAACTGATTGTAGCGCCACTGCCGGAACTGATCAGTGCTACGACTTAACTCCCTAACGCCGTGCTTTTGCTGCCTATATTATCGTTAGCGGTACTCTTTCTTTTAGGACTCGTGGCGGGAAGTTTCCTTAACGTGCTTGTTACGCGAACAGAGCGTAATGAGCTGCCTACGGGGCGCTCTCATTGCGATACGTGCGCTGCAACGCTTTCTTGGCGTGAGCTTATACCGATAATGAGTTTCGTATACCAAAAAGGACGGTGCCTCCATTGCGGCACCGTTCTTTCGGTGCAATATCCGCTTATGGAGTTGGGGACGGGGATTGTATTTAGCGCGGTAGGGGGCAGTCAGCTGTATGATTTTATGTTGCGAGGGGACATCATCTCGATTCTTTTCCTATCTTTTTTCTTGATTGCGGTATCATCCATGATTGTCATTGTGGTAGCTGACATGCGCTATCAGATTATTCCCAACGGTTCAGTTCTCGTCCTTTTGGTTCAGGGAATTATTGCAGCGGTATTTCGCAATAGATTCGTATGTGTGAATGCTGTCGGGTGTTCTTCTCTTTCCTGGTCGGGATTGCAATGGGACGTGATCACTGCCCTTGTGCTGACTTTTTTTCTTTTCGCGCTCTGGTACCTCTCAAAGGGTAATGCCATGGGCTTTGGGGACGTGAAGCTTATTGGAGTGATAGCTTTGCTGGTGGGGTTTCCTCTCTCGGCAGTAGGATTTGTATTCGCGTTCTGGCTCGGCGGTATCTGGGGAGTGGTATTGCTTATTGCAAAGATGCGAGGACCTAAAAGCCAAATTGCATTTGGGCCGTTTATTATCGCGGGATATGCGCTGGCTTTCTTTTTCGGAAATATGTTTTTGATGTCTTCGGGGTTTTCTTATCTTTTATAACCTAAGAGCCTGTTCAATAACTCTCTTTCGTCGCGAGATTTCATAATTTCGAGTCAAGGCGCGAGGTGTCCTGCGTAAGCAGGATGCCCCGTCTCCGAAAACCATGAGGGGCGAGGAGGCGTATACGGAGTATACGTCGACGAGTCCCGAATGGTTTGCAGCCGAAATTATGGAATCGCAGCAGAATATGGAGTTATTGAACAGGCTCTAAGAAAAGTAGCAGACGGGAGATACTGCCTAAAGGCGGTTTTTTTGTTATAATCTATATACAAACAATATGAATCTATGACTGCGCTTCAAACTATTAAAGATCGTGTAAAAAAACTTAAAAAAGAGATAAATCATCATCGGTATCTCTATCATGTGCTTAACCGTCAGGAGATATCTGACGCTGCTTTGGATTCGCTTAAGCACGAGCTGGCGAAGATCGAGAAAGAGCACCCCGAGCTGATAACGTTAGATTCCCCGACGCAGCGAGTGGCAGGCAAGGCATTGGCTGGTTTCAAAAAAGTGCGTCATCAGCAAAGAATGCTCTCTCTTAATGATGCGTTTTCGGAAGAAGAAGTAAGAGAGTGGGAGGAGAGGATCAAGAAGTTGAGCCCTGGTACCGAGGTGGATTACTTTGCAGAACTTAAAATCGATGGGTTTGCCATTTCTCTTATCTATGAAGACGGGCAATTCATGTCCGGATCTACGCGCGGAGATGGCGTAACAGGGGAGGACGTGACACAAAACTTAAGAACAATTGAATCCATACCGCTCACGCTTCAGCATTTTGAGGATGTCGAGTTTTTGAGCGAGGTCAAGAAAATATTTCATGAATTTCCGCGCGTAAAGAAGGCGGTATCCAATATGCCTAAGCGTTTTGAGATTCGCGGGGAAGTATATATGAAAAAATCCGCATTTGAGGCGGTGAATCGCGAGCAGAGAAAAAAGAAATTGCCGCTTTTTGCCAACCCCCGCAATATCGCGGCAGGATCCATGCGTCAGCTCGATCCCACGATGGTGGCAAGCCGCGGGCTCGATTTTCTTGCCTATGATTTGATCACTGATTTGGGACAAGAAACGCATGAGGAGGAGCATTTGATTGCAAAACTTTTTGGATTTACGACCGCGGGCATGGCGGAGCGCTGCGAGTCGGTGGAGGGTATTATGAAATACGGGAAGCATGTGCAGGGTGAGCGCGAGAAGCTTGATTTTTTGATTGATGGCATTGTGGTGCAGGTAAACTCCGGAGCGCTTTTTGATCGTCTTGGGGTTGCGGGTAAAGCGCCGCGGGGGGCGATTGCATTCAAGTTTCCGGCAGAGGAGGCGACGAGCGAGGTGGAAGATATTATCGTACAGGTCGGACGCACCGGAGTGCTTACACCTGTTGCGGTATTGAAGCCGGTTGTGGTGGGAGGTGTTACGGTATCTCGGGCAACGCTTCATAATATAGATGAAATTAAACGCCTTGGCGTGCGCGTGGGGGATACGGTGATTGTGCAGCGCGCGGGAGACGTGATCCCTGATATTGTAAAAGTGCTTACCAATTTAAGGCCATCAAAAAGCAAAGCATTTTCGATGCCGCATACCTTTTGCGGCCAACTAGTGGTGCGTAAAGAGGGGGAGGTGGCGCATAAAATCCTGCATCCCGAGAAGTGCGAGCTTGTGGTGCGCGAACGCTTTTATCACTTTGTTTCCAAGGGAGCTTTTGATATAGCGGGTCTCGGCCCGAAGATCATTGACCGGCTTTTGGACGAGGGACTTATCCAGGATCCAGCCGATCTGTTTACCTTGAAAGAAGATGACATAAAAATGTTGGAACGCTTCGGAGAAAAATCAGCTGAAAATATTATTGCATCGATTCAGGCAAAGAAAGAAATTGAGCTTCCCCGTTTAATTTACGGATTGGGAATACTGCATGTGGGGGAGGAGACTGCGCTTGATTTGGCCGAGCATTTTGGTACGCTTGAGAAGCTGGCGCATCTCTCGAAAGAAGACCTTGAAGGGGTGGCAAATATCGGAATTGTAGTATCTCATAGTATATATGAATGGTTCCATAGTCCCGAGCACCAGAAATTTCTTGCAAAACTAAAATCAGTCGGGGTATCCGCCAAGTCCGTCCGTTCGTCGCGTCAGCCCCAGAAGCTCAAAGGTCTTACGTTTGTACTCACGGGAACGCTTGAGACGCTTGCTCGAGATGAGGCCAAACGCCGGATTCGAGAATTGGGCGGAGATGTATCCGAGTCAGTGAGTAAAAAAACAGGTTATGTCATAGTCGGCAGTGATCCCGGTTCAAAAGCTGACACTGCTTACAAGTTGGGAGTTAAGATATTAAAAGAAAAAGAATTTTTAAATCTGATTAAATTATAATGGCGTTATCACCGGAAGAAGTCGATCACATTGCAAAGCTCGCTCGCATTGAGTTGAGTGTCGAAGAAAAGAAGATGTTTGAAACCGAGCTTTCAGGCATTTTGTCATTTGTTGGGATATTGAATGAGATCGATACGGCAGGGATTGAGCCGGTAAATGGGGGAACGCTTTTGGAAAATGTGATGCGTTCGGATGAGCAAATTGATGCATATATGGAAAAGAAATCCGCTTCGTTGATCGAGGCGGTTCCCGAGAAGAATGGAAATCTTGTGAAAGTGAAGTCTGTGTTTGAGTAAGAGCCTGTTCAATAACTCTCTTTCGTCGCGAGATTTCATAATTTCGAGCGAAAACCATGAGGGGCGAGGAGGCGTATGCAGTGCATACGTCGATGAGTCCCGAATGGTTTGCAGCCGAAATTATGGAATCGCAGCAGAATATGGAGTTATTGAACAGGCTCTAAGACAAGATGAACCTAAACGAACTTACAATCGCGGCAGCGGCAGCGGGTCTGCGCAAAAAAGAATTTTCGTCCGTGGATATTACCATGGCGTGTCTTTTGGCTATCAGAGAAAAAGATCGTGATATTCATGCATTCTTGGAGGTGTTCGAAGAGGACGCGATTGCACAGGCAAAAGCCGCTGATGAGATGTTTGCAGGGTCAAACTCCGCACTTCCGCATTTACTTGGCATACCGCTTGCGATTAAAGATAATATTTTGATGGAAGGAAAGCGCTGCACGGCAGGCTCTCGTATGCTTGAAAACTATACCGCAAGTTATGACGCGACCGTTATTCGTGCGCTTAAAAAACAGGGCGCTGTGCTGATAGGTAAGACCAACATGGACGAGTTTGCTATGGGATCATCGACGGAAAATTCGGCATTCGGCATTACCAAAAATCCCCGAGACATGAACCGCGTACCCGGAGGATCTTCCGGCGGATCGGCTGCCGCTATTGCGGCGCACATGACTCTTGGCGCATTGGGGTCAGATACCGGAGGGTCAATACGCCAGCCCGCGTCGTTTTGCGGAATTGTGGGCATGAAGCCGACGTATGGAAGCGTGAGCCGCCACGGAGTAATGGCAATGGCATCTTCGCTCGATCAGATAGGGCCTATGACAAAAACAGTCGGAGACGGCGAAATACTTTGGAATGCAATCGCGGGTAAAGATGTATTTGACGGAACTACTATTGAAAAGCCCGATGCGGCATACGGCCGTCCGCTAAAAGAATTGAGCAAGCTTCGCATTGGTTTGCCTGCCGAATACATGAGCGCGGGTCTAGATAGTGATGTGAAAGATATTATATCGAATCTTGTTAAGAAAATTGAGGCAACTGGTGCTATAATAGAAGAAGTAAATCTTCCCCATACTCGGTTTGCGCTTCCTGCATATTATGTGATCGTGCCATCCGAAGTTTCTTCGAACCTCGCGCGCATGGACGGCATTCGCTACGGCCTGCATGATGAGAGCGCTCGCAGTCTTTTGGAGGTGTATACAAAGACGCGGGGCAGGGGATTTGGCAAAGAGACAAAGCGGCGCATCATGATAGGAACCTATGCGCTGTCTGCCGGCTATTATGATGCGTATTATTTGAAAGCCCAGAAGGTACGGCGTCTGATACGCCGTGATTTTGAACATGCATTTGAAAATGTTGATTTGATCATAGGGCCTACTACGCCTACGCCCGCATTTGCGTTCGGTGAAAAGGCAAATGATCCGTTGAGTATGTACTTGGCTGATATTTATACAGTCTCCGTTAATCTTGCCGGGCTTCCCGCACTTTCTCTTCCGGCGGGGGACGTCACACGAGGTGATGCTCGCCTGCCCGTAGGATTTCAGATGGTTGCACCTATGAACGGCGAGCTGCAGATGTTTGCCGCAGCAAAAGAAGTCGAGAATTTATAAACCATTTTTCCGCCTTTGGCGGATCCGCCAAAGGCGGAAAACTTTTAAACTAAAAAGAGTATGCCTCCTCGCTCCCCCGCACCTCCACCGCCATCAGGTGGAGGCATAGACAATCTGATAGTTGATGTCGCGATTGCGGTATTCATCTTTTTGATACTCGCAGGGGTGTTTGCGTCTTTTCTCGGCTCTCTTGGTACGAGTTATGTCGGCATCGTGCAGCGGATTTATAGTCTTAATTGGCGTTTGTGGTATACCGTGACGGCGATTGCGGCGACGCTTATCGATATTGCCATTTTATTTTTTGCGGGATCTATTATTAAAAAATTCAATGCATTAAAAACAGAAGTTTCTCCGCAGGAAATCAAAAGCCGTATGATGTCCCCGGAACAGGAATTTCAGCAAAATTGGGAAGGAATTCAGGGTTTGATGGCTTCCGCGAATGCATCGGATTGGAATATGGCCATTTTGCGTGCAGATGCGCAGCTTGAAGCCGTGCTTACGAGTCTTGGGTATGACGGCGATACGATCGCGGATCGTCTGAAAATTGTTGATCCGACAAAATTAAAATCCATTGATCGCGTATGGTCCGCGCATCGCCTGCGCAATACCATAGCTCACGATCCGCTTCAGCAGTATACGCGAGAGATGATGACGCATGCGATGGATTCTTATGAGCTTGCGTTTAAAGACTTCGGATTTCTTCAGGAGGTAGGGCCGGAGGCGGATATGGGATAAACTTTTTGCTCCCTCCTGTGTCATTCCCGCCCCCGATCAGGTCGAGGGTAAACTCCAGCGGGAATCCAGTCTTCTCACTCGAGAAAAGAGAGAATCTGGATTCCCGATCAAGTCGGGAATGATGGTTTCATCCTATGGACAGAGGGGGCGGTGGTTTTTTGAGCCAAAAAGAAATAGCGACCGTCTGGTCGCTATTTTTTGTTAAAAGCTAGTGCTCTGGCACATGATAGTTCGGAGCTTCATTGGTGATAAGGACTCCATGCGGATGGCTCTCGATCACTCCTGCGTGAGTGATGCGCACGAATGTTGTTTCATCTTGAAGGTCTTTGATGGACGCGCATCCGGCATATCCCATGCCTTGGCGCAGTCCGCCGACAAGATAGGTCAGCACGAGAGACAGCGATCCTTTGTAGGGAACCATCGCCTCGATTCCTTCGGGAACTGCCTTGCTTCCATATCGGTCGCTGCCGGTCTTCAGAATCGCTGCCGACCCCATACCCCGATATGTCTTATACTTGCGTCCTTGAGCGATTATTTCTTCTCCCGGACTTTCGTCAGTGCCTGCAAAAAGCGATCCGATCATTACCGACGATGCACCTGCCGCAATGGCTTTGGTGATGTCTCCGGAGTAGCTGATGCCCCCGTCTGCAATGATGGGAATGTCGCCCTGTATGCCTTCTCGCGCCCACATGATCGCGGAAAGCTGCGGCACGCCAGCCCCGCTCACTACGCGGGTTGTGCAGATCGATCCGGGTCCTATGCCTACTTTGATAGCGTCGGCGTCGTGCCGCTCACTACGCGGGTTGTGCAGATCGATCCGGGTCCTATGCCTACTTTGATAGCGTCGGCGTCGTGCCGGCAGAGCAGGGCGGCTGCTTCGGCAGTTGCTACATTGCCTACAATGATATCAGGTGTGTTTCCGGATATTTTTTTGAGGGCGATGAGCGCATTGACGACATTTTCCGAATGTCCGTGTGAAGAGTCGATCACGATGGCGTCAACGCCTGCATCGCGCAGGGCTTGTGCCCTGTCATAAAAATCACCCGTAGCGCCGATCGCGGCTCCCACGCGGAGCTGTCCGTCTGCGGAGAGTGTGGCGCGAGGAAAGGTGTTTTTCTTGGTCGTATCCTTGAGCGTCATTAGTCCTTGGAGCATGAAATCGTCATCAACAAGAAGCAGATTTTTTACGTGCGCCTCGCGGAATTTTTGGTTTGCTTCTTCAGGCGTTATGCCTACGGGTGCTACGATCAGGTTGTCTTTGCGCATTACGCTTGCGATAAGCGCATTGTCGTCGGTAACGAACTGAAGATCATGCTGGGTGATTATACCCGCGAGTTTTCCATCGTCTTCGATGATGGGAATGCCGGAAATTGATTTTTCCTGCATGAGATTGCGCGCGTCGGTGACTGTGTTCTTTCGCGAAAGCGTAAAAGGTTTTCTGATCACGGTACTCATGTACCGTTTGACCTGTCTTACCTTGCTGCATTGAGTTTCAATGGACAGATTGCGGTCAATGATCCCGATGCCGCCATGAAGCGCGATGCGGATTGCCAGTTTTTCATGGGTGACTGTATCCATAGGGGAGGAAGAGATGGGAACATTGATGCGGATATTCCTGGTGAACTGGGTAGATATGTCTATATCAGGGGGGATTACCCGGGCAAACCCAGGCAAGATGAGCACATCATTGTACGCAAGCCCTTCGAGTATCGTCTTCACGAATATCTCCTGTATGAGTAAAGTTATAAACGATCTTCTTTTGCAGATAAAAATACTATGTAAATATGATGATGTCAAGGTGACGTAATAGGTGAATCATGAAAGCGTGTTGTCTGTGGATAAAAAATTGTATTTGTTTCCCTTTTTCCCATATACTGTACACATATAGTTCGTCAAGTTTTATGATAAAAAAGAGGCGTCATTTCAAAATCAATGCGTTCTTAATGCATCAGATTAAGAGATTCTCACGGGTGTTCGCTTATAGATGGGTTGCGATTATAGCAATCCTTGTTTTTTCTTTTTCTGCGTTCCATGATGGGATCGGCATTTTTATTTGGAATGAATTTCATTCTCCGGATGCAGCGCTAGCGCTGCATCCGGATGCCCGGTTTGCGAAAACGATCGGAGACTACTATTTCAATCAAGGAGGGAATGGAGACTATAAACCAGAGACGGCAAAAGTATATTATCAAAAAGCTCTTTCACTTGATCCGATGGTTCCGGGCGCATGGCATCAGATAAGCCGCATTGATTTCGTGAAGGGGAATATGCAGGCTGCGTATGATGATATCAATAAGCAGATTTCGCTTCATGGCGACTCATTGCCGAATTCGTATTATATGCGCGGTCTGATCGAGGGATATGTCGGTAATTTAGATGCCGCAGAGAAAGATTTTCAGAAAGCGCTTACGGTTGGTGATCCTAACCACTGGGCAACACACAATGATCTTGCGTGGATTTATTTTAAAAAAGGTGATTTTAAAAGCGCAGAGCGTATTGCCGCCAAAGGGCTTGGCATGAATCCCGGAAATCCATGGCTTCTTAACTCTCTGGGGACAGCATTATTAAATGAGGGTAAAGGCGAGGAAGCAAAAAAAATACTTGCACAAGCTCAAATAGCGTCGCGTAAACTGACTCTTGAAGACTGGCACCGCGCGTATCCGGGTAATGATCCAAAGGACGCGCCGGCAAAAATGAAGGCAATGCAGGATTTAGTCGCGTATAATCTTGCATTAGCTAATACATCTGCGACTAATAGGAATGCAGCAGTTCTCATGGATACGGATTCCCCATTGAGGGAACTTTCTCATTTTGCATTTCTTTCACCATCCGGGGCTACCGGAGGATTTATTATAGCTGCGTGCGGGTATGCC
>Ga0209515_10005972_pt1 | contig 15467 bp, 11 predicted proteins | sample Subgroupgradi54m_FD_187454 | JGI IMG/M metagenome (GOLD analysis project Ga0209515, IMG submission 187454) | Subsurface groundwater microbial communities from S. Glens Falls, New York, USA - GMW60B uncontaminated upgradient, 5.4 m (SPAdes)... ...
TGGGCCCACCGCTGGGTTGGAGGAGCGGATGCCGGGGTGGCTCAAGGCGGTCACGACACCGGAGGAGTTTGCTGGAGTCCTCCAGGGGGCGCAGGCGGCCCGTGCGGCAAGCCAGGCGACAGCGGCGCTATTCGAACCGGAGTTGGTACCAGGAGGTTCTATCATAGAGAAACAGATCAACTTGATCGGACTGGAGGAGAGTGTTCGCTCACTCTTGATTTGGCCGGAGGGAGTCCCACTTCGGCTCGGTCTCTTGCAGGAGAAGACAGGACTTGAGGAAGCCGGCTACCGGGTAATCCAGATTTTGCCCAAGCCGGGGAGCCAGCCCCTGGCTTTGCCGCCTTCAGCCGTGCTTTTGGCGGCGTATCAAGCGGTGGCCTCTCAACGGGATTTGTTTGTGGATGCTGCCATTTACCGTGCCGGTTTGGAGGGGGTGACGGTGCCAGAGTTTTTCAACAGGTTTGCCGATCTGTCTGCGTAAGCTCGCTTTTTGTTTGACCAGGATTTGCATAATATGATAATTATTATACATGGGAAAGAAACCGTTGCGGCAGGCGGGGCTTCTGGAGCAGATGTTCACACGGCAGGAGCGCCTGGCCTTGGGGTTCTTGATTGGGGTTAGCTTCTTTGGATTTTTGGTGATGGCCTCGCGACAAATGATCCCCCCGGCACCACCAGCCTTTATCCGGCTGGAGGTTCGGGTCAATACCGCCACCGGCGCAGAGTTGAGTGCCCTTCCTGGAATCGGCCCGAAGCTGGGAGAGCGGATCGTGGAGGACCGCAAGCGCCACGGCCGATATCTCACCCTTACTGATCTGAGTCGTGTCAAAGGAATCACCCCTAAAACGCTGGAGAAACTTAAAGGTCTGGTCCGGTTTGATTAGATGAGATCGCCACTGGCCGTTGTTGCTACGGCTTTTAGCCTTGGGATCGGGATCGCGTGGTGGTTGAGGCCCACACCGTTTTGGCTCGCGTGCTTCGTCGCGGTGACTCTGCCGGTCCTTGTGTGGGTGAGGCATCGTCCGGCGATGGTGCACCTGTGTCTCTTAAATCTGGTGGTGGTTCTGGGGGCCATGCGCGCCGGGGTGGATGCGATGGTTCCTGCCCATTCAATCTCCAGGGTCCTGAGCTCTACCCCGGGGCCGATCACCTGCCAAGGGACCTTGGTCAGCGACGTGGAATGGACGCACCCTTCTTACGGGCCAGCGCAGCGACAGGGTTGGCTTGAGATCACCAGCATCCGGCATGGAGAAGAATGGGCCCCTTCCAGTGGCCGGGTACTTTTAAAACTTTACGCTCACAACATTCCGCTGGCCTATGGCGATCGGGTGCGTCTTTCTGGTGCGATGAGAGGCCCACGTCCTGTCTTGGAAGATAAAGATGAGGAGGGAAAGCAAAGGCTCGATGAGGGACACTGGCTTTGGGTACACGCGGCTATCGGGATACTGACGGTAGCTGGGCCGGAGGCGATAACTCGACTGGACACCGTGCCGAGCCTCTGGGTTCGATATCGGCGCTGGGTTGCATCGTTTCGCTGGCAATTGAAACCATTAGGGCGCTCCCTCCTTGGCCCTCTTGGGGTGGCGTACCTTGAGGCGTTCCTTCTTGGAGATGGCCGTGGAATTCCTCAAGAAGTATGGGATGCCTTCAGGAAAGTAGGGGTCGTTCACGTTTTGGTAGTCTCTGGGCTACACGTCGGTTTGATTGCCTCTATCGGTCTGATCGGTTTGTCCCTCATTCGAATTCCAAAGGCATTGCGCTATCACCTGCTCAGCGCGGGGCTCATCACCTACTGCATCTTGACCGGTGGCAATCCACCCATCCTGAGGGCTACGATCATGGGCGTCTTGCTCTGCTTTGGACGGGCGGCGGGCCGGGAGGTGCCTGTCTTAAACAGCCTTGGGTTGGCAGCAATTCTCATCTTGGCGATGACTCCTCGTGCTCTTTCCAATGCAAGTTTCCAACTTTCCTTCGCTGCGGTCTTGGGATTATTCACTTTAAGTCCCTGGTTTGCCAGATGGTTCAAGGAGCATTCCACTCCGGAGTCGCAGACCCTTGTTCAGCGATGGAGGCGTATCCTTTGGAGATGGGCAGGGCAGGGTTTCGCAGCTTCCTGTGGAGCTTGGGTCGCCATTTCTCCAGTTGTCGCGTGGCATTTCCACATGTTTACTCCCATCGCTCTTATCGCCAATCTCATTGTCATACCCTGGAGTTCGTTGCTGATCGCTGTCGGCTTTTTGGTGTATGCGATCGGATGGACAAGCCCCTTCATGGCCACGCCATTTGCCGCCACCTTCAGTTGGCTGGTCTATGGATTAAACCAGCTGGTTGTTTGGTTGGCCAATTTGCCCGGTGCTTCTTGGAAGTGGTAAAATAGGGCCTCACCCATGAAACAGTCGCGTCTGCTATTATCCATTCTCCTTCTAACGGGACTCCTGGCCTCTGAGGCAAGAGCCGCTTGGATCTGGACGCCCCAGAGTCGCCGTTGGGTGAACCCCAAGTATGCGTCCAAGGACACCCCTCGGGCCCAGATGGAGTGGGCGATGGGCTTCTTTGAGTCGAAGGATTACGGCCGAGCGGCCAAGGAATTCCTCCGATTGATCCGCACCTATCCTCGAGCCGAGCTGGCACCCGAGGCCCAGTACTTGGCCGGAGTCTGCTACGAACTTTTGGATCAGTACAGCGAGGCCTTTGCCGCCCACAAGAAGTTGGTGGAGGTTTACCCTTTCAGTCCCCGGTTTAAGGATGCCATCGAAAGGGAATTCGCCATCGGCGAGGCCTTCTTCGCTGGAAAACGCCTGAAGGTGATTGGGCCGGTGAGCTTCCCGGCCCTGGACAAGGCGATCGAGGTGTACGAACATGTCGTTACCCAGGCCCCTTACGGGGAGTACGGCTCAAAGGCGCAGTTTCGTCTGGGGGAGTGTTACCGCAAACAAGAGCGTTTTGAGGAGGCATCCAGAGCCTTCCAGCGGGTGGTGGATGAGTACCGCAACTCTGCCCTTGCGGAAGAGGCCAAGTACAATGTGGCCTTCTGTGCCTACCATCTGTCTTTGAAACCCAGCTACGACCAATCGGCTACCGATGAAGCGATTACCTGGTATGAAACCTTTGTCGCCTCTCATCCGGAGAGCAGCCTGATTCCAGAGGCCCGGGAGAGCCTGCGTCAGCTTAAGGAGTTCAAGGCTCAGGGGATGTACCAGATCGCCAACTTTTACGAGATTCAAGGGAAGGTCTCCAGTGCGGCGTTCTACTATAAGCAGCTCGTGGATCAGTACCCGGATTCGGCCCTTGCCCCTAAGGCGGTGGCGAAGCTGACGGAATTCGAGCAATCCGGTGCGTTAAAAGACAGTGGTAAGTTGTAAGTGATAAGAATTAAGTCGCGAAGAAATCAGCAGAGGGTGTCGTCCTTAAGCTTAATCCTTACCGCTTACGGCTTAGCGCTGTTCTTCTTAGGATGCGGCTACTCCGCCACGAGGATGCTCCCCTCCGCTTATCGGATCATCTACATTGAGCCTTTCCAGAACAAAATCCCGATCAACCAGGAGGTCAGCGAGCGGCTGGGTTTCCAGACGAGCTTACCTCGACTGGAGGGAGACGTGACCCGCGGGGTGTACGACCAGTTTCTGTTCGATGGGAATCTTCGGGTCACGACCAAGCCAGCGGAGGCGGATCTCAAAATCTCAGGAAACATCCTCGACTTCAGTCGTCAGGCGTTGCGTCAGGCGCCTAATCAGACGGTGGAGGAGTATCGGCTCAATCTGGTTGCCTCGGTGAGTCTGCGCAATCGGGAGGGGGCATTGGTTTGGGAAGAGCCCAACGTGATCGGAGACACCACTTACTTTGTCACCGGCCCTTCCGCCAAGGACGAATCGGTTGCCGTCAAGGAGTTGATCACCGATTTTTCCCGCCGGGTCGTGGAGCGGGTCGTTGAAAACTGGTGACCCTTCGACTCCGTTCGTCCTGAGCTTGTCGAAGGGCGAACGTTCGCTCAGGGCAGGCCCGCCCCCGGTGCTGCTCTTGTGCATCGGGCCGGAGCGATGGCTTCAACTCCAGGCGATCGAGCGGCTCAAGACCCAGTGCATTGCCCCGGGCTTCGAGGAGATGGACCTGGTGCGCTGGCCAGAACCTCCCCAGGAACCGCAAGTCATCTTGGAGGCGGTAAGAACCTGTGCCTTTGGATCACCCTACCGGCTGGTGGTCGTCGATGGATTAAGCGAGCTAAGTTTAAAGACCGCCCCCTGGCTACCCGCTTATCTCAATCACCCAAATCCAAAGGCCTGCTTAAGCCTTTGTGCCCAGCGCCTGGAGCCAGACATCAGGCCGCTCTTTTCCAAGAAGAAACCGGGCCTCATTCAAATCCGTTGGTGTCATCCGCTCAAGGGTAAAGAGCTTGAGGCCTGGATTCTGGATCAGGCGAAGGCCGCAGGGGCTGTGATCGAACCGGAGGCAGCGAGGCTGCTCGTCACTCGAGTGGGCTCAGAGCTTCAGTCGCTGGCATTGGCGGTAGAGAGCCTGTCTCTTTTGGTAGGTGAGAGCTCACGGATCACGGCAAAGGATGTGGAAGCGCTCATTGCTCCCTCCGTGAGGGAGACCGCCTTTGACATCTTGGATCACGCAGCCGCAGGTCGCTTAAGTATGGCCCTGGAGACGTTGCGCCAAGCGCTCACCCAGGGTAGGCTGACCGTGGAACAGCTGATGGGGGCTTTGGGCTGGTACTACCGGATGGTCTGGAAATCCCAAAAGGGCTTGGCCTCTGGCTTCTGGATTTCTCCGAACCGACAGGCGGCCTTGAGCCGTTTGATGCGCTGGCCTGAGCCCAAGTTGAGGGAAGCGTTTGATCAGGTGCTGGAAGCGGATGCGGCCTTAAAACTGGGACACCCGGCTCCAGAATTGCTGGCCGATCAGCTTTTACTGGAGTTAAGTTTGTGAAGGTGGCGACTCAGTCGGGAGATGGTTCTCGAGGCGGTGTTCCGGTGGACTATCCTTTTGGCCTTGGCCTGGCTCCATCGCTTGACGAGCAGGGTGAAGATCTCCTGAGCTTGGGGCCTTGCTCCTTCCCGAAGAAGCTTTTGAAACTTTCGGGTGAGGGTCTTGAGCTCCGATTTGAACCCAAGGTTTCGCTCCCGACGCTTTCGGTCGGCACGCACCCTCTTTGCAGCAGAACGGGTGATCGGCATGGCGGTTGAACCTAGCACAATCGCTCCTTCTTTGTCAACCCCCGAACCCCCCAAGGATCGTCACGTCATCCAAGCTGCGGGGATCATGGGGCTTTTTACAGGGGCCAGCCGCATCCTGGGGTTTGCTCGGGACTTTCTGATCGCCGCCGCTTACGGAACCTCCTCCACGGCTCAGGCCTTCGTCGTGGCCTTTCGGATTCCCAATCTGTTAAGGGATCTGGCAGCGGAGGGGGCGGCGAATTCCGCCTTTGTGCCGGTCTTCAGTCGAACCCGCGCGGTGGAGGGGGAGGGTTCTTGGATCGCCTTGGCCGAAGCGATCTGGATTCGGGTTCTGTTAGGATTCCTTCTTATTTCACTCATCGGAATGGTGGCCGCCCCTTGGGCAGTGCGCCTGATCGCCCCCGGCTTTCACAGCGATCCAGCATTGATGAGCCTTACCATCCAGTTAACCCGAATCCTATTTCCCTTCATTGGATTCATCGGGGTGGCTGCCTTCTTTATGGGGCTCTTGAACAGCCTCCATCGCTTCGCCTTGCCCAGTCTGGGACCGGCCCTGTTGAACCTGTGCATGATCGCGGGGATCTTTCTCTGGCGGCCTGATGCCTTGGGGTTGGCCTGGGGAGTGATCGTTGGGGGATTTCTCCAGTGCGCCATCCAGTGGCCTCTTTTGCGTAAGAGCGGACTGCGCCTAAGGCCTCGCTTTACCTACCACCCAGGGGTGAGTGAAATCCAGCGGCTCCTCATCCCCAGACTGATGGGTAACGGCGTCTATCAGGCCAGTGTTCTGGTGGATACCATCTTTGCCTCTTTCCGGCAACTGGTGGGGGCCGGCGGCGTGGCCTCCCTCTATTTTGCACACCGATTTCTTCATCTGCCCCTGGCACTGTTTGGGGTCTCCATGGCGCAGGCGGCCCTGCCCACGATGGCCAGTCAAGTGGCGACAGAGGATCTTAAGGCGGTCAAGAAGACTTGTCTTTTGGCGCTGCGCTCCAGTTTGTTCATTACGATTCCCTCCAGCGTAGGTCTGGTGGTCCTGGGGCACCCCATCATCCAAACCCTGCTGGAGCGGGGTGCTTTTTCGGCCCGAGCTACAGAAATGACGGTGTCGGCCCTCCAATGGTATGCGCTGGGCCTGGCCTCCTTTTGTTCGGTAAAGGTGTTGGCCAACACCCTGTATGCATTTCATGATACCTGGACACCGGTCCGTTCCGCTGCATGGGCCTTAGGGTTAAATGTAATCTTCAATTCTCTGTTGGTGTTGCCGATGGGATTGGGCGGCCTTGCCCTGGCGACCAGTTTGAGCTCTACCTTTAACTGCTTTCATCTCTATCGGGCAGTTGGCCGGCGGATAGGCTCCTTGGGCCAGGAGCTTACCGATTGGGGGATTCGTGTGCTCATCGCCTCCCTCGGGATGGGAGGGATCACCTGGTCGATCTGGGCGCTGGGCTCCCGTTGGTTTCCCCTCTTTGGTCCGTGGGCGAGTCTGGCTTGGCTCCTGCTGGCCATCCTCTCTGGGATAGGGAGCTTCTTCCTCCTGGGGCTGCTCCTTCGCATCGAGGAAACTCTCCAGCTTACCGGATGGGTCTTCAGGAAAGCTTAAATCAACTTCCGGATCGCCCCGGGGTTTATCTGTTCAAAGGAGCCTCTGGCACCACCCTTTATGTGGGGAAAGCCGTCTCCTTACGTAAGCGGGTCTTGAGTTACTTCCAGCCCTCACGGCCCCTGCCGGCCCGCATCTCCCACCTGATCAAACAGACCACCGACCTGGAATGGATCATAACCGGCTCGGAGGCCGAGGCCCTTCTCTACGAGGCCAGCCTCATCAAGGAGGAGCGCCCCAAATACAACGTGGCCTTCCGGGACGACAAATCGTATCCGGTATTGAAGGTCACCGTGGAGGAGCCGTTTCCACGGCTCTTCATTGGCCGCGGCAGCCATGATGCCGGAGTCAAAGTCATCGGCCCCTTTGCCAATGCCACCCTGCTTAAACAGGCCTTCAGTGCCATCCGTCGGATCATCCCCTTTCGCACCTGTCGGACGTTACCCAAGCGGGCCTGTCTGGATTATTTTCTCAAGCTCTGCCCAGCTCCCTGTGAGGGAAAAATCTCTGAGGCGGCTTATCGGGAGAGTCTGGAGCAGGTTTTTCGCCTGATGGAAGGAAAGAAGGAACTGGTCCTCGAGGAGCTGAAGACCAAGATGAAGGTGGCCTCTCTAGCGCGACGGTACGAGGAGGCGGCTCGGATTCGGGATCAGATGGCTGGATTGTTGCAGTTGAGCGCGCGTCCGCGCCGACTCATCCCCTCCGAGGCGTTGGCTGACCTTCAGGCGATCTTGCGTCTGCCCAGCCTGCCTCGCCGCATCGAGGCCTTCGATGTCTCCAACATCTTCGGGCGGCAGGCGGTCGGCTCGATGGTGACCTTCGTCGATGGGAGGCCGGACAAGAGTGGTTACAAGCGGTTTAAGATCCGGGAGGTGACAGGGATCGATGATTATGCCATGATGAGAGAAATTGTGCGCCGTCGGTACGACAAGGCCGAACCGCTTCCGGATCTGGTGGTGATCGATGGAGGCAAAGGCCACTTGAACTGCGCCCTCGAGGTGCTCAAGGCGTTAAGGCTGAACTTGTCGGTGATTGGAATTGCCAAGGAGTTCGAGGAGCTGTTTCTACCGGGTAAAAGGGAGCCGATTATTTTGCCACCCTCCTCCAAGGCGCTGCAACTTGTACAGCGTCTCCGGGACGAGGCCCATCGGTTTGCCATCGGGTATCACCGGCTCCTTCGGGGAAAACGGGCCCTCGCTTCGGCTCTGGATGAGATCCCTGGGGTGGGTCCCCGCCGCAAACAGGACCTCCTGGTTCGCTTTGGATCGGTTGAGGCGATGCGGCATGCCTCGGCGCAGGAACTGTCCCAGGTGCGCGGAATCTCCGCGATGCTGGCCCAACGAATCCTCCAAAACTTAAAGAGGTAAAGACACTATGGATTGGAAAAAAGAGTGCACACCGTTTCAGAAGAGGGTGTACGAGGCGGTACTGAAGATTCCAAGAGGCGAGACTCGCACCTACGCCCAGATCGCCCGCGCGATTGGGAAACCCAAAGCCGCCCGTGCCGTGGGCCAGGCCTTGAGGCGTAACCGCTGGGCGCCCGCCATCCCCTGTCATCGTGTCGTTTCCTCGAAGTTTCTATCCAGAAAAATCCCGCGAAACGGGATTTCCTCGAAGTTTTTGTCCAGGAATATCCCGCAACGCGGGGCCTGGCGGCTGCCGAAGAAACTTCTAGGAGGCTACTCCGCCCCCGGCGGCCTCGCTGCCAAGCGCAAGCTCCTCGCCCGCGAAGGGGCGTGGGCGTAGTTAAGGTAACGCATAGCCTGTTATTCTTCTCTTATTCTCCTTAGGTTAGGGTATACTTCCTTTACAAGGTGACCGGATGAAACCCCGAAGATTCGCTCCCCGAGCCGTAGGAATTATTTTGTCTTTCAGCCTCGCCATGCCTTCTTCTGCCGGAGCCAGTCCGAGCTTAAGTCGAAGGACCCTGCGCGTCCAAGGCGTCGATGCCCAGCCTACCCGCGATACCGTGCAGGCCGGCTTGGAGGAAGGCCCGCTGTCTCCCGCCGACGGGCTGGAGGAGAGGGAAACTGCGGTAACGGGTCGCGATGTCGAGGAATACCTGAGGCAGTTAATCGCGGAGGGGCGGACCAATGTGGGTATCACTCCTCAAATGGGAATGAGGTCGAGGGTCACAAGAAAATCAGTCACTCGGCAGGATTTGCTGGATGCATTTTTCGATTTAGTGAAACCAAAAGTGAAGGATTTCATTGAGGAATTCATTCGATTGAATCGGGAAGAACTAGATATTTATCAGAAGGCTTTGGACAAAGAAGGCGCTATTTACAGCTATGGTATCTGGTCTGGCGACAGAGTAATCTCCAACACGTTGTTGTACCATTCGTTGAAAATATTAAAGCACCCACTTGTCAATGCGGTAGAAGCGGTTGTTAACCGCTGGGAGAACAACATGTTGGGCGCGGAGATAAGGCTGCGGTGGCTTAAGAAGGGTGACCGCCTTGTCATTCAAATATTCGATAACGGTACAGGAATACCAAAGGTGGTTAAGCCAGACTTAGGAAAAAAAAAGGTTTCCACGAAGAAGGGAAGCGGCAGGGCGTATTTTGGCGGGCGTGGGGAAGGAGTGCGGATAGCACAAAGTGGAGCAAAGAAACGTGGGTGGGAGTTCTTCGTGGCCGACAGGGATGACAAGGTTCAGGGAGCGGTGGCAACTCTCACCATTCCGATTCAACAGCCGAAATCCAAGCCCACCGCCGCTGGGCTGGAGGAGAAAAGGGGGTCTCGGGAAGAATACCTGACCTATTTCACTCCTGGGAGAATTTTCCAGACAAGTGAACACTGGGTACATCCAAAGGATCTTGGACTGATTGTAAAAGTTCAGACGGAGGATGGCGTGGGGTTCGAGGGGTTTGTCCCTCAATCGATGGCCTCTTCTTACCGGGACAGATTGAACGAACTGGAACCCGGTAAGCCCATCGAGGTGATGGTCACTCGAAGTTGGATGGAAGAGGGCAAGCTCAAGCTGGCCTTTCGCCTCCTGGATGAGGAGATGAAAAGACGCTTGGAGATCCTGGAAAGAATAGGAGACAATCCGAATACGGCGAAAGCACCGCTTACCCCCCAAATGCTGGAAGGATATTTGGAATACTTTGCACCCGGCACAGTCTTTTGGGTTCTTCCGTTCAAACCCAATCCCCACGGTCTCATTGTAAAGATCAAAACAGAAAGTGAACGTTTGTTCCAGGGGTTCATTCCGAACAATTTGGCTTCTTCCTATCGAGACAGGCTCGGAGAGCTGCCTATAAACGAATCTATCAAGGTCAGGGTCATTGAAAGAGAGATTCCCCTACAGGGCGGCAAGCTCCACATCTTTTTCGGTGTTCTGGATGAGGAGATGGAAAGACGCCTGAAGGTTTTGGAGGGGGTGGAGAAAGGCGATCGGGTAGAGGCCGAAGTTGAGCGGGCGGATAAGAACGGCCTTTATGGGAAGTATCACGAGGCGGATGTTTTTGTTCCCATGCCGACGGTTTTTAAGAAGGGAGTAAGGCGCGATTTCGACCTTTGGGAGAATGCACGGATATCCGGTATCGTGACTAGAAAAGAGACCGATGTAGGCCAGCTTCGTCTTGCCTTCGAAGAAATCCTGGCCCCCCCATTTTTAACGGCTGGTTTGGAGGAGGTGGAAGCCAACTGGAGGGCCTATGTCAGGGCTTACTTGACTAGAGTAGACCCTATGGTAGCTCGGGTTGGGAGAAACCAGGAGTTGGTGGATGGTTATAGGGCCGATAGGGCTCCGAACTTAGGTCGGGACAGGTGGGAGTTGATCCTTACCCTCAAGAGGGCAGGTTTTGCCACGAAGAAAAGCCTCTTCGATGAGCTGATGAGACGTGCTCAGGCTGAGAACCTGCTTATTTCGAAAAAGGAGAAGGGACACATTAGCCAGGCGATTGATGGAGCATTTTCCGCCGGGCTGGAGGGGATGAGGGAGCTTTCGGAAGCTTGGGTGAGCCGGGCTATGGAGGGTAGCTCCAGAGATCCTGCGCTTTATGATCAGGCCATGCAGTCGGTTTTAGCCGTCGCAAATCCAGACGTCTTGAAGGGACTTCTCGACGATATGAGGCATCCGGATCGGCTTTATCCCGGTGGAACGTGGCGGGCGGTAGACAACTACAAGAATTTGATTTTACAAGTTCAATATCGCCATTCCGGCCAGGTCATCTTTAAATCACCCCTATCTCGCGGAAAGTCAATCTCGAAGCAGTTCAATGGCCAGCCACTTTCTTTAGGAAAAAACCTTGAGATAAATCTCAACGAGATGCGCGTTCCTCCACGCGCACTCCCGACTGAGACGCCAAGTGTGATTGTTGAAGAACCTGAGAAAGGGCCTCTCCTTTTACATTGGCCTGCAACCACCAAGGTTACAATCGATCTGAATGAGGGTAAAATTTCCAGGCGCGGATTTTTTTGGAACCAGAGGAGAAAATTAGCCCGCCTGATCGGCGCCGGTTCCATCAGAATGCTTGCACATGCTCATTCGGACGACTCGATTCTCTCATTCGGCGATCTGACGGCAATGCATAACGATAGGTTGACCGTTCCATGGCTGATTTTCCGGCCTAGAAGTTCCGAGGGACACCTTTTCCTTCCAAGGGATGAAGCAGCAGCCAAAAAGGCAATTGGAGCGCTTTATGAGATAGAAGTAGCCTCTCCTTTGCGAGAACATCAAGCCCTGCCAACTCGTTACGATCTTTGGACAGATGAGCAGAAACTTTCATTTCTCCAGGAGTATTTTCTCATCGTTCCTGTTAATTTTAAGACTCTTTCCGAGCTCCGAGGAATTCCGCTTCTCGGGGCCGGGCTGGAGGGAGATCTGTGGTGGATGGCGCCCGAGCATGAATCCAGGCGATTAGCTCTGTTGGCCATGGCAGAAGCTCTCAGCACTTTGTGGAGATGGACCGATAGAGTTGAACATACCGAGGGACTGGCTTTCTCGGTGCTTGTGGAGAAACTATTTGTCGATGCCGAGATCACATCGAAACTTCTGCATCGGGCAGAACTTCAGCCCAAACAAATCTATGAACTTCTTGGAATCACAGGACAGAATGTCGTCGTTATTATTCCTCAGAAAAAACTTCTTCTGGCACTCGGCTATCTTTTATTGAACTATATGGAGATTCGCTACCGCGAAGGCCAATCCCTTGAAACGGAAGAAATCCGGGGAGGATTTCGCAAATATGCCGAGGGCGCTGCTCATCACGTGGACGAAATCTATGGACGTTGGGCTGAAATCGATGACAACACCTACCGGCGTTTTATTGAACAAGCAAAGCGTATTGCTGGAATCCCCGCCGCTGGGTTGGAGCAGCACCAGGGTGAGGTGCTACTCCATCTCGAACCTTCTCAGGAGCGGGATCGCAATGCCGCGATCTGGGGCTTTCATGAAGGCCAAGATCTGATCTGGGTGCACCGCGGCCGAGTCCGATTTGATAGCAAATCCATTAAGGTTGATCTATGGTTTCATATGCCAAGCGACGTCTTGGTGCGTCGGGAAGATCTTTTTAACCTTGTAAAGAAGGACACGGATCAGGTCGGAGGCGTTACAACTCCAGAGGGACGAGAAAAACTGATGAGCCTTCGAACGCATGAAGGATGGGTATGGTATCCATTGCGACTTCAAGATAGGGTAGTCCTCTTCGATTACAGCGATCCGGATCCTCAGCGATGGCGGGTCATCGCCACCGTAACTTTTTCCAATTTCACTGCCCATCCTGGTTACCCCATTCGACTTAAGGTCAACGCAGCTCCAGGTATCCGGTTTGCCGGGGAAAGAATCACTCTTCAGGAGATAGAGAGAGAATTTGGAAGAAAGGTGGTCCCGCCAGATCCCCCCTCCCGCGCCGGGCTGGAGGAGATAGAAGTCAAATGGAGGGCCTATTCCAGGGCTTACTTGAGTGACACGGTAGGGGACCTTGTTGCGGCTCGGATTGGAAGAAAGCAAGAATTGGAGGATGGTTATAGGGCCGATACGGCTCCGAACTTAGGTTGGGACAGGTGGCAGCTTATCCTTACCCTCAAGAAGGCAGGTTTTACCACGAAGAAAAGTCTCTTCGATGAGCTAATGAGACGTGCTCAGGCTGAGAACCTGCTTATTTCGAAAAAGGAGAAGGGACACATTAGCCAGGCGATTGATGGAGCATTTTCCGCCGGGCTGGAGGAGGACGACGGCGTGCAGCCGCTGCAGGCGACCGGCATTTCCAAGCCCATAGAGCAGTTCTTGAAGAGTTCGCTTCCTCTACCCATAGGAATCTTTGACCCCTATGATCTAACGACTCAGCTCATGTTGGAGGCGATGGAGCGGCTGGGTCCTCTCTTTGACAAGGCTGAGATCCTCGACACGGGTGCAGGATCTGGGGTTTTGGGGTTGGCAGCACTTAAGCTCCTGAATGCTTCACACCTCGTCTCAACAGAACCTGCAGGGTACCCACTTGAGGTGGTGCGGGGGTATGCCTATGCGATTGGCCTTTCCGATCGAGTTGAGACCCAACGCGGGTCGTTGCTCGAGCCAGTTCTTGGGCGACAGTTTGATGTAGCCCTTTTTAATGCCCCCGACCCGAACAAGGCGGAGGCCTATCTGCTTAAGGTAGGGGAGGTGCTGCATCCTGAGGGGGTGGCCCTCCTGATGTGGCATCGCCAGGCCGATCAGACCCTCCGGGCTGTCACTCACGGGGAGGAGCTTTTCATCCAGCCAATTCTGCAAGACTCAGACGGCTGGCGGATCTATGCGATTACGCGTAACCCTGAGCGACTTAGGTTTGTGCGCGAGTTCATTGCGTCCAGCCAAGCCGCCACGAGGAAAGCTGCTCAACTTGCCGCCGGGCTGGAGGAGCTGGAGGCGCGGATGCCGGGGTGGCTGCGGGAGGTGATGACTCCTGAGGAATTGGTGGAATCGATCTACCGGGCCCATGATATTCCGCCCTTGTACGAGGGCGTGGCTGTCCTGACGGATCGCGGGCTCTTGGGGCGGGAGGATGCGGATCCCGAGGAGATTGCCGGCCGGTTGGTGCGGGTCAAGAGAGACTTGCGGTCTATCACGAGCTGGTCGGATCGGTTTCCGGTTCGGGTGAGCGTCTGGAGCCAGAAGCTGGAAGAGGCTTACCGGGCGCACGGGTTCCGGGTGGTGCGCCTCACGCGGGATAGCCACGATCCGATGCAAGATCCGATTCCGCCGGAGTTTCTGCTTTTGGCGGTGGCGCGGGCGGTGGCTTCCGGCGAGGCGCTCTTTCAGGTCAATGTCACCTTAGATTATCTGCGACTGCGAGGGATCACCTACCGCGAAGTTCGTGACGCCCTTGCCGATCTTTTTGCCTGATTTCTAGAACCTTGCCTGGCAGGTAGCCAGACGCTATAATCGGCCTATGCTCGATGCTACCATTGCCACACGGTTGAATACCCTTCGAGAGACCCTCCAGAACCTGCGGAGGTATCTTTGACCTGGATTCCATCGAGTCCAGGATAAAGGCCCTCGAACAAGCCCTGTCCACTCCCGGTTTCTGGGACGACCAGGCAAAAGCCAACCAGACGATCCAGGAGCTCAAGCGCCTCAAATCGGTTCTGGAGCCTTGGAGAGCGGCCTGGGCCGAGGCAGAAACCCTTCAGGAATTGACCTCCCTCATCGATGTGCAAGACTCTGCGGCGCTGGCCGATTTCCAACGTTCCCTTTCGACACTTTCCAAGGAGGTGGCCTCTCTCGAGCGACGCACCCTGTTTACCGGGGAGTCGGATTCCAACAACGCCATCCTTTCCATCGCCGCCGGGGCCGGCGGAACCGAGTCGTGCGATTGGGTGTCGATGCTGTTTCGGATGTACTCCCGGTGGTGCGAGTCCCGGGGATTTAAGACGCAGCTCATCGATTACCTCGCCGGTGAAGAGGCCGGCATCAAATCGGTGACGATTGAAATTCAAGGAGATTATGCCTTTGGACTTCTCCAGGGGGAAAGTGGGGTTCACCGCCTGGTTCGAATCTCTCCCTTCGATGCCAATAAGCGCCGTCACACCTCCTTTGCGGCGGTGGATGTGATCCCGGAGATCGCCGAGGACATCCAGCTCCAAATCCAGGAGAAGGACTTGAGAATCGACGTCTACCGGGCCAGTGGCCCTGGCGGACAGGGGGTCAACACCACCGACTCGGCAGTTCGGATCACCCACCTGCCCACGGGCTTGGTGGTCCAGTGTCAGAACGAGCGTTCCCAGCACAAGAACAAGGCCTTCGCCATGAAGGTCTTGCGGGCCCGCCTCTACGAGATAGAACGAAAGCGCCGGGAAGAGGCGATGTATAAACAATATGCCGAGAAGCAGAAGATCGAATGGGGTTCGCAGATCCGATCCTATGTGCTGCAGCCTTACCAGATGGTGAAGGATCACCGCACCGAGGTGGAAACCGGCAAGACGCAGGGGGTCTTAGGGGGCGAGGATTTGGACATTTTCCTCGACGCCTACCTTCGATGGAAGGCACAGCGTAAATAAATGCTGACCTGGGTCCTCGATAAGATCATCGGTTCTCAAAACGAGCGGGTGGTCAAGCACTTGACTCCCCTGGTGGCTCGGATCAACGAGCTCGAACCGGAGGTCAAGAATCTAAGCGATGGGGGGCTCAAGGAGAAGGCCGACCAGTTGCGCCAAAGGCTTAAATCCCGGATTGAGCAGCTCGGCGGCGGCCTTTTACCGGATGG
>Ga0209515_10005973_pt1 | contig 15465 bp, 15 predicted proteins | sample Subgroupgradi54m_FD_187454 | JGI IMG/M metagenome (GOLD analysis project Ga0209515, IMG submission 187454) | Subsurface groundwater microbial communities from S. Glens Falls, New York, USA - GMW60B uncontaminated upgradient, 5.4 m (SPAdes)... ...
AGGTGTAATGCGTTCCCTCAGGTATGCCAGATATATCAGATATCCCAAGCACTTGACGAACATAAGCGACGGGCTCGCTGTCTTTGTATATGTATAAAGTTATTCCTACTAAGAAAGCAAAAACAAGAAGGAGAATAATTTTTTTTGCATACCCTAAGCTTTTTTTGCCTTCTTTTTTTCTTCGCACTATATTCATTTTATCTACAGAAAGCATGTATTGTCAACATAGTTAAAAGTACCCCAATGTAATTTAATTTACCTATTCGAAACTAAATAAATTTACTTAAATTAAAAGATGTACGGTGAATTTCTGTTAACCCGTATTTCTTAAGTGCGATTTGATGAAATTTTGTTCCATATCCCTTGTTTCTTGCAAAACCGTAACCGGGATATTTTCGGTTGAGTTTTCTCATTAGATTATCTCTATAAACCTTTGCAATTATAGATGCGGCGGCAATAGAAATGCTTTTTCTATCTCCTTTTATAATCGCTTTTTGCTTTATTAACCCAATCCCCCGAATATATTTAATATGAAATCCGTCTGCCAGTAAAAAGTATTTAGTATTTAGTATTGAGTATTCAGATTTCTTTGATGTTATAGAAATAATATTAGATATCGCTTTGCGAAAAGCCCTTTCTGTGGCTTTTTTTATGCCCATTTTGTTAATAACTGATACTCCGACAACAGATACTGCGTAAAGAATTGCTTCTTTTCTTATCTTTTTTGCCAACTCTTCTCTTTTTCTGGGATTCAGTAATTTCGAATCATTGACTTGTGAAAGTATCCCGTCTTTAAATTTAGAGTCTCTTTTAAAAACAACCGCTCCTGCTACGACCGGACCCGCAAAAGACCCTCTTCCTACCTCATCTACTCCTATTATAAACTCACAGCCTTTTTTCCAAATCTTTTTTTCCTCTTTAAAACTTGGTTTTTTCATTAGTTTATTATACAATTTTAATATGGTTCGACTTCGTTCACCATTATAATTGTAAGTCATAGATTATGAGAACTGTTATAAGAAATATAGTTTTTTATTCTTTTTCTTTATTTGCCCTAACTCAAACCTTGTCAGGTGTAAAAATAACAGGTGGGGCAGAAACTTATTTTTTGGGCGGAATAGCTCTCTCTCTTATGTTTTTACTTATAAAACCAATATTAAATATACTTACCTTGCCTTTAAATATAGTAACTTTAGGAACCTTTTCTTTCTTTACGAATGTCATTATACTTTATCTTCTAACAATTTTTGTTCCAAAAATTAAAGTTTCTTCTTTTATTTTTCAAGGTATTTCTTATTCCGGCTTTGCGATTCCCAAAACAGATGTAAATCAATTGCTTGCATTTATAGTGTCTGGACTTGCATTATCTGCTATAATCACTTTCCTAACATGGCTGATAAAAAAATAGTCTGCCTTGGCGGCGGAGTCGGCACAGCAAATTTATTAAGAGGTATTAAAGAGTATTTTTCAGACATTGCTGTTGTGGTTTCCATGGCAGATGACGGAGGATCGGCAGGAAGACTTAGAAGGTATTATAAAACATTTCCAACAGGAGATATCATAAATTGCATGATTGCATTATCCAATGCCGATCCGATATTAGTTGATCTTCTTAAATTCAGATTTAAGGGGCAAAGATACGGCCCGGACAATCTGCTCCCGGGGCAAAAACTCGGAAACTTAATACTTCTTGCCCTAAGTTATATAAAAAATGATTTTAATAAAGGACTGGTGGAGCTTCAGAAAATATTTAAAACCAGGGGTAAAATTTACCCATCCACCATGACTCCTATTTCTATTTGGGCAAAAACGTCAACTGGACATATAGTAACAAGAGAGGAAAATATTGATTTGGGAAAATTCAAAGGGCAGATCGAAAAACTGTTCATAAGGCCGAAAAATCCATCGGTAGATAAAAAAGTTGTAGACGCGATCACGCAGGCTGATGTAATTATTGCGGGTCCGGGCGATCTTTATACAACCGTCCTTCCTGTAATTATGGTGCCAAACATACTTTCGGCAATAAAAAGATCTAAGGCTGAAAAATTTTTTGTTGTTAACGTTGCAAATAAGCCATTTGAGACTCCAAAATATACAATAGAAGATTTTGCAAATGCTATAAAAAAACATTGCGGTGCTATACTTTTTGACATTTTTTTTCTAAATAACAACCAAAATCCCCAAATCCCTCAAAGATGGAAGTATCAGTACAAATACGTACCGATTCAAAACGGACAAACTAAACTACCTTTTAAAATTGTGCAGGAAGATTTAGTAAACGAAGAATTCCCCCTATACCATGACTCGGTAAAGCTTGCAAAGGTTATAGCAGAAAATATATAATCGAAAGATCATGATTTTCATAACGGCTCTTCAAATCTTAGTTCCTATTTTTCTGATCGGAGCTATCCTTCTTCAAATGCAGGGCTCAGGTCTTTCTAAAACCTTTGGAGGTGGAGGAGGAGAATTTTACAGAAGCAAACAAAGTATAGAAAAAATTTTAATATGGGCAACCGTAATACTCGCAGCCGTTTTTGGATTAATCTCTCTACTTTTCGCCCCCCCGATCAAATAACTTGAATTTATGATTATATTTAGACGCCGCCTGATATTCTGGCTTATTAAAGCGTATTTTAAGAAATGGGGACGCTCAATATTGATGTTCTTTGTTATTGGGCTCTTAGCGTTTTTTGCCTTAAGAATTATAACTCGAGTTATTCCGTCTACTTCCCCATTTATTCAAAGAGAGACGATTGGCATGGCAGGTACATTTACGATTAACGATCTGCCCTACCCAATTTTAAAAACGGTGTCCAGAGGTTTGACTTCGGTTTCTTCGGATGGTACAGTTAAACCGGAGATAGCAGGAGCATGGAAAATCGGGGACAATGGTAGGGAATATACTTTTTTCTTAAGAAGAGATATCTACTTTTCAGATGGCACGCACCTTACTTCTAAAAACGTAACTTACAATTTCTCGGACGCTTCAATTACAAGGCCGGACGATTACACAATAAAATTTAGATTAAAAGATTCTTACTCTCCTTTTTTGGTTACAGTTTCCCGGCCGATTTTCAAAAAAGGCTTTGTAGGACTTGGAGAATATAGCATCAAGTCTATAAAACTCAATGGTGATTTTGTAACGTCCATAGGCTTAGTTTCTAAAAGAGAGAATACAAGAGTCGTTAAGTATCAAATTTTTCCAACAGAAGATGCGGTAAAAACCGCATTTGTTATGGGAGAAGTTTCAAAGATTATTGGTATTCATGATACGACTTTTAAAAAAACAAATTTAAATTCTTTTAAATCTGTAACCGCAAATAAAGTCTTAAATGATCAACAGTTAATAACACTTTTTTATAATACCCAAGATAAAGTTTTATCTGAGAAAAAGGTTAGAGAAGCCTTATCCTATGCTATACCCGACGTTTTCCCGCTCGGAGAGAGAAATCCGGGTCCGTTCTCTTCCAGTTCTTGGGCAGATCAAGGAACGAATATACATCTTCAAGATATAGAACATGCTAAAAACCTTCTCTCCTTATCGGAAAGCGCAACAGGATCTTCGAATTTAAAATTTGTTATAAAAACACTATCTCAGTATAGGCAAACAGCAAAAATACTCGAAGATAGCTTTAAAAAAATAGGTGTTAACATTAATATAGAAGTTGTAGAAACAATTCCTTCTAACTTTCAAATGTTCTTAGGGAACATTAATCTTGCTAAAGATCCTGATCAGTATGTTTTATGGCATTCGGGCCAAAATAATAATATATCTGGGTATAAGAATTTAAGGATAGATAAGCTCTTAGAAGATGGAAGGAAAACTGTCGACATAAATGAGCGAAAGAAAATCTATTCTGATTTTGAGAAATATATCCTGGATGACCCTCCGGCATCTTTCTTGTATCTTCCCTACGTATACGAAATTTCAAGAAACTAATTTAGAAATAATATTACAGGTATACAAGTATACTTGTAGTTAAATAAACTGAGTTTGTCATTGACATTTTATGATTTTCCATGAATACTTAAGATAATGGATAATCAAAATCCGCAGCAAGAACCACCATCGATAGCAAGTACGCCGGTCGAAAATCCTGTTCCTCAAACTGTGATTCCTCCACCTTCTAAATCATTTTTATCAAATAAATTAATTCTAATTGTAATAATTTCAACTTTCCTGCTCGGTGGGGGGATTTTAGCTCGGCATTATTTTATAGCACAAAAAGAGAAGCCTAAAATGCCAGAGACGGAAGCACCAAAAAAAATAGAGCCTAAAGCATCAATTGATGCTACTGGGAGGAAGACGTTTTCGGATAGAAGCGGTCTCGTTTTAAAATTCACCCCAACTTCTAAGGTTGAAAAAAATAGAGCAAGAGGAATAAGAGGAATATATGAAGATACATTCTTGATACCAGAAGATAAGATAGAGATAAGAGTGCTACCAAATCCATTCCCGCAGGGTATCTTCGACGCAGCCGATGTAGGGTATTCAGAAAGTAGTTATTTTTCCCTGCCAGGAAAATTTAACTGGGGAACAAGTCCAATCTACAATTTTCTGAGCGATAGATGTGTAGGAATAGGAAATTGCAGTGATAACAATCCAGTAGAGATGCTTCCCCTAAAAAGATATGAATCAACAAATGAGGCAAATCAGAAAGTAGGTATTGTTCGATATGTATCGCTTAATAACAAAACCACATGTATTAATTGCGATACGATACTTTCTTTTGAAAAACGGTATATTTTAGACTTTGATTCTGTCACCATTTGGGTTAAGTTTCGTGAGCCATTATTAGTCTCCTCTCCTATTCCAGGGTCCAACACAAGCAAACAAGAGGTTCAGGATTTTATGCGGAACTCAATCAATAAACTAAATACTGATAAAAATTTTGAAGATAAATTTGCAACCTCTGACGAATTCATCAGGCAAGTTAGCGTGGACAAGAATGGGTATGCGTTCTTTAATATGATAGATTCAATTTCTAATAATCTTTGCAAGCCTTGTAGAGTTGAAATTCAGGGGCGTCGCATGAAGTTGACTCAAGAGGGCGGAAATAAATTCGCTATAGAGTACCTTACGCCAGATGATGCAGGTTTACTAAGAGCAAACCCTCAAGCTTTAAAGAGCGTGATTGGGAAATTTAAACCGATTATAAATTCTGTGGAGGTTAAAGTGGGCATAGATACTGTTCCAGAGTATCAACGGAATTATATGATACGTGGTAGTAACCTTTTCGGAGGAGTTGTACATTTTAACGATATCGTTCTTCCACCAGCTGGGAGCGCAGACGATTATCTAACAACCCCTGTCTCAGAGGCAGTATTACCGAAAGGAAATTATGAAGTATTCGTAGAGAATCTGTTTGGCGAAAGCAATAAATTAAACAAAAGGATAGAGCTTTAATTAGAAATTTTCATGGAATAAAATTTATCAGATAGTCTTTAATCCTCTCCTCCAAGTTGGGTAATGCTCGCAAAACCATCTTAAGATAAAAAAGCTCAAACGGAAGGTGCTTAGTTTCGCCGGTTTTTCTTGCAATTTAACCCTTCGTTATACTAAATGTCTAAAAATATTTTGTCAAGTCGCCGATTTGTATAGTGATCGCTCATTTAACAGTGTTTTTGAGCGGAGGTTTCGGTGATAGGTAATTGCAAACCTGTGGGCTTCATCCCGAATCCTCATTACCAAAAGAAGAGCCTTAGAGTTTTTTGGCAACTTAATTTCGCAAAAATCCAATGTTATTATTGTTTCTTCTCTTTTCGCAATTCCGATTAGTGCTATTTTAAGATTTTTTCTTTTTAAAAGTTTGCCGACAGAAGATACTTGTCCTTTTCCTCCATCTACTATTATTAAATCCGCAAATGGCCATTCTCTATGATTTAATCTGCGTGATACAACTTCTGAAAGCATCGCAAAATCATTTGGTTTTTCGCTTGTAAATCTTATTTTAAATCTTCTATAAAGGGACGTTTCTTTTTCTCCATTATGAAAAACAGCCATGGATCCGACGGCGAACTTTCCTGAAATATTCGATACGTCGAAAGATTCAATCCTCTCAAGAGAGGAAACTTGCGACTTTGTGTTTTTAAGTTCTTTCTTCAATGCCAAAAGTTCTGCATTTTTTATATCTGTTTCCAAATTGGGATTAACTTGAAAATCAAAAGAGGGATAAGAGGGGCTTGTAACAATTAGAATCGAGTTTATTTTTTCCTGGTATGTATTTGCTTTTTCATATTCTTCACTTTTACTTGCGGCATCTCTTTCTTTCTTCAAATCTCTTAATACTTTTTTGCTGTCCCCTTTTAGGAAAGTTATAATTCTTTTTATATTCTTTCCATATTCGTTCGCAAGCGCTGGTGAGTCAAATACCGCAGGGCAAGGACATAATCCCAAATGATAGTACAGGCAAACTTTTTTTTGATGATTTTTAACAGATTGGTATGGAAAGATTCTTCTTATTGTTTTTAAAACCAGCTTCATTGCTCCGGCATTAGGATAAGGGCCAAAATATAAGTTGTTTTTCTCCTCCTCCATTCTTCTTGACACAAGAATTTTTGGGTAATTATCTTTTATAGTTATTTTAATCAGCGGGTAAGCTTTTCCGTCTGTAAGCCTTGAATTAAATGCGGGTTTATATTTCTTTATATAATTTGCTTCAAGAAGCAAAGCTTCTATTTCGGAATGAGCACTAATTACTTTTATTTTTGAGGTCTTAGAAATAAGGATTTTTGTTTTTTCAAGAAGCGAGGAATTATTAATAAAATAACTTGCGACTCTTTTTTTTAAATTCTTTGCCTTCCCAACATATAAAACACTACCCTCTTGGTCTAAAAAAAGGTAGATTCCAGGATTTGAGGGCAATGATTGATATGATGAATATTCCTGCAACGATTACGCCACCTCCTAAAAGAACCCACTTCTCCAAAAAGATTGGGGTAATCTTGACTTTATGGAAAAGTATATTTCCTCCAATCGATATTCTAATTAGATCTTGCCTATTTGTCAAAAATGAAGTTTTTGAAAATGAAATTGGAAGAATTATATTGCCATAGGGTGGAATTTCCCCAAGATTTAATTTTTGATAGTTGGGGGTAAGAGTAGAAGTGTAAATAATTACACTTTGTGCGGGAGATAGTGTCTTTCCAGTATTTTTAACAATAAGAGTTCCCCCAGAGGAAAGACCGGATAATAGGTTGTTGGGGAGGTTTTGTTCGATTTGTAAAGTCGGAGATTCTTCGGTAAAGTAATTTGCAAAATTAACATTAACATCTTTTTCTCCCTCATTGCCAGGGAGTTTATATCCGCCGGCCGGAATTGGATAGTCGCTACTATCACCCTTAATCACAAAAGCTATGTGGTCAAAATCTAAAACATTAAAGTAATCAATACCGCCCGTTGTATTTGCCCAGGTAGGATCTACCATCACCCAAGTTTTAAGATTTCTATCGTAATATTCTGGCCACGCATGCAAAACATCCTTTACTAAAGAAAGAGGTCTTTGCCTAGAATTTTGTGTATAAGCGTATCCGTCTATCTCCCGCGCCGGTATTCCTGCGGCTCTTGCCAATGTTACAAAAAGATCTGTAAATTCAAGACATACAGCAGAAGAGGGATCATCTATTAAACTTAAAGCCCCAACTCTTGGTTTATTTGAAGTAACCCTTGAGTAATCATATTTAAGGTGACTAACAGAATAGTCATATATGGACTCGGGTGTCTTAAGAGACTTAGCAAGAGTTTTAATTTTTTCATCAGAAACCTGCCAATAATTTTTCTCTTTTAGATAATCCGATAACTTCTGGTCTGTTTCGGGTTCTTTCTTAGGAGAAAGAAATATTTTTATTTTACCTCTAGCCTCTACGTCCATTTTTTTACCAGGGAGCAGCGAATATTCAGCCAGCCAGTTCCCGTCATTATCTACCCTCACATTTGTTGGTCTTGGGTCAATATTTTCTATTTGTACATCCTGGTAGTTCGTATTTGGAGGCAAAGCTATCTCTATTCTTGTGAGAAATAAATTTTTATTTTGGAGATGGTATGTAAGATTAAATTTATAGATTTGATTGTCTCCAAAAGCTATGGAAATCCCGGACTTTCCTAACTCCTCCTGAGTAAAAGTATAAGTATCACCTTTTTGTGACAAATTTTTAATCTGGGGTTTGATGTAAGAGGCTTTTCCAAAACTTTGGGGTACAATAACCTGTACGCTTAAGGTTGAATAATCGGATTGGGTAGAAAAGCCGGGAATATTTACTTCCCAAGTATTCCCTAATTTTTGCGCTACTTCTCTAGTGTCAAAAGATATATTAAAATTAAGCTTACTTCCTATACCTGTGGCCCTTCTATTAAAATTAACTTCTATAACTTCTCCTCCATTATCTTTTGTGACTTTTTCTAAAATATTTCCATCAGGATCAAAAGCCTTAGCATTTTGAATGTCTGCAAATCCCACCTGAATTTTATACGAGGATGCGTAGAATGTTGAAGTTTGATTTGTCAGAGTGATATTTATTTCAACATGTGTATTCTCGTTTTCAAAAACTTTATATTTTATATCGTAATCTGTAGAAAAATTTGAAGCGGCGTAAGTTTTGGAAGCAAAAAGTAAAATAAATAGAAAGAAAATAGCAAGGAAGGAAATAATTTTCTTCATTAAATTCAGTATATATTTATTTTAGAATTTTTACAGTTTTTTGTTGAGAAAATGTCCGGTGTACGACTTTGGATTTTTCGAGAGCTCTTGTGGCGTTCCGAAGGCAATGACCTCTCCGCCTTTTTCTCCGCCTTCAGGCCCAAGATCTATAATATAATCCGCATTTTTTATAACATCCAAATTGTGCTCTATGATTATGACCGTATTTCCCAACTCAACAAGTTTCCGCAAGACAATTAAAAGTTTTTCCAAATCCGCAAAATGAAGGCCGGTTGTTGGCTCATCCAATAAATACAAGGATTGGCCGCCTTTTTTAGAGAGCTCTGTTGCAAGTTTTACTCTTTGCGCTTCTCCGCCGGAGAGTGTTGGAGCCGATTGACCGAGTCTTATGTAGGATAATCCAACATCGTTTAAGGTTTGAAGCTTATGTGAAAGACCCGGTACAAAGGAAAAAAAAGACAGAGCTTCCGAAACACTCATTCCCAGAACTTGTGCAATATTTTTGCCGTTAAACAGTACTTCCAGAGCTTCACTGTTATATTGAAGTCCATCGCACTGCTCGCATTTTACATAAATGTCCGGTAAGAATTGCATCTCTATTTTTATTTGCCCCCCACCTTGGCAAACCTCGCATCTTCCGCCTTTTACATTAAAAGAAAATCTGCCCGACTTATACCCTCTAAGTTTTGCTTCTTTTGTTTGCGCAAACAGATCTCTTATATAAGTAAAACAGCCTGTATAGGTTACGGGGTTACTTCTTGGAGTTCTTCCAATGGGCGATTGGTCGATTAAAAATACGCGCTTTATGTTTTCAAATCCTTCAAGTTTTTCAAAACGGCCTGGTTTTTCCCGATGATAAGGATTTTGTCTTTGCATCAGGGCATGGTAAAGAATATCGTTAACTAAAGTTGACTTACCCGATCCGGAAACTCCCGTAACTACAATAAATTTGCCTAGCGGAAAAGTAACGTCAATATTTTTTAAATTGTGCTGTTTTGCACCAATTATTCTCAAGTTTTTATCAGATGGGCTGTCCGTCTTATTGCTTAGGATTTGTATTTTTCTCTTATTTGAGAGATACTTTCCGGTTAAAGATTTTTCATTCTTTTTTATCTCTTCAACCGTACCTTGGGCGATTATTTCTCCGCCCGCCTGACCTGCTCCTAGTCCAAAATCCAGTATAAAATCCGATTCCTCCATGGTTTCCTGGTCATGCTCAACCACAATAACAGTGTTGCCTAAATCTCTTAATTTCTTAAGCGTCTTAATAAGCTTTCCGTTGTCTTTTGGATGAAGCCCGATAGATGGTTCATCCAGCACATATAAAACTCCTGTTAGTCCTGATCCTATTTGGGAAGCGAGTCTTATTCTTTGCGCTTCTCCGCCTGCTAATGTTTGTGCTCCTCGTGACAGTGTCAAATATTCAAGACCCACATCCAGTAAGAAAGACAACCTTTGTTTAGTTTCTTTAATTATCATTTTTCCTATTTCTTCCTCTCTTTGTGAAATTTTACCCGCAAGATTGTTTATAAATTCAAAGCAAAAAGAAATAGAAAGATTAGAAATATCGACTATCGATTTTCCATTCACCGTTACCAAAAGCGCTTCTTTTTTAAGCCTTGCGCCGTGGCACTGTGGGCAAGTTTCGTATCGCATAAATCTTTCGATCTGATTTTTTATAAATAAAGATTCCGTTGAATGGTATTTTTGTTTTATTTCACCTAAGATGCCCTTAAATGGTTCATGTATCACAGTTGCCCTGCCCCATCTATTTCTGCCTTTAACTTCGTATTCCTCATCCCCTGTTCCCTCAACCAAAAGGTTTTTTTTATCATCTGGGATTTCCGAGAACCTCTTGGTCAGTGGAATATTGTTTTCCTCACAGAAAGTTATAAATGTTCTTGAAAACCATGTATCCTGATAATAAATATTTGGAAAGGGTGAGATGCCGCCCTCCGAGATCGATAGGTTATCGTTAAAGATTAAATCTTTGTCTACCGTAAGAATTGTTCCTAAACCATTACACTCTAGGCAGGCTCCATGAGGAGTGTTAAATGAGAAAATTCGCGGTTCAACTTCTGGAATTGAAATATTGCAGGAAGGACAGGCAAATTTTTCAGAAAACAGTTCATCTTCCATTTTCTTAGGTTTTTGAGGAATTGAAAATCCGGGGTCTAAAATTTTCGCAACAATAAGTTCTCCATTACCCAGTTTAAGTCCTTGTTCAACATCTTCTGTTATCCTCAACCTATCGGTTTCTTTTGTTAAAATAAGCTCATCTATTACGACCGAAACCGTGTGCTTGTTGGTTTTTATGAGGACAAAATTTTCATCGAGTAGGAATATTTCTCCATCAACTCTTACTTTTTTATATCCTCTTTTTTTAAGATCCAAAAAAAGCTCCCTATATTCTCCTTTTCTGTCTTTAACAATGGGGGCAAAAATCAAAATCTTAAGCTTTGCAAGTTTTATATTAGTATTCTGATTTTTTAAAAGATCAAAAAGTGCGCTTCCTATTTGCTCTTTTGTCATATGAGTTATTTCCCGTCCGCAGTTTGGGCAATGAGGATGACCGACTCGGGCAAAAAGAAGTCTTAGATAATCGTAAATCTCAGTGACTGTTCCGACTGTTGATCGAGGATTATGAGAGGTTGATTTTTGATCAATCGAAATTGCAGGAGAAAGCCCTTCTATTAAATCAACATCCGGCTTTTTCATTATCCCTAAAAATTGCCGAGCATAAGACGAAAGACTCTCCACATATCTTCTCTGCCCTTCCGCATAAATAGTGTCAAAAGCCAAAGAGGATTTTCCCGAGCCGGAAAGACCCGTAAAAACAACTAGTTTATTTTTGGGAATTTCTACGTTTATAGATTTTAGATTGTGCTCTCTCGCACCCTTAATGATTATTTTATCCATAGAAATCGATCTTCTATTATAGAGGAAAAAAAGAGATGAGGCAACCGCCTATCTAAAAATCATTCGGGGTTTCAGACAAGTTTGTTAATTTGATAAACTAAATATTAGTTCGAATCCCAACGGGGTTCTAGGTTATATGCTCAGATCTGAGAAGTTTTTCACAATTTCTGAGGCTAAAATCTATAGATATTTATATCCTAACTCTTGCAGTATTTCCTTAAGCTGAATTTTTAATTCACTTCTTCCATTCCCACCCTTGAGATATTTTTCTCTTCTTCGCGCGTCTAATTCTTTTGCGTAAGCCTCATAGTAAATAAGTTTTAATGGTCTTCTATGTTTGGTCGCTTTGACAAATCCGTTACTATGTGCCTTAAAGCGAGATTTCAAATCTGGAGAAAAACCGGTATATAACTCTTTGTCTTTTTCTGAAAACAAAATATAGACGTAGTACATCTACCTTTTAGTTTAGCAGGAAATGGAGAATGGCGATCGAGCTGAGCTCGATAATCACCAAGCTCAGCTTGGTGAGTCGCCAGGGATTCGAACCCTGAACCCACAGCTTAAAAGGCTGTTGCTCTACCATTGAGCTAGCGACCCAGAATATTATTTAGAACTTTGATTTTTTTTGATTTAATTAACCACTCTATGTATTTCCGACTTTTATAAGATTTTAATTTCTTCTCTCGTACTCTTGATTCTTCTATTGTGTTATATTCTTCGGTATAAGCTAATTCAAATGTTTGCAATATCTTTGTCGTTCTGGTTGAACCAAGCTTATGTTGTCTTAATCTTCTTGTCAAATTATCTGTTGATCCTATATAGAAACGGCCAGTTTTACTATTGGTTAAAATATACAACCAACTCATTGTTTGTAATTTTGCTCTACCGCTGACCCCGATTTCCCCGATTGAATCGGGGTTTAATCGGGGCTGAGCTGACGGCCCACAGGGGTATTATATCAAGCCAGCTATAACTTGACAAGATAATTTAAATTATTATAGACTGATTATAGATCTGTGAGAAAGGAGGTGAAAAATGACTAACATAGGGGAAACGTTAGTTGTCTCTATCAATGCAGGTCTTGTAGCAATCGCAGCATTCGTTCCAAAATTCGTCCTCGGACTCATAATACTTCTAATTGGTATCATTATCGCTTCAATCTTAAAGCAAGTAGTGCTTGAGCTTTTTAAAGCATTAAGAATTGAATCTTTTCTTAAAAAATACGGAGTCCCGGAGGCAAAAGACGAATTTTCATGGTCAGGCATCTTAGCAGAGATTGTAAGGTGGTTTATTATAATTGTCTTCTTGCTCCCAACAGCTGATATTTGGGGGTTGCCGAGAGTTGACATTGTATTAAATCAAGTCCTTCTTTATTTACCTAATGTTTTTGTTGCGGTAATAATAATCCTCGTAGGGTTTGTTGTTGCAAGACTTGCACACGATGTAATACTTGCTTCTACCAAAGGTTTGTCGACGGAAACAGCAAGAACTGTTGCGTCTATTAGTAGGTGGGCAATTAGTATATTTGTGATTTTGGCCGCGTTAAACCAGCTGGGTGTTGCGTCTGATCTTATAAGAATTCTCTTTACCGGTTTTGTTGCAATGCTCGCAATAGCCGGTGGAATCGCTTTTGGTCTTGGAGGTCAGACTAGCGCAAAAGATATCGTAGAGGGAATAAGAAACAAGCTTAAATAAATTGTATTAGAGCTTGTAGTGGTTTATAATAAACGGTGCGACACGCCGCCATCGTCCCCGACGAATTTCATTCGTGCGGGATGCCGATGATTTCTATCATCGGGGCTAGTGGCGCCGATTTAATCAGCATCCCGATAGGAATACGTATCGGAGCAAAAACAAAATGTATTCTGCTTACGTTTTACAAAGTGATAGGAATGGCAGATATTACATTGGCAGTACAAAAGATATTAGTAAAAGATTGATAGCCCACAATAAAGGTTACTCAATTTATACTAAAAGAAACGGTCCTTTTAAGTTAAAGTATCAGGAAAATTATAAAACTTTGTCAGAGGCAAAAAAGAGAGAATATTATTTAAAATCTTTGAAAAGTCGGAAAGCTATTGAAAAGTTAATTGTAACTATGAATGGCGCCATCGTCTAGCGGTTAGGACACAGGGTTTTCATCCCTGTAATCGTGGGTTCGAATCCCACTGGCGTCACATGTTCGTTTCCGCACGTGCTACAGTTTTCAGTTCCGATGAATTGATCCATCGAGAATCCTCGACACTTCGTGTCGGGACCAGAGAATCACCGGTTCGAATCCGGTCGGGGGTACTGAAACATTTGGGGTACACGAAACTAATGGTGCCGGGTTTTATTAAAAATTCTCAAATTCTTGATTTTGCTACTGTTTGATATCAATTGAAGTATTGACTTAAATATTAATTGAGAGTACGGTAATTGCTACCCTCTGATACGAAAGTATCAAAAGGCAGGAGATCTAGCAATAGATCGCCCCGAAAAGACCCTAGCAATAGGGTTTTTTTGCGGCAAATTTTCGGACAATAAACTCCTTGGATTACTGTAGGGTTGGCAATTGATCAGATTGCCCTAATGACGCCATTAAGTATTCCTTGGAAATAATACGGGTCAAGTTTGATAGAGCAGTTGAAGTTCTATAAGGTTTAGGTTCTATAAGAAAAACAAATGTTAATCTCTCTCGGTAATTTTTAAGCTGTTCGTCATCAATGCTGTAAGCTATTAAGATTCTTGTATCCCTCTTGCCACGTCGCCAAATAGCTTCAACCAAAGCCCGAGATTTAAGATAAGACCAACGCCTGGTCCAATGACGAAAGTCACCCCTCAAAAATTTCTTATCTCTTTCTCTTCCCAATGTTGCCCTAAGACCTGAGCTTCTTACAACATCAACTAAATCATTTAGTTCGGGGGAATTTAATTTTTGCTCAGTCTTAGCAACTTCTGTTTCCCAAACATTTAATAATTTTATGTTGCTCAGATAAGCTTCTTTGTGTTCTTGTCTTATTCCTTGTGGTTTTTCGTTCATGTTGAGCTATTAGCGTATTCTTCCATTGCGTCAAAAGGCCTTCCTGCCAAAATTTGATTTTTTCTCCACAAAACTAATAATGGAACTTGCGCTGCCCCCATCACCTGAATGCGTCCTTTATAATCTTCACTTTTTTCAAGTGGTAAATACTCATCTATTTCCCAGCTCTTGTAAAGAGCAGGTTGTAGGTGGGTTGCGGCAATCAAACCAATATTGGGGTTAAAAGTTCTGGTGTAATCTTGGGTTAAAATTATTTGAAGTTGATGACCGAATGATAATCTTTGCCTTAAAACTTGAAAAGTCTGATGAGAAACTGTTTCTAAGTCATAAGTTCGCTTACCGATTGAGTCAACTTCCCAAGAAATTAAAGGAAATAACGTTGCATTGCCTTTGAGACCAGAGATAAACAATCTTCTATCCTTTTCGAGTTCTTCCCATTCAACATGAAAAGCATTCTTATGAATCCGCAAAAGCCTTTGGTAACCAGAACCTGACTGCTGATCAGGCATTTCCCAATCATTTATGATTCCATATCGTTGACCTCCAAATTCAAAATAGCCAATATTGCTTCTTCTTCCGTAAGGCGAGTTGTCATATAAAAATTTTCCTAATCCATGCTTCCTAAGTTTTAAATCAACTAATGCTAAATAATGTGTTCCCCGATCTTCTTGCGCTCTTAAAATATGGACATTGGCACGGGAAAGTTTTTTTGCGGAATCTGTTTCCCCGGAAAACCCCAAAAGATCAGAAAAAGTTGTTGGGGGACAAATAACTATTTCTTCCCCATCCTGTCTCCTATGAGTTTCTACTTCTGTTATCATAAGGGGGATTTTAGACAAAAATTGCCTCAAAGTCAATTATTCGCTT